>Ga0116143_10004600_pt1 | contig 12971 bp, 11 predicted proteins | sample AD_UKC034_MetaG_FD_89745 | JGI IMG/M metagenome (GOLD analysis project Ga0116143, IMG submission 89745) | Active sludge microbial communities of municipal wastewater-treating anaerobic digesters from USA - AD_UKC034_MetaG | ecosystem: Engineered > Bioreactor > Anaerobic > Digestate | place: USA...
ATGCCGTGGCACCCTGAAATCTTCGAGCAGCTTGGAAAGACTAAAAAGCTTTGACCATGATACATGATGTGGTAAACTGCAGATGCTTTCAGCAGACACACTACGCAATATACAGCCGCTTGAGAATACCCGTTCCTCAGGTTCTTTCTGGTGGGTTTAGACATTTACAGTCATAGAAGGAAGGTTTATTGATGGACAATGAACTGTTCAGTCGCCGCTTTGAAATAGAAAGCAAGCTTTTTTTTCTGGATCTTAAAGAGAATACGAACGGGCGTTACCTGAAGATTACCGAAAAGTCCGGCGATAAAAGAAGCTTCATCATTGTTCCCGAGGGGGGAATAGAATCGTTCATCGGCCAGCTCGCACAGTTTCAAAAGGAATATGATACCATCAGCTCCTGAAGCAGCTACAGCCACCCTGTGGAGAGCCCCGGTGTGTTGAGGCCTCCTGCGTTCCCGAGCCCGTCGGCTAGATTCAGGAACACAATTAATCCCCTCAATCGTAGTAACTCGATACTCTTTCCATCACATGTCTAATGACGCTATCGATGCCAACATTCTTAATCTCTTGAGTACCTGTCCGGCCTATGTTTCCGGTCAACAGATCGCACGGTTACAGAACCTCTCCCGCACTGCGGTATGGAAGAGGATCAACCGACTTCGCGAAGCAGGATGCGATATAGATTCATGCCGCAATCGCGGCTATCGGCTGGTCTCGCTTCCTGATCGGCTTTTCCCCTGCCTAGTCAGCAACGGGCTGCGTACCACTGTTGTCGGTCGACAGATTGAGTATTTTTCTGAAACTGATTCGACCAACAGCCAGGCAAAGCTCCTTTTCAGCCGCGGTGCCCCCGACGGTACCACTGTCGTCACCGAACACCAGACCCGCGGCCAAGGACGCTTGAAACGCGTTTGGTCTTCGCCAGTCGCCAAGGATCTTCTCTTTAGTATTCTATTCTATCCCCGGATTCCTGCAGCAAAGGTCTTTTATCTTACTCTGCTCACTTCTCTGGCTGTGTGTGAAACGCTGATCGAGACTACAGGTGTCTCTGCCGGCATCAAGTGGCCAAACGATGTCTACATAGGCAGCCGTAAAATCTGCGGCATTCTTACGGAGTTCTCCGGGCATCAGGACTCTGTCGCCTGGGCAGTTGTCGGTGCAGGCGTCAATATTAACAGTGACCCGTCTGTTGATCCCGACTTGCGGGATATAGCAACGAGCCTGCTCCGCGAGACCGGATCTGTTCATCCACGGCTCTCGCTGCTGCAGGAAATCCTGAGCCGGATCGATCGGGCATATCAGCGATTTCTCGCTGGTGAGGAACGCCACATTCGCCGGGACTGGTTATCTCATTCGATCATTCTCGGGAAGCCCGTCCTTATTGTGGCTGACGCGGTCATCGACGAAGGCATTGCTGAAGACATTGATGATGACGGCGCACTCCTGATACGTACCGACGAAGGAAACACTAAACGAATAGTCTATGGAGACCTGTCCTTGCGAATTAAACTGACATAGGCATTTTCCCATTCAACCATTCGACCGTTGAGCACATGAAAATCACCCATGCCGAGTTTGTTACCAGTGCCTTTCGCCCTTCCGACTACCCGCCTGCGCAGCTTCCGGAAGCAGCCTTCGCCGGAAAATCAAACGTCGGGAAGTCCTCGCTTATCAATGTGCTGCTTAACCGGAAGAATCTTGCCCGCACCAGTTCAACTCCGGGCCGGACTCAGTCGCTTAATTTCTTCAACATCAATCAGCGGTTCATGTTCGTTGATTTTCCCGGCTACGGATTCGCAAAGGTTCCCCTTTCCATACGTAAGCAGTGGAAGCCTATGGTGGAGACCTATCTTACCACGCGTACGAGCCTTAAGGTCACCGTTGTGATCATTGATGCCCGTCGCGAACCATCCGAACAGGACCGCGAGCTCGTTGACTGGTTAAAACACTATGCGGTACCATTTCTGGTAGTACTCACCAAAGTCGACAAGATATCCCGCGCTCAGAGGTCTCAGGCTTCCGCCAGGATACGACACGTATTCAACCTGGCTCACGACCAGATAATCATGTTCTCTGCAGTCACTGGCGAAGGAAAAGAAGCGCTGTGGAAGAGACTCTTGGTTAACCTTACCCCCTGATCTTCATTCCGCTCTCCTCCGCTGTCTGCAACGTTTTTTTCTTCTCATTTCCTTGACAGGTCATGCAATTCTTGCTATAAGCAAGGTGTAATCAGCATATTCGATACCTCCCCCCATTATTTTTCTTCAGACACGCTTCATCTTTCTCAAAAACAATCCGCCCATAACAACGAGAATAATCAAGACACGCCAGCAAAAGTCGAGGTCGCGGGTATAAGAGCCGGTACTATCACCATGCTGGCTCGTGAGTGAACCTGACCTGTCAAAAATGCAGTGCCCGCGTAACGCTAGGGCTGTGTCTTCAGTCTGCCGGTCACACGAGGGAAGTGGCTGTACTCTCGCCACACACTCATCCGTACCTTGAGTGAGACCGTATACCATTAAGACAATGGTTACTATACGCACTGCAGCATATATCAAGCATACGTTCTCAAGCATACGTTCACACACCCAACGAGAGGCTAACACTCTGTGCCGTGCGCTTCCATGTACCGCACATGCTTGTCAGTATTGGTAGTGCGCATGGTTGCATGAAAGGAGGTGGTATGAAGAGCAAATAGGATATGGCAAAATCAGCAAATGACAAAGACGAGATAACTGATTTACTTATTCTCCCCTACAAGAGGAGGTAGCTAACCATGAAGCGAATACGTACCATAGGCTTTTTGATTGCGGCAATCGCCGCACTTGCCTTTCCGGCGCTCTCGCAAGCAGTTACCCTTGAGGCTGGTGAGGTCTGGGGACATTTTTCTGACTATACCTCCATCTGGACCACTCAAGGTTCGGCTTCCGGCGATACGGACGGCAACGGCATAATCGGCGCCGGAGAAACCTGGAATCCGACGGTCGGTGATGAGGGAAGAGCAATTGTGAGAGTGGATCAGCTGTACAACGCAAACACTGGTGACGTTTTCTGGAGTACCGGACCGACGGAGCAAATTACAGCACTGGAATATGGTTTTGTGTTTGAAGGTACCGACCAGGCTGGCAACATTTATTTCGAAGCCGGCCCAAACGCAGGAATCGACATTTACCTGGATCAGGGATCTCCAACCAATTTCGATCCCACGTCCGGTCCGGGAAGCTGGGACGACAGCGGTGCCACTCCTTCTTTCCCTACTTCCAGTGATGGAACCCTGTGGCTGACCGGAACCTTTGCTCCCTTATTTTCTGACACTAACCTTAACGGCATGAGAGATGCCGGTGAACCGTTCGTTGACCAGGATGGCGACGGCAATCCCTCAGTCTACGTTATTTCTGCGTTCGACCCGGTCGGAGCCGGTTCAGCCTCCGCCTGGGTTGACATCACCGGCGGCGAATTTGCAGACCAAATCGCACAGGGAATTTTCGGTGAATATGAAGTGGCTGGCGATGATGGGATGGCAACCGGGACATACGATATGTCACTGCAGGCCGAACTCCATCCCTCCCGATACGGGGATGCGTTCTCCTGGCAGACACGAAGCAGTGACCCGGTGTATTTTCAGGTAGTTCCCGATCCGGCAACCATGCTTCTGTTCGGTTCAGGCTTACTCGGGATCGCCGGTCTCCGTCGAACCCGATTCGGCAGCAAGAAAGAATCATAGCCGACGGCCCGAAGCTGATTATTTTCCTTTTAGAGTTCGGGAACTTCACCTTATTGATGGTTACTCATCAGAAACCGGCGGCGTTCCCGGCCAGAATTTCGGACGAGGGCAAAATACCTTCAAAGCTAAGTCTGCTGCTCGGCCGGCAGCAGCGACACGAACAGCCCATCTCTGGGGCAGGGGATGGGATGGCATCTTCCCTCCCCTGCTTCTGCCATCCTACGCTGGTAGCAAACTGCTCCTTATCTTCCGGCTGTCATATCTTCACCCTGTCGATTACTCTCGATGGAATTGCAAAAATTCCCGAGTAGCCGTCGTTTCTCATTTTCACCCGGGGTAAGGGATAGCCTTCTGAAATTCCCGAAGCAGCACTTCGCGGCGATGACAGGGTGGTTTCTTTGCCGACTTTTTACGCCTCCATCAGCCTTCGATTGATACAAATGCTTCTTATTTCCAAAGATTATACCAATTCCTGAAGACCATATGGATTTATCTATTGACATGAACTTTAGTTTCTGGTATACCTGGTTTCACAGTTGGCTGAGAACCCAAAAGGAGACGAGGGTGGATAATTTCCCTCCTTAATGCTTTCCATAAAACAATACTCCGGCGGGTAGAAGAATCTTACACGGTGAGGGCACCGACGATTATACGGGTGCGGGGGGTTGCACCTTTTCTGAATAACGAAAAGGTCTGGATTCTTCTCGGGTATAGTTTTTCTGTTGTATCCTACCTGACAGACCTTCAACAGGACACTAAATTTATTATCTATAGTAATAGGGCACGTGTTTCGTACATTTTCCTTGGGAGTAGGGATATGGTGGTGAGAACGTGTGAGCACTGTAACTATCACGAAGTGCGATTGCTGGATACTGATTCAACAAGTTATTGCCGGAAAGAAAATTGCTGGTGCCGCTTTTCCAAGTGCGTGAGCGATCAGGCACTGGAATGGTTCCTCGACGCACAAAAGGATCAGCAATCCTGAATTGACGAAAGGAGACATCATCAAAACTCAAGTCCGGGCTGAAATCTTCGCATAATGCCGAGAATCCCGGTACTGATTCACCGCTGAGCTTCGGCTTTAGCAACCTCGCAGGCTCCCTTTACGCTGACAAACCGGGGAGGGACAGCGAAAGAGAAGGAGGTGGTTGATTTCAGATGATGGAAGAGAGATCAGACTACACTTATTTTCAAATTCCCAGCTTGAAAAAAGGAGGTGAAAGAATGAAGAAGTTTCTTGTTGTCTTTGTACTGGCTTTGTTATTGTGCGGCCCGGCACTATCGAACGTCCATGCTCTTTCCCTAACGGGCGTCCGAGGGGACGAATACGTGAACTTCGATTTCTACGGGGCTGATTACGGCACCACGTATACGCCGTCAAATCCATCTCAGGACCAGACTTTTATCTCGGGACCTGACGGCACTGCTGACAGCTGGGGTATCCTGACTGTCGTCGCTATTTATCAGGAAGATCCCAACAACCCGCCTCTTTGGACCCCTAGTCTTGCCACCGGTTCCATCGAAATCGTATTCGGCGGCCTGGACGACAATTACGCGGCGTGGGACGCCAGCACTGGCACCTTCAACATCAACTCCACGGGCGTTTCCGGGGGTGCCTATATGTATGTTTACTATGACCCTACCCCGTCGTCAATCAACTATGCAGCCGGCCCAGGAGCCACTGATCCGGCCGGTGACGGCAGCCGATGGAATGTCGGGGGTGATCCGGACTCGGAGCTTCTGCTCCAGTTGCAGTTCGTGCCCGGTGTGATTGAGGGTGATGCATCCACAGTGTTGGCAGCTTCTTTTAACGCTACATACTCCCATGGCGAAGGCATAGGCTATCTTGCGGTCGTTGATGGAACTTGGGAAGAATTTTTTGACACCAATCAATTCCTTGGTGGAGCGGCTGACTTCCAGTTCGAGTATTCAGCTGGAGATCTGAGGGGCCTTAACTTTCTTAGATACGGCTGGACTGTCGAGGTTGACGGAATAGCTACAGGTTCTCCGGTTCCAGCGCCTGCTTCAATGCTGCTTCTGGGGTCAGGCCTGTTAGGACTCGTCGGTCTTCGAAGAAAAAATCCGTTTCAGAGATCCTAAGACTTCCGGTAGTGTAATCATTGTTTAATCTGATAGGCCGTGCCGGGCAATGCCCTGGTGCGGCCTTTCTCCTCTGTGCACCTGTTTCCTCTACCGCGACCCGTCATCTTCAGACAATAAGCCTATCCGAGGCATTCCCTGCTCCCGCGCTCCTCGTTTGAGTGCATCTTTGAGATGGACCTTCTTTCACTCCTTCACAACGCGTCACCATATAAAAATCTAGTCGATACATCTGGTCGTGGTGTGATATGCTCTATGTCGTTCTCTTCTGCACAGATCACACCTGAATACCGTTAACCGCAAGGAAGCTTCCTATGCTTTTCCAGCGCACGACTTTTCGGATCATTCGGCGTAGAATTATCTCCCAGCTCAAAAATGCGACCGAAGTTGCCCTGCAGCGGCAGAGCGAACAACTCTGTCTAAGAGCGTTTCAGCGAGCAGCTCAACACGTGCCCTGGTACCGACAGCATCTGGAACGCTGCAGCGTGAAGCCTGCAGAGATCATTGATATTGAGAGATTTAAGAGCTTGGTTCCTCTCCTCGATAAAGAAGCCACCTTTCATACCTGCCGCCACAGTATCCGGGACCTCTGTGTTTCGGGATCGCTGGCACCCTTGGCGGAAATTCTGACCAGTTCAGGACACTCCGGAATCTTTTCCTTTGGGCTCAGCTCACGACGAGAAAGCAGACACGCTCCGGGGGAAGTGGACTTCGCGCTCGACTGTAATTTCAACGTCAGTACTCTAAAAACCCTGCTTATCAACTGCCTTCCCATGGGTGTCCAGGTCCCGAGCAAGATGACGGTCACCGCCCATGTCAGCGTACGTTCCGACATGGCACTGGCCCTGGTGCGCGGGTTCACTCAGGACTTCGATCAGATTATTCTTGTTGGAGAGAATTCGTTTATCAAGAAGATCCTTGAGGATGGCATCGCTGAGGGTATACAGTGGCCTCTGCTCAATATCAAGATCATTGTCGGAGAGGAAGGCTTTCCCGAGGGGTATCGTGACTACCTTTTTCATCTCCTTGGAGTGGATCACCGCACGCAGGGTGACAACGTTGTTGTCGGCTCATCAATGGGAATATCCGAGCTCGGCCTCAGCATCTTCCAGGAAACGAGAGATACCATTCGCCTTAGACGCGCCGCGCGTTCTAATCCTCCTCTGAGCAATGATCTCTTTGGCACGGACCGCGACTGTCCGATGCTTTTTGTATATCATCCGACCAGGTTCTATGTGGAGGAGCATGATACCGGAGGCCTTGCGGATCATTCTTATCCTGAGCTTGTGGTCACAAATCTAAGCTCAACCGCTATGCTTCCTCTGATCAGATACAAGCCGGGAGATCATGGACGAATCATCCCCTATGAACGGATCAAGGATATCCTTTCTCGCCACAACCTCGCGCACCTTCTGCCTGAGTTCCACCTTCCGCTGGTAGCGATTTCCGGCAGAGGAGCTGGAGTAAGAACCGCTGGATGCGTACTTTTCCCAGAAGATATCAAATATGCTCTTTATGCCGATCAAGAGATTGCAGGAATGATCACCGGTAACTTTAAACTCACACACAGCGGTCCCGCCATACAGGCTGAAATTCAACTGAGGCCGGGAGTTTCTTCACATCAATCACTGGCCGATCGACTAGAGACACACATCACTGCATTCTCGGAGGTACCGGTTACGGTAACACTTTTTCCTTTTTCCGAGTTCCCCTATCCTCTCGACTACGAAAAAAAGTTCAAATACATAGACTGAGCGATGCTGGCGCACATTCCAGTGATACTGCCGGATCGGTTCGGCATAACGCTGCAGATTATGCGGCGCTGCTTAAATAGCAGTACAGGTCAGGCCTGGAAGACGCTACAGCAGCAGCCATAGCGTGTATGTCTCCTCGATACAGGGACACGGGACCAAAATAGTCGATTGAGTCTCTGATGAGCTTGAACGACAAGAGATACCGCTGAAGCAAACGCTGCAGGCCTTTGTCCATAGCTGCGTACCACGACACAACTCCCATACGCCTGCTTTCCTGATATATCACCCTGCAGAGGCCCAGCGTAACGCTCGCAGAACGCCACTCCCTGAGAACTGCAAGACGACTTATCTCAGCGATACGGCTTCGATCATCACCGGTGCAAGAAAAGTCAAGATCACAGTGCTGTTCCAAGGGCAACCCTAAGGGAGAATTAACGATTATCCTGACGGTGCCCACCACCGTGCCCGTATCAGTAAGTGCAGCATAATGGTGCGAGAATGAATCGTATTCATCACATTCCAGCTTTCGGGGGTAATCAGCAGGATTCCTGAATCCGCGCTCGAGACAATAGACCTGATAGCGAACTCGATACAGCGACTCCATCATTTCCCGATCCTGATAACTCACTCGCTGAAACCGCATTGGCATTTCTTCTCTCTCTCCTTGCTCTGTCCCGGGCTACCTTTGATGCGATGGGAGTTCCGCACCTCCCTGAGAGCACAAAACCAACAGTCCCTAAGTGAACCCTCTATTTTTTTCCGCTCCTTAAGAAGCAAAAACTACAAGCCGATACAACTAAGAGACGCTGTCAGAGGGACATTCGGACATCCAGCACCCGGTATCGATTCCGATCCATCCCACAATACGGGCGGTTCTCCTTCCGACAAAGCACGGCAAGCAGATGCCGGCACACAGCACGACCAAAGCAGTTTCATGTTAGAGGCACGAACGTCCAGGCCGTTTTCTTTCGGCCATCAGTTTTGATGCCAGGAATACACGTGCATCTCGGACTCTCTTCGGATAGCTGTCCCGGCTTTTCGAAGCAACGCTGAACCGTGTCGGACTTTTGGTTTGCCTGATCGCGGAATTCTGATATACTGCAACCAAATTCCTTAATTGATTCACTTGACTAGTTTTCCCAGGATTAAGTTCTCGGGCAACGAAGGTTCACGTTTCCTACATACAGACTGGTTGTTCACGTGAATGCTCGCTTCCAAGAGCGATCATACGTAGGGAGAGTTCCTCAAACGGCCCTCTAACGTTAGGCATACCGTTCCGCAACGTGCTTATAATTCCTTCTCACCTCGACCATCATTCCATCGAGCAAGGAGAATAGCATGATTGACTTCAACTTCCAAAAAGTAAGCCATGGCGATACGTGGTTGATGGAGGAGATCTACCGGATTCGATACCAGGTCTACTGCCTTGAAACGGGATTCCTTAATTCCCTGAACTATCCCCGCCAACTGGAACACGATGAGTTCGATTCCGGCTCGATCCATTTTGTCGCTTTAAATTCACATGACGCCGTAGGCACCGTGCGGTTGGTACCCGGCTCTTCTTCGGATCTCCCTATTGAACGACACTGCGGAATCAGCATCGCCCATGCTGGTGCCGCTCGCAACGAGATCGCCGAAGTGAGCAGACTCGCAATCAGCAAGAAGTATCGGCGGCGCGAAGGAGACGGCCTCCTTGGTATCAGCTCTTACATAGCCCGGAAGGGAGAACCTGCGGTTCATGGCAGACGCCGGCGGCCCGAGATTATCCTGGGTCTTTTGCGCGAGGCCTATCAGGAAAGCAAACGACTCGGCATCCGCTACTGGTATGCAGCTATGGAAATGGCACTGTGGAGGCTCTTAAAAAAATACGATTTCGAGTTCATCCAGATCGGCGAAGAAGTTGATTACTATGGCCCGGTTGCTCCTTACCTGGGAGACTTATCGCAGATTGAAATCAAAGTATCAACCTGCAATCCCGAGATGTATGCCTTCTTCACACACGGCCTGGAGGAAAAGCTCCCCGACCCGAGACGTCTCCGTTCTCGGTGAGCGGCTTACGCTTTCGCAGCTGCAACAGGCTGCACCTTTCCATTGGTCCACGTGAACAGCTTTCCCAAAACTACACTATCCGTTTTTGAGAACGGTAGCAACCACAAACAGGTTCGTCTTTGCCGTATAGGCCTCCTCGACGTGATCGACAGCGAAACCAGCTTCATTCAACTCCTCCCGCAGTTGATCTTCATTCCAAAAGAAGTAGCGTCCTTGTTCCACCCTGCGGGCAATCACCAGGTTAAATAATCCTAGAGCAAACAGACGACAAAGATACGCAGCGCCCTTGAGATACCCCTCCGTGTTCACTATCTCGACTGCGGATTCAGATATCCGGGGCTGGCGTCGCGGATGGCACAAGAGAAGCTTTCCTCCTGTCCTCAGTACCCGGTGCATCTCTCGCAGTACTCCCTGGGGGCGCTTCAACATATACAGAGCATTAATGCTGACCACGCATCCAAACGCTTCGCACTGGAACGGAAATGGTTCATTCAGATCTCCCTGAACAAGGGGGACTAGTATCTTCTGTCGCTTTGACTTCATTTTCAGAGCAGCCAGCATCTCGAAGGCGCTGTCAAAGCCAACGATTTGCTCTCCTCGTCGCCCAAGTGCAAGGGAAAAATTTCCGGTTCCGCATCCGGCATCCAGAACCGGAGACACATCCGTAGGGAACGCACTCACGCAAGCCACTACCGATTCGATCATTTTCTGGTAAGGCCTGAAATATCTCGGGAGCCCGTCGTACACGCGCGCGTATAGGTTCCAGAAAACGGTATCAGCCTTCATCGCATCAGCGCACTGCCGAACCAGGATTATCAATTCTTGATAGAAAGCGTGGCCGATATTCCTCTTCAAGGTCCCGTATCATCAGCTCAAATATCTCCCTTTTTGTTCGGTACAGTTCGCGTTCTATCTCCTCGATGAAAGCATGATACGGAACGCGCAGGCCATGGTATTCAGCCGGCTTGCCGATGGGATGAAAAGTAAATCCGTATTTTCGAAGAGCATAGAACAGCTTTTCCTCGGAAACCATGTACCACTGATCGACGTTGTGCCGCTTGCTCGCATAATACATAATACGGAACAGCCCCAACAAAATCACCGGCCTTGCACGCCGTTCGTGGTGCGGCGGAGCAGGGACGCTATCCTGCAACACCCCGCCTTCGGACTGCATAAGGTAGGACTCAACGCCGAACAGCCCATCTTCCTGCCGTCTCCGATATCTCTTGCTCACAGCCAACCGAGATATTTCACCAGCCGTTTCCACTCTTCTTCGCCCATCCGATAAACAGCGTGCAGGTACCAGCCTTGCAATCGGAAACCCTGCTCCCGACGGGAGAATGAGCCTGATCGTCCCTATAACCGTATTGTGTTCATTCAAGGCAGCGAAGTGCAGCGAGTGCGGTTCAAACTGATCAGACTCCTGGCCAAGAGGATAGTCTTCCACCTTCTCAAAATGAAATTCTTCTGCGTAAACCTGATATCGAAGCCGGTAGGTTTCTTCTTTCAGCCTTTCGCATTGAGCTTCAACAAATGAAAAGTTGCCTACTTTGAATTCGCTCGCTGTTTTCATCTCCGTGCATTCTCAAAACACGTTGCATGCTTCATCCGGCCCTGCGCAGCCTTGGGGAAGTACAGCGGGTTGAGAATACAGGCCCCGGCTGCTGGGCCAGCTACGCACATAATGGTAGTGCACGCCCACCAGGCTGTAAAGATCAACCAGGTCTGAAGATATCGACCTCTACTAATTCATTCTGAACACTTTCCGCGTGAATCCAATCAGCTGCCACAGGGCGCGATCAGAAATGTTGAAGCATGCATAAGGAAGGCAAAAATGCGACTGCTGATCAGGCATCCCTTAATGGAGACCGCGACTTTCCAGAGGCCTGCCGCATGAGCCCGAAGAGACCCGGCTTCTTTTTAGCAAGTTCATCCTCAATCTCTTCCACATAGCCGATGCAGGGAATGCGAGCGCCGTGATATTCAATCGGATCTGCAATCTGATGAAAAATGAATCCATATCTTCGCAGCGTGCACACCAGCCTTCGATCAGCGATAAAGAAGAGGTGCGTGATGTTGCTCCGCATAATTGCCTGATACATCAGCCGGTAGAGGCCAAGAGCAACAATCGGCCGATCTGCTCGCTGGTCACTTGCGTCACAACATGATCTCGATCGTTGGCCGCTGTAAGACTGCACAACACAGGCTTCCATGCCGAACATGCCGTCTTCAATCCGGCGACGGCACTCCCTCGTTACCGCTAGCCGCGATATTTCAGCAACGCGCTCGCCCCGCTCATCATTCCACATGAACTGTGAGCGCAGGTTTCCCACGGCGCGCTCAATCGGCAGGCCTCTTTCAGAGTCAAGCACGAGCCGTACTGTCCCAATCACCTCTTGATGATTATCGAGTGCAGCAAAATGAATAGCATGGGAATCGAACTCATCTGTCTCGATTCCGTGCGGATGATCCTCCTTCTTCTCAAATCCAAACTCTTCAGCATAAATGCGATATCGGAGTTGAAAGGTAGCTTTTCTCAGCACATCCGAACGAGCTTCCACAAAGTCGTATTCCCCGATTTGTAACACCCAAGCTCTCCTCACTGTTGCATAGAATGATACTTTGTGCAGCGTCAATGTTCCGTAAGGCAACCACTCCACAGGAAAGAACAGTCTCCGAGATGGATATGCTCCCATTGCGAGGGATCACACGTCAACCTAAAGTCATACGGTCTGTTCCGCTGGAACCGGCTCCTGTGCGAGGCGAAAGATCAAGAATCATGCCGACGATGAGATAATTTTGTCGCTGAGAAAGTTAAGCAATATTGGAGTGTTCACTGGAGGCAGGCTGAGGCCGCGGTCAGTAGTGAAGAGAAAACCCGACACCCTTTTTGTCGGTATGAAAGGAAAGCGAATGGTTTTGAATCGATAGCGCTGAAGGAATTTACCTTCATATGTATCAATAACCCGACACAACTACAGCGATTCAGCAATCCCGTCCTTGCGGATTCCCTTTGCATCTTTCGAACTGTACTAACGCCTCTGCGATCTGACGATACGGTCATGGCGCCGGCCGGCTTTCGGCCAAGCCACGCCACTCTGCCGTATCTTTCTTTGCACGCATTCTCACGCTCCCGCATGGCCTCGCATCACAGCGCTGATGGTCTGTATCTGACTACCATCCAGGTAGGGATGCATCGGCAAGCTGAAAATCTGTTTCGAATACTGATCAGTAACTGGAAAATCGCCTTCTTTATACCCGAGGTGTTTGAATGCACCCGACCGGTGCAATGGGGTCGGATAGTACGTGGCAGTCGGAATACCTTTGGCATTCAAGGCTCCCAT
>Ga0116143_10004601_pt1 | contig 12968 bp, 8 predicted proteins | sample AD_UKC034_MetaG_FD_89745 | JGI IMG/M metagenome (GOLD analysis project Ga0116143, IMG submission 89745) | Active sludge microbial communities of municipal wastewater-treating anaerobic digesters from USA - AD_UKC034_MetaG | ecosystem: Engineered > Bioreactor > Anaerobic > Digestate | place: USA...
CGCGCTCAGCGGCTCGGTGCAGGACGTGTACAACCAGGTCAAGGCCCGGGTGGGGCTGGCCGCGCTGGAGCTGTCCCGCGGCCGGCTGGCCGAGGCGGCCGCGCACGCCGAGGAGGCCCACCGGCTTTCGGTGCAGGCCGGCCTGCGGGACGTGGCCTGGCGCGCGTTGCGCATCCTCGGCCAGGTCGCCGAGCGCCAGGCGCGGCCGCAGGAGGCTCGCGCGCGCTACGCCGCGGCCATCGCCCTGGTCGAGGAGATGCGCGCCAGCCTCAAGGTCGAGGAGTTCCGCGCCGGCTTCCTGGACAGCAAGTTCGACCTCTACGAGGACATGATCCACCTGCTCGTGGAGCTGGGCGAGACCGAGGAGGCCTTCGCCTACACCGAGCGCTCCCGCGCGCGCGGCTTCCTGGATCTGCTCGCCAACCGCCAGATCGAGGTGGGCATCGCCGGCGATCAGGTGCTGCTCGAGCGGCTGCGCGCCGCGCGCGAGGAGCTCGTCCCCCTGGGTGAAGCCGTGCGCCGTGCTCCCCCCGAGGAGCGCGTCGGCGCGGAGGAGCGCCTGGCCGCGGCCCGGAGCGCCTACCTCGAGCTCCTGGAGGAGATGCGGCGGGAGCAGCCGGACCTGGCCGACTTCGTCGAGATCCGCCCGGCCTCGGCGGCCGAGATCCAGGCGCGCCTGCCGGAGGGCGTGGCGCTGGTCGGCTACTACGTCACCCGCCGGGACGTGCTGGTCTTCGTGCTGCGCAAGGACGGCCTGAGCTCGCGCGGGCTGCCCGTGCCGCGCGAGGCGCTCTCCCGGCGGGTGAGCGAGGTGCGCGCGCTGATCGAGAGCTTCGCCCCGGTCGAGGCCGAGCTCGCGGCGCTCCACCGCGACCTCGTGGCGCCGCTGGGCGCCGATCTGGCCGGGCTCAGGGCGGTGGGCGTGCTGCCCCACGACGTGCTGAACTACCTCCCGTTCGCGGCGCTGATGCCCGCCGCGGGGACCTACTGGGGAGATCAGGTGGATCTCTTCGTCGGCCCCTCGGCCAGCGTGCTCCTGCAGCTCGCCCAGCGGGAGGAGGCGCGCTTCGGACCGGGCGGGGGGCTCCTGGCGCTCGGCAACCCGGCGCTCGGCGATCCGGCCCTCGCCCTGCCGTTCGCCGAGGCCGAGGCGGCCGCGGTCGGCTTCGAGCAGGGCGGCGGGCAGGTGCTCGTGGCCGAGGACGCCAGCGAGGCCGCCTTCCGCGAGGGCGCGGGCCGGGCGGACCTCGTGCACCTCGCCTGCCACGGCACCTTCGACCCGCAGAGCCCGCTGTTCTCGTCGCTGCTGCTCGCCCCGGGCGGAGACCAGGACGGCGCGCTCACCGCCATCGAGGTGTTCTCCATGCCCCTGACCGCCCGGCTGGTGACCCTCTCGGCCTGCCAGTCGGGCCTGGGAAGCCTGCGCTCGGGCGACGAGATCATCGGCCTGAACCGCGCCTTCCTGTCGGCGGGCGCGGGCGCGGTGCTCTCCAGCCTGTGGCGGGTGAGCGACGTGGCGACCGCCGTGATGATGAAGCGCTTCTACCGCTACCTGCGCGAGGACTCGCCGGCCGCGGCCCTGCGGAAGGCGCAGCGCCTGGTGCGCCAGTACTTCCCGCACCCGGCCTACTGGGCGCCCTTCTACCTGATCGGCTCCTGGCGCTGAGCTCTGACTCGGAGGAGGACTGCATGCGGAACCGCGCGGCGCTCGTCGGGACCCTGGCACTGCTCGTGGCGGCCGGGGCGGTCGCCTGGCTCTTGCTCGAGCGGCCGCTCGGGCCGACCGAGCCAGCCGAGGGCCGGCCCGCGGCCGGATCGCCGGTCGAGGCGGACCCCGGCGTGGAGCCGGGCAAGCCGGCGCCGGCGGCGCCGGGGGTCGAGTCTCCTTTGGCGGCGGACGGTCCGGGCCGGCCCAGGGTCGCGCGGCCCGCCTTCCCCCGGCCCCACAGGCGGGTGGACCCGGCGGCCCGGGAGGCCCTGCTCCGCGACCTCCGCTCCCGGGTGGCCCACCGGGGCGCGCCGTCGGGGGCGGGCGGGGGCGACGCGCAGGCGGGGGAGGACGCCGAGCCCCGGGGCAGCCTGTCCAAGGAGTACATCCAGCAGGCGGTGCGGGAGATCATCCCCCTGGTCAAGGAGTGCTACGAGCTCGCGCTGGCCGAGGAGCCCGAGCTGTCGGGCAAGCTGACCGTGCGCTTCGAGGTGGTGGCCGACGAGGAGCAGGGTGGGCTGATCGCGGACAGCCAGATCGTCCCCGACGAGGCCCGCCCGGCGCCCAGCGCGCTGCTCTCCGAGTGCCTGCAGGAGAGCATGTACGCCCTCAAGCTGGAGGCCCCGGAGGGCGGCGGCAAGGTCGTGGTGACCTACCCCTTCGTCTTCCGCGCGGACAGGTAGCGAGCGGGGCCTACCAGTTCTCGGCGAGCAGCTCGAAGTGGGCCTGGGGGTGGGCGCAGGCCGGGCAGGTCTTGGGCGCCTCGGGGCCCTCGGACACGAAGCCGCAGTTCCGGCAGACCCACTTGGCCGGGGCGTCCTTCTTGAACACCTTGCCGGCCTTGACGTTCTCGAGCAACCCCCGGAAGCGGCGCTCGTGCTGGGCCTCGGCCACGCTCACGTTGCGGAACAACGCGGCCACCGCCGGGAAGCCCTCCTGCTCGGCCACCCTGGCGAACCCCGGGTACATGTCGGTGTGCTCGTGGTGCTCGCCGGCCGCGGCGGCCGCCAGGTTCTCGGCCGTGGTGCCGACCTTGCCGGCCGGGAAGGCGGCAGTCACCTCGACGTCGCCGCCCTCCAGGAAGGAGAAGAAGCGCTTGGCGTGCTCCTTCTCCTGCTCCGCGGTCTCCTGGAAGACCGCGGAGATCTGGACGAAGCCCTCCTTCTTCGCCGCGGAGGAGGCGTAGGCGTAGCGGTTGCGCGCCTGGCTCTCGCCGGCGAAGGAGGTCAGCAGGTTCTTCTCGGTCTGGGTTCCCTTGAGCTGCGGCATGTCCACCTCTCCCGGATGGGCCGTGGGCCTCGCGGCCCGGCCGTGGTTACGATTCCATCCCTGGATTGTCCTTAATGGGGATCGACGGCCGGGTCAAGATCGAACTGCGGACCGGCGGCGGAGCGCGAGCAGGCCCAGGGCCAGCGCGAGCAGGCCGGCCGCGGACGGCGCGACCGTGGCGCAGCCGCCCAGCCCCGGATCGGAGACCGGTACGCCCACGCTCAGGCCCGCGTTCCCGGCGAGGTCCACGGCCCGGATGGCCAGGGTGAAGTCCAGGACCTCCTGGTCGTCCGTGTCGCCGTCGAGCCAGTGGAGGTAGATCACGTCCCCCAGGCCGCGCACGTCGAAGCCCGGCAGCAACCCGGGGGGCACCGCGCCGCCCACCCGCTCGATGCGGTAGCCCATGCGCTCGGGCGGGGTGCGGTCATCCTCGGGCGGCGCGAGGCGCAGCACCAGGGTGCCCAGCTCGGCGTCCTCGATCCAGTTCCAGCCGCAGCCGGCCTCCTCCTCGGAGTCCCGGCCGCGGTGGATCTCGACCGCCAGCACCCGGACCGGGCCGGGCGGGGTGTGATCGAGCTGCTGCTCGACCGGATCGAGCTCGTGCGGCGTCGGGCCGGCCACGGCCGCCGCGGCCGGTCCCGCGGCGTTCAGGGCCATCGCCGTGAGCAGACCCACCCTCGAGAGGCTCCTCGTCATGTCCATCCCTCCGGTCTTCCCGGAGGACAATCTAGCACGTCCAGGGATGGGGGAGGAAGCCAGCAGGAGGGCCGGCGGGCGGGTGGCTCGCGGACGGCGCCGTGCTCAGCGGCCGAGGAAGCCGTGCACCTCGGCGTGCAGCCCCGCCAGGCGCGCGGGATCGCGCCAGGCCTCGCCGAGGCGCAGGAAGGAGCCCTTGCGCCCCTCCACCCGGAAGCGCTCCAGGATCCCCCGGTCCTCGTAGGTGGCCAACGCGTTGGACAGCACCTCCCGCGACAGGCTCTCCTGGAAGGAGATGTCGCCGGCCACGAACATCCGCTCGCCGCGCTGCAGCGCCGCGGTGGTGAAGTCGCGCTCCCCGCTGGGGCGCTCGAGCAGGCTGTCGAGGTGCAGGGCCGCCAGCGCGTAGGCCTCCAGGAAGTGCTCCAGGAGCCCCCGCAGGAAGCGCCGGAGCTCGAGGCCCTCGCTCGCCTTGACGACGAAGCCCTCCTCGACGCGCAGCACGCCCTCGGCGGCGAGCTCGGCGAGCGCCCGCTCCAGCTCCTCGGTGAAGTACTTCTCCGAGCGGAACAGGAACTCGTGCTTGAGCAGGCGGGTGAGCGCGCGGATGCGCTCCTCGAGCGGTCCCCGCGGCACGGCCTCCACGGTGAAGCTCTCGAGCGCGGCGACCACCAGGGCGGCGTTGAGGAAGTGGTGCTGCAGGTTGTTGCGGTAGTAGTCGAGCGCCAGGCGGCGCCGGGCCACGGGCGCGTACACCAGCTCGCTGCCGGCGTTCTGGATGGTCACCAGGCCGTCCTGGGAGAAGCGCGCGGCCGCCTCCGCCAGGGCGCGCTCGAAGTCACCGAGGGTGGCGGACAGGCGCGCGCCGCGCCGCCGCACCCAGGCGGTCAGCCAGCGCGCGCGGGCGACCAGCTCGGTGCGGGTCATGCCCCGCCGGCGGTGGGTCAGCAGGCTCATGGCCACCAGCGCCGAGGGGGTGACGGTGGCCACGGAGTTGATCTCGTAGAGCACCCGGTGGGCGAGCGACTGGACGAGCTGGCGCTTGCGCTCCTCGCCGAGCGCGCGGTCGGTCGAGCCGCGCTCGGCCAGGTAGTCGCGCACCGAGAGCGGCTCGCCGATCTGCACGTAGATCTTGCCGTACTTCGAGCGCAGCGCCTGGCTCGAGCGCAGCAGCCCGGCCACGTCCTCCTTGCGCTTCTCGCCGCCCGACAGCTCGTGCAGGTACGAGCGGCTCTCGACCACCTTCTCGTAGTCGATGGAGATGGGCATGATCTGCACATCCGGGCTGTCGCCCTCCAGGTAGGCCTCCACCAGCCAGGAGAGGATGCCGAAGCGCGGCGGCAGGAGCTTGCCCGTCCGGCTGCGACCGCCCTCCAGGAAGAACTCGATGGGGAAGCCCTCCTTCATCACGTGCCGGAGGTAGGTGCGGAAGATGACCGGGTAGAGCGCGTCGCCCTTGAACGAGCGGCGCAGGAAGAACGCGCCCGAGTGGCGGAAGATCGGCCCCATCGGCCAGAAGCTCAGGTTGACGCCCGCGGCGATGTGGGGCAGCGGCACGCGGTACTTGAGGCACAGCTGGCTCAGCACCAGGTAGTCCACGTGGCTCTTGTGGCTGGGGCAGAAGAGCACCGGCGCCTTGCGCACCGCGGCGCGGATGCGCTCGAAGCCGGCCTCGTCCACCACGAAGCCCTCGTACATCTTCTTCCAGAACAGGTTGAGGGTGGCGTTCAGCCACAGCGGCCACTGGATGCGGGGCTCCGCGGCGATCTCGTCGAGGAGATCGTGGGCGCGCTTGCGCAGGGCCTCGGCCCGCGGGGCGTCGCCCTGGGCCTCGGACTCGATGTGCCGGGCGACGTGGGGGTCTGTCAGGATCTCGGCCTTGAACTCGGCGTGGGGCCGGATGCGCGGCCCGGTCACGTCGTACAGCTCGAGCTGCACCTGGTCGCGCAGCGCCGCCTGCAGCGACGCGGCGCGCTGGTGGACGTCCTCGCCCTGGTGGACGGACAGGAAGGCCTTGAGGTCGAGCGGCTCGGAGACCTTGACCCGCGCGCCCTTGTGGCGCCTGAGCAGCACGTACAGCGAGCGCAGCAGGCCCGGCTCGTGGGCCTCGCCGAAGACGGCGTCGGCCAGGTTCTTGTCCTCGCGCTCCGGGTGTACGTCCCAGACGATGAGGTGGGGCACCAGGAAGATGGGCCGCTCCCGGGTGAGCTGGGCCTGCACCACGGTCTCGAGCAGGCTGGTCTCCGTGGCCGCCAGCGGGTTGGTGAGCGTGGTCGGCCGGTCGAGGAACAGGAGCGCGGCGCGATCCGCGGCCAGCGCGCGCGCGAGCTGGCGCGGGGGCTCGGCCTCCTCGTCGTCCAGGTCCGTGGAGCCCTCGTCGCCCATCTTGCGCAGCCGCTCCCAGAGCAGGGGCACCGGCTGCACCAGCACCGGGTCGACGCCGTTGACGAAGCGCGCCAGCGGCAGGCCGTGCTGCAGGCAGACGTGGTTGAGGTACAGGAAGTTGATCAGGCTGGCCGAGCGGGTCAGGTACACCAGGGTCCCCTGGCCGGCGAGCTCCCGGAGGCGCGCGACCGCCGCCGGCGGGAACTGGATGGGCCCGAAGTACCGCGCGAAGAAGGAGCGCAGCAGGGGGCCGTACTGGTCGTGCATGGCCACGGGCGGCAGCCGGTCCGGCTGTTCCTCGCGGCACTCCTCGACCATGCGCTCGACCTCCCTGGGCACAGGAAGATCGCACATCGCCGGGTGGAGTCAACAGGCTTGGTTCGGGCCGGCGCGGGCGGTACAATGGCGCCGCCCGGCCGGGGGCTGGGAGAGGAGGAGCCATGTTCCACAAGGCGAGCCTGGTCGTCGCGGCGACGTGCGGCGCCGTCCTGGCCACGGTCCTGATCCTCGGCCTGCGCGCGGCGGCCGCGGATCCCGACGAGGTCCCGGAGGCGCCCGAGGGCGCGCCCAGGACCGAGCTGGCCTCGCCCGACCGGCCCTGGGAGGTGCTCGAGTTCACCCAGCAGATCCCGCTCGAGTGGGGCACGGTCTTCTCCATCAACCGGGTGGAGAAGGCCGGCGAGTCCTACACCTTCTGGTTCCTGGCCATGGACGGCACGCTGCGCGGGGTGACCACGCGCGAGTTCACCGGCCCCAACCGCGGCTCCTTCTTCCCCGAGGTGTACGTGATCAAGCGTCGCTGGAACGATCCCTCCACCCCGGGCCTGGAGCGCTAGCCGCCCGCGGTACGCACCCGCGCCGGCGCGCCCGGCCGACACCGAGGAGCCGCATGGACACCTCCAACCCCTTCGCCATGAGCATGGAGGACTTCCGCAAGCTGGGCTTCAAGGCCGGCCTGGAGGTCCACCAGCAGCTCGACACGCGGCAGAAGCTGTTCTGCCGCTGCCCGGTGGGCTACCAGCACCGCCCGCACGACGCCGAGCTCCTGCGGCACATGCGGCCCACGCTGAGCGAGCTGGGTGAGTACGACGGCACGGCGCTGATGGAGTTCAAGACCAAGAAGCAGATCCACTACCAGCTCTTCCAGGACTCGGTGTGCACCTACGAGATGGACGACACGCCGCCGTTCCCCATCAACCAGGAGGCCCTGGACGTGGGCCTGCTGGTGGCGCTCCTGTTCGACTGCAACCTGGTGGACGAGCTGCACGTGACCCGCAAGCAGTACCTGGACGGCAGCATCCCCACCGGATTCCAGCGCACCGCCATCGTCGGCATCGACGGCGCGCTGCCGCTCGCCGGGCACGAGGCCCGCGTGCTGCAGATCGGGCTCGAGGAGGACGCCTGCCGCGAGGTGCGTGACGAGGGCCACCACGTCGTCTTCCGCACCGACCGGCTGAGCACGCCGCTGGTCGAGGTGGTCACCGACGCCAGCCTGCAGGACCCGCGCGAGGTGGTCGAGGCGGCCGAGCTCATCCGCCGCGTGCTGCGCTCCAGCGAGCGGGTGCGCCGCGGGGCGGGCGCGACCCGCGCGGACGTCAACGTGAGCGTGGCCGGCGGCACGCGCGTGGAGATCAAGGGGGTGCCGCGCATCGCCTGGTTCGAGCGCCTGGTGCGGGTGGAGGCCTGCCGCCAGCGGCTGCTGCTGGACATCCGCGACCAGCTCAAGCTGCGCGGCGTGAGCCAGCAGCGCTTCCAGGCCGCCACCCGGGACGTGAGCGAGCTGGCCCCCAGGCTCCGCCTGCCCCTGCTGCGAAAGGCCCAGAAGCGTGGGGACGTGGTGCTGGCCGTGCACCTGCCAGGGTTCGGCGGCCTGCTCGACAAGCACGTGCAGCCGGGCATCCCCTTCGCCCAGGAGTTCGCCGGCCGGGTGCGGGTGATCGCCTGCCTGGACGAGCTGCCCAACCTGATCCACTCCGACGACGCGGCCTGCTGGCAGGACCGGGAGCGGGAGCTGAAGAGGCTGCGCGAGGTGTTCGGGGCGAGCCACGTGGACGCGGTGGTGCTGGTCTGGGGGCCCGCCGAGGACGCCCACACCGCCGCCGACGAGGTGCGGCTCCGCGCGCTCGACGCCATCCAGGGCGTGCCCAACGAGACCCGCCAGGCCTTCGCCGACGGCACCAGCGACTTCGAGCGCATCCTGCCGGGGGCCGACCGCATGTACCCGGACACCGACTCCCCGCCGGTGCGCATCGACGCCGCGCGGGTGGAGCGCCTGCGCGCCGGCCGGCCGCCGCGGCCCTGGGAGCGCCTGGCGCGCTACCGCGAGCTGGGCCTGAGCCCCGAGCTCGCCGACGACGTGCTGCTGGCCGGGCCGCCCTCGCTGTTCGAGCGGCTGCTCGAGCGCACCGGGGCCCGGCCCGCGGATCTCGCCGTGGCGCTCGCCCAGCGGCTGGTGGGGCTCCAGCGCAAGGGCAAGCGCCGGGGCCGGCCGGCCGAGGCCGGCCTGGAGGCGATCTTCAGGCGCCTGGCCGAGGGCCGGCTGGCGCGCGAGGCGCTGCCCGAGCTGCTCGTGTCCCTGGACGGCGAGGCCAGCGTGGAGGCGCTGCTCGCCCGGCTCACCCCCACGCCCGCGCCCGCCGGCGAGGTGGACGAGGTCGTGGCGCGGGTGGTCTCGCAGGAGCTCGCGGCCTGCCGGAGCGCGGACCCGGCCGCCCGCCAGCGCTTCGCCATGGGCAAGGCCATGGCCTCGCTGCGCGGACGCACCCCGGGCCGGGCGCTCAGCGAACGACTGCAGCGCGCGCTCGGGTAGCACTCACTCCGCCGCGGGGGGGCGCTCGGGCTCCACGCTGGCCAGGCCCGCCCGCAGGATCGGGCCACGCAAGGCAGGGTGGTGGATGAAGGGCGCCTTGCAGGCCTTGGCCGCGAGCGCGAGCCGCACGGGCAGGAGGCCGCGGGCGTAGCGGGGCACGGGCGCGTCGGGCGCCGCCTCGAGGCTGCGGGCCAGGAGGAGGGCGCTCTGCATGGCGAAGCTGATGCCCTCGGCCGAGCTCGGGCTCACCAGGCCGGCCGCCTCGCCGATCAGCGCCACCCGCCCGGCGCCTGGCAGGATCCCGGCCGGCCGCCCGGGGCGGACGAGCAGGCAGCCGCGGCGCTTTACGGTCCGGCCCAGGCGGAACCCGCGGGCGCGCAGGGACGCGAGCAGCGCGGCGAACCGCGCCGTCGCGCCGGGGCCGGGCGGGAGCGCGCTGCCCACCAGCAGCAGACCCTCCTTGGGGATGGCCCAGGAGTAGAAGTCGGTCACCCGGCGGTCGAACACCGACAGGTAGTAGGGGTGCTCGTCCGGGCACTCGAACCAGTGCTGGAGGGCCGTGTAGCGGGGCGGCCAGGGCGCGGTTGGGAAGGCCAGCCGGCGCACGGCCGAGTGCGCCCCGTCCGCCCCGACCACCAGGCGGGCGCGGAGTTCCTGCCGGCGTCCGGCCTGCTCCAGGGTGAGCCGGCAGCCCCGTGGCTCCACCGCGAGTCCGAGCAGGCGCGCGCCCAGGCGCCGCTCGACCGCGGCGGGCGCGAGGGAGAGCAGCCAGCGGTCGAAGGCCTCGCGGTCCAGGTTCAGGTAGTGGCGCTGGTAGTGGCGCTCGAGCCCGTTGTCGAGATCCACGACGCGCACGCTGAACAGCTGGGGGCCGGCCAGGCAGGCGCGCGGCACGCCCAGGCCGAGGCGCGCGAGGCTCCGCTGGGCGTCCGGCGCGAGCAGGCCGCCGCAGCACTTCTCCGGATCCCCGGGCCGCAGGGGCCGCTCGAGCGGTCGGCGGTCGACGAGCAGCACGCGCAGCCCGCCGCCGACCAGGCGGGCCAGGCTGGCCCCGGCCGGCCCGCCGCCCACGATCACCAGGTCGTACTCGTTTGCGCCCATGCTGCTCTGCTCCTGCCGCATCATACCAGGCGTGGGACGGACGCGCCTCCCGACCTCCGCGCGAGCCGGCTTGACAGGCCGCGTCAGGGCGCGCTAGGGGTCTGGGTAACCGCGGAGGAGGAACCCATGTTCAGGACCCGGATCACGGAGCTGCTCGGCATCGAGTACCCCATCATCGGCGGCGCGATGATGCACCTGGCGCTGGACGCCTACACCGCGGCGGTCTCCGAGGCCGGCGGCCTGGGGGTGCTGGCCTCGGCCAACTACAAGGAGATGGGGCCGTTCCGCGACGCGCTGAAGAAGGTCAAGGACCGGACCGACAAGCCCTTCGCGGTGAACCTCAACTTCTTCCCCGCCCTGAACCAGATCGACAACAACCTCTACCTGGACGTGATGCTCGAGGAGGGGGTGAAGATCGTCGAGTCCTCGGGGCACAAGGCGCCCGAGGAGCTCATCGGCCGCATCAAGGGGGCCGGCCTGAAGCTCATCCACAAGTGCGTCGGGGTGCGCTACGCGAAGAAGGCCGAGAGCATCGGGGTGGACGCGGTCACCGTGGTGGGCTACGAGAACGGCGGCGCCACCGGGACGCTCGACATCACCACGCTGTGCCTGGTGCCGCGCGTGGTGGACAGCGTGGGCGTGCCGGTGATCGGCGGCGGCGGGGTGGCCGACGGCCGCGGGGTGGCCGCGCTGCTCGCGCTGGGGGCCGAGGGCGTCATCGTGGGCACCCCGCTGCTCCTGGCCGAGGAGACGCCGCTGCACCCGAGCATCAAGCAGAAGCTGTGCGAGGCCAGCGAGCTCGACACCCGGCTGGTGCTGCGCTCGCTGCAGAACACCCACCGGGTGTGGAAGAACGAGACCTCGGACAAGGTGGCGGAGCTCGAGGCGGGCGGGGCGGGCCTCGAGGAGCTGCTGCCGCTCATCTCCGGGATGATCGTCAAGGAGAAGTTCCAGCAGGCCTCGGACGGCGGGCTGCTGGCCTGCGGCCAGGGCGTCGGTCTGTGCCGCGAGGTGCGCCCGATGCGGGAGATCATCCGGGAGCTCGCCCGCGGGGCCGAGGAGACCCTCAAGCGCCTCGGCCGGCTGATGCCCCAGAAGCCCGGCACGGGCCAGATCGTCCACTGATCCAAGGCGTTCCCTCGGGGACAGACCCCCGGCCACCGGACGGTTCTGCGCCGCTCACATGGGGTATGCTCGCCAGGAGGGAGGGACCGGGAATGCGCACTCTCAGCCTGGCTGCCCTGGTGTCTAGCCTCTGGGTACCTTGCCTGGCGCTGGCCGCGGAGCCGGCCTCAGCCCCTGAAGGGAGCTGGGGGTTTGTGGACAGTGTACCGCCACCCTGCCCGGAGGGCACCCAGCTCGTCGAGGTGGACGGACCGGACGGTTTCATCCAGTCGTGCATGGACGAGAACAACCAGGTGCACGGCTGGAGCCTCAGGTTCCACGCCAGCGGCGAGCCCCGCGAGCGGTGCGAGGCGGTGCACGGGCGGCTCCACGGCGTGTGCGCCCGCTGGTACCCGGGTGGGCAGCTCCTCAGCCACACGGAGTACCGCGACAACGTGCGCGAGGGGCGTTACGCCGCCTGGTTCGCTGACGGGCAACTCGGCGAGCTCGGCGGCTACCGCGCCGGGGAGCGCGAGGGCCCGTGGATTCACCACTTCGAGGACGGCCGCGTGCGCTCCCGGGGGACCTACCGGGCCGGCAAGCGACTGGGGGACTGGACGCACTTCGACCGGGAGGGCAAGCCTTGTGCCCGGGAGGTGGATTCGCCGCGCCCCGGCGACCAGGAGGGACGGCCCGCGCCGGGCGCGAGCCTCCCGAAAGCCGCCCCCGGGATCCCCGAGCCCTACCGCGCGACGGGTCTCCGGGTCGGCGGTCCCTATTTGAAGAGCCGGCTCCTGGTTGAGGCCCCGGAGGTGGGACGGGTGCTCGCGCTCGCCGTGCGGGACTGCGCCCCCGAGCCTGGGGAGGAGCTCGTGGTGGTCGGCCGGCGTGGCGGGCTCGTGCTCGGCGTCGGCGGCGCGCGGCTCGCCGCTCCCCGCTGGCCGCTCGAACTGCAGGTCGCGAAGGTCGTGGACCTGGGGGCGGGCGGGGGCTGCCAGGTGGTGGGCAGCGGGACGCAGGTGCGGGTGGTCCACCCGGAGACCCCTGCAGGCCACCGCGTCCAGCCGCGCTTCGAGTCCACCTGGTGGCTCGTGGCCCTCGGCCTGGACGGCGCCAGGCGGTTCAAGCTCCGGCTGGCCGACGGGCCCGCCGAAGTGGCCGCCCTGGACCTGGACGGCGACGGGAGCCAGGAGCTGGTGCTGGCCGAACCTGGCGCGGACGGCCTGACGGTCCTCGATCGACAGGGAAAGGTGCGCGCCCGCTGGCCTGCGGCAGGCGTGCGGCGGGTCGTGGCCCTGGACCCCGAGCCCCGCGGGGGGGCGCGCGTCGCCGGGGTGGATCGGTTCGGCCAGCTCCAGGTCCTGGACCACGCCGGGCGCGGCGTGCTCCGGCGCGGGCTGGACGACGGCGCCGCCGGGAGCGTCGCCTGCCGCTGGCCTGACGCGAAGGCGCCGCTCCGGCTAGCCTACCTGCACGAGACCCGGGTGCGGTTGCTGTCCGCTGCGGGCGAGCTGGTGGCCGAGCACGAGGCGCCAATGGCCTTCACCGACTGGAGCACCTCCCTGAGCGCGGCGCCCGTCGCCCTGCGCCCCGGGAGGCCGGCCAACCTGGCCAGCCTGATCGGCCTGCGACCTGCCTGGGACCGGAGCCTGCTCGTGGTGACCTCGCCCGCAGGGCAGCTCGTCCACCTCGAGGTGCTCGAGGGCCAGGCGGGCGCCCTGGCCGTGAGGGCGCAAGGCAGGGGCGGGGATGACCTCCTGGTGGCGTTGGGGTCGGGTCGGGTGTGGTCGTTCGGGGCGGACCAGGACCTGCTGGCGCGGTCCCTCGAGCGGACGCGCCAGGCGCTGTCCGGCCAGGACGGCGCCCCGGCGGAGCTGGCGCTCGCGCTCGGCAACG
>Ga0116143_10004604_pt1 | contig 12965 bp, 7 predicted proteins | sample AD_UKC034_MetaG_FD_89745 | JGI IMG/M metagenome (GOLD analysis project Ga0116143, IMG submission 89745) | Active sludge microbial communities of municipal wastewater-treating anaerobic digesters from USA - AD_UKC034_MetaG | ecosystem: Engineered > Bioreactor > Anaerobic > Digestate | place: USA...
ATAAAAATTTTTATACAGATACAAAAATGAACAGAAAAATAGCTGATAAGCTAAAATGCTTATCAGCTATAAAAGACTGGCCTCAAGACAATACCGTTATCTAAATGACATTGCCCGATGGGGCAGGCTTTTTATTCGTTATCCTTATTTTGATTGGTTGGATAGCCATTTTTTTGCAAGTCGGTTTTGCAGCTGCTTGCCGGTTGGGCATCGTTGGTTGCAGGAGAAGCTTCCCAGATTCCTTTTGGAAGTGTCTTTATTGTTTCCTTTTTATCAGTTTCTTTCATATCTTTCACCAGAATGTATTTTATCCTATTTTACTTGGTTACAATAATATAATAACCAAAGAAACAAAAATCATACGGGAATCAGTTGAGAAATTACAATAAAAAACACACCTCGAAGAATCGAAGTGTGTAATATATGCAGGAAAAGGGACTTGAACCCTCATGATATTGCTATCACACGGACCTGAACCGTGCGCGTCTGCCAATTCCGCCATTCCTGCGTACCTTGAATATTTTACCGTTATTTTGTATGGTTGTCAACTAAATTTACCAAATAATAATATGATATTTCTGCCATCTATTTTTGGTAAAAACCATTGACATATTTTTTGATGTTTGGTATTATGTATAAGTCGCGCGGGAATGCTGGAATTGGCAGACAGGCTAGACTAAGGATCTAGTGTTGGCAACGACGTGAGGGTTCAAGTCCCTTTTCCCGCATGATGAAGCGGAATGCAGTATGCATTTCGCTTTTTTCATTGTTCAGGGTTATTTGTGGGACAAACCCTTGTTTTTGGACGCGGCACGAAAACTTCTGGATAAGGAATGCAATAGTGAGGAATAGTTAATATAATCTGCCTGACTAATCTGACTGTTGGAAAATGCTGCTTTTTGCAGAATCCTTTCTAACGATGGCAATTGTGAGGCCAAGTCTGGTGCCAAGTCTGGTGCAATGAATGATTGCAGACAGGCAATTACGTCGCTGACTGCAGGATGGTCATAGGGGAGCTGCATATAACGTTTAAGGCGTAATAACATTGTCCGGTATTCAAGGACCAATGCAGCGGAATAATTTTTATTACGAAGCAGCACCTTTACCTGGTGTTGCTTTTTGCATTGCACAAGAAGCGCAATGCAAAGGAATAGCAGAATCAGGCAAACAAAAAGGGTCACCAATGGTCTTAGAATAAAGCCAAAGGTGGTTGAGAACGATGAACCGTCTTGCGCAGGAAGAACAATTTCGATATTCTCTTCGGTAACATTGTTTCTTGGCGCCGTTGTAAAAAAGCCGGAGAGTAGTCCTAGTAATTCGTTGCCGGCAAGTACATTATCGTCAGATGGTGGAGTCATATCAACGGGAATCCAGCCGTATCCATCCAGATACACTTCAATCCAGGCATGAGCTGAGGCATCAGTCACATCAACCTCAACCAGTCCGCTATCCGGCATGGTTAGTTTGCCGGCAATCCAGCCATCTGTATTGCTGTCGATCACTGTTGCGTTTAGTACATCAGACATAGTAATCATATAACCTTCCACATAACGTGTCGGGATACCGATACGACGCAGAATTAAAGCGGAAGAGGCCGCAAAATGTGCGCAGTATCCACGTTTTTGCACGGAAAGGAAATAATCCACAAAGTCATAGTCTCTTGGGGTGGTGCCCGGAGCCATTGTGTAGTCATAATTAACTGCGAAATAACGTTTCAAAGCACTGATGATTGCAAGACGTGCAGCCTGCTGCTCGCTATCCGTTTTTGCATTTGCAGCATCTTCGGCTAAGGAGAGCAGCCCTGCATCCTCACAGATTGTATCAAGCGTATCTAAGAGCGAACTTGAATTCTGCGGGACCTGTAGATAGCACGCATAGACAGAATCCTCATAATCTTGCGTAATTGAGCTGTTGTGAGCATATGACATTTGCTCCTGATAAGGAAGATACAACACTTCATAGGAGGATAAGGCTTCTTCTGAATCGATGTCTGTTGCTGGAACTGAAAGGAGGGTAAATGCTTCTGTATAGTTATCCTTGGCCTGATCTAACGTAAACCCAGTGATTGGGGATCCAGGCGCGTCTAAAGAGGTATAGAAAGTCTCATAAGGGTAATAGTTGTAAACATCATCAGCACCCATATTAATGACACTCATGCGTCCGTAGAGTGGTGATGATTGAGATACATAAGGCAAATAGGAATCATTATACCGATCGCTATAAACATGTTCGAACAGATTATTCTCATAAAGCATACCGGTATAGGCACGTAAATAGATAGAATCAGAACTGTAGGGAACAAATGTTACTGTCAAATCTGTTTCATAGTCTGGGGTGATGCTGCTGACACCCCCTAATTTGCCACGACTCAAGCCGCCGGTGGCCTCATATCTGTTGAGAAAAGAAAAGATACCGTTTTGAATATAAGTCTTAACATACTCATCCGTTGTGTTCTTAACAACATTGGAAACATATTTGCCATTGAAGTTAGAATAGAAAATAACGGAAGTCAGCAACAGAAAAACGGTTCCAAACACAACACTGTAGATAGAAATCGTAAGCATAGAAATTCCACTGGACAAATAAGAGTGCTGTTGTTCTCCTTTTTTGCGCCTGCATAGAAAACTCTGCTTTTTATTCTGCTTATAAGACAGTTGAAAGTGAGTGCTTCGTCCCAGAATCAGTACAGCAATATAGACAGAAAGAAGCATAATCAGATAGGGTAATTGTGGAATCCGATCAATATAAAGAGGAATCTGCAGAGGGAGAAAAGTCAGCAAAAAGGTCTCTGTAAGATTCATATATCCGGAAATTGTAATATTTAAAAGAATACAGTATAGAAAACCAATAAAGGCCATTGTAACACTAAGCGTAATATACCGATCCGTAATAAACTCCGTTGATTCTCTATAGTAGGAGAGGTGGAAGTAATCGCTGTATTGTTCAAAAACACAGTTCCAGAAAGCCTGGTATCCACTATTAATATACCAATACAATAGGAAAGCACTAAATGTGAAGATAACGAACAAAAGGATGTAGCCAATATAAAATGTGATTCGATTATAGTACAGAAAAGCAACATACATTGAAAAAATCAGTAAAGATAAGGAAACCAGCAGAAAATTGAAGGGGAGTTCAAAGGCGGATGCAATTCCGCCAATAGTTCCAAGAGACGCCATAAAAATCAATAGGCCTCTGATAATGCATATGAAAAAACGATTAGGAATTACATCGGTCTGAATGTCTCCTAATACAACACCAAACTGATTTAACTCCTCTTTACGAATTCGGGCTTCTTTTTTGGCTTGAAATTGAAACAAATTGGCAATCATAGGGCTCCTCCCACTTTGTCGAAAATGAGCTGGTCACCACAAATGCGAACAACTCCGGCACTAATTGGGTATATAAAACATAACTGCTCATAAATAGAAGAACAGTTGACAATCGGTTCATAATACAATTGATAAAGACTCTGTAATAGACTTTCATCATCAATAATGTCCAAAAAAGTGAAAGTGTGATCTGTTGGATGATAAATTGCTGTTTTAAAAATCTCCCCTTTTTTGAGGAGAAGACGACCAAGGGTATAGTAGACGGAAAACATTTCCTGAACCTGATCTCCTGTAAGCTCAGGAAGCAGGAGATAGTGCAGATCCAAAGAATAATCAAATTCTTTCACAAGGAGCTCATCCATTTTTGCACTCATTTTCCAGTGAATATGCTGCAAGCGATCACCGGGGCGATATTCACGAAGCTGTAATATTTCCGAAGAAAGGGTACCGCGCTGATGATTGGTAATTTTCTCCTCATCTTCGGCAGCGGCCTTGGGAATGGCAGGCAACGTGAGATCCAGTTCTTTTGGGAGAACGGGAATTTTAATTTCCTTATTAAAAGGAAGAGAAAAAGTATATATATGTAAATAATCTGTTATACACAAAGTGTGAATTGTAAAAACAAACATACCGGCCATGGAAGTCTGAAATGGCAGCTTAAAAAATCTTTCCCTTTTGGGTTCGGCAGGCAAAGAAAGGGTATGAAGAGTCTTATTGGGAAAATAGAGATTCTCAAATGTAAAATCAATCTGACAATTAAGCAATGGAAGAAAAGAAGGATTATTTAAATGAAAGGTAATCAGAACATTATTACCAGCCTCAAGATTTTGAATTGTACATATTGCATCATAGCGAAGAGTCAAAAGGGCGTGTTTGGTCAAGGCAATTGATATGGGGGGCAGTATGGCACACAGAAGCAGAAGTACAGCAAGAAAAGACTGTCGATAAAAAATGGCACCCAGCAGGTTGCAAAGAAGAATAAGCGCATAAGAAATTATAAAGGGTAAATTTTTTCTGATCATTAAAAACCTTTCTGCAACATTAGTTGATCTTGGGAATGGAAACCTGTCTCCAAATAAGCTCCAAGGCTTCCTCCATAGTGGTTCCTGCAGCCTTCATACGTGAACTCAAGTGTACACGATGATTCAAAACACTATAAAATACATTGCGAATATCTTCCGGAATCAGGTAATCACGACCGGCTAGATAGGCATTGGCTTTTGCCATTTTAAGGAGAGCAATGCTGCCTCGTGGACTTAGACCTAAAGAAAAGGAATCCGGATTTCTGGTTTCTTCTGTAAGCTGAACAATATATTCGTAAAGGAGCGGATCTACATGAATATCCAAAACCTCCTGCTGCATGGCAAGCAAAGCATCTGCATTGGCAATAGTTGCGATATTGGCCATTGCAACGGAAGAATCCCCTTTCAGTACTTCGATTGCATTTTCAAAATCGGGATATCCCATAGAAATGCATATCATAAAACGATCGAGCTGGGATTCCGGGAGCTTTTGGGTTCCGGAAGAACCCTGTGGATTTTGGGTTGCAATAACAAAGAAAGGTCGTGGCAGTTCACGGGTAACACCCTCTACGGTTGCTTTTCCTTCTTCCATTACCTCTAATAACGCAGATTGTGTTTTCGGTGAGGTACGATTGATTTCATCGGCAAGGAACAGGTTGGTATAGACACAGCCTTCCTGAAAACGAAAGGAGCCGGTTGCTTTGTCGTAAAGCTGGAAACCAACCAAGTCGCTGGGAAGAACATCTGGGGTAAACTGCATTCTCTTATAAGATAAGGAAAGAGAACGTGCAAATGCCATGGCAAGGGTAGTTTTGCCAACGCCGGGGATGTCCTCTAGAAGAACATGTCCTCCAGCTAATATTGCAGATAAGGTAAGACGAATAACATCATCTTTTCCATGAATAACTTTTCTGATTTCTTTTCTGATCTGATCTGGTGTTTGATTCATTCTTGATCTACCTTTCTAAACTGCTTTTATTGAACGGATGCTCTCTTTGCATCAATTCGATTTTACTATGTGGGGAAGACTTTTGCAAGAGAATACTATTTACAAGTATTTGTGAAATCAAGCGAAGTCCGTCTTGAACCAATCGGTGATATGTGTTATAATTCTTGCAATTATGCGAAAGGTAATAAGGTGATGAAATGAAGGCGTTTTTGATACTTGAAGACGGAACTGTTTTTACAGGCTCCCACATTGGCGCTGATAAAGAAATAATCAGCGAAATCGTATTCAATACATCCATGGCAGGTTATTTGGAAGTGTTAACCGATCCATCTTATGCAGGACAGGCAGTGTGTATGACATACCCTTTAATAGGTAACTATGGTGTCTGCACAGAGGATATGGAATCGAAACAACCATGGCCGGATGGCTTTATTGTACGGGAACTGTCCAGAATGCCAAGCAATTTTAGAAAAGACGAGAGCATTCAGGATTTTCTGTTGAAATATAATGTGCCCGGAATTGCAGGGATTGATACGAGAGCATTAACGAAACTCCTTCGTGAAAAAGGAACCATGAATGGAATGATCACAACCAACGAGAATTATGATTTGAACGTTGTTATTCCAAAATTAAAGGCATATGCGACGGGAAATGTCGTGATGAAGGTTACCTGTAAGGAAAAATATCTTGTAAAAGGCTCCAAGAGCTTAGCAGAGAATGGACCGATTTCAGGTAGTGCCATTTACAACGGAGAGAAGGAATTAAAACCTTCCTTAGTAAAGGAACTGAATGGATTGGGCAAGAAAGTTGCACTGATTGATTTGGGAGAAAAAGAAAATATTGCTCAGTCACTTAGAAAACGTGGTTGTGATGTTATGGTATATCCGGCAGATACAAAGGCGGAAGAGATTATTGCTGACCAGCCGGATGGAATTATGTTAAGTAATGGACCGGGAGACCCGAAGGAATGTGAAGGAATTATTGCAGAGATTAAAAAACTCTATGATTCAGACATTCCTATTTTTGCGATTTGTCTGGGCCATCAGCTGATGGCACTTGCTACAGGTGCAAATACTTATAAGATGAAATATGGCCATAGAGGAGGTAATCACCCTGTCAAAGATCTTAATACCGGCAGAGTCTATATCTCTTCTCAGAATCATGGATATGTTGTAGATGTAAATGAATTGGATCCAAAGGTTGCCGTACCCGCATTTGTCAATGTAAATGACGGTACCAATGAGGGACTTGCTTATGTTGGAAAGAATATTTTCACAGTACAGTTTCATCCGGAAGCATGCCCGGGACCACAGGTTTCCGGATATCTATTTGATCGTTTTATCAGCATGATGGAGGTAACAAAGAATGCCTAAGAATCCTAACGTTAAGAAAGTACTTGTGATTGGCTCCGGCCCGATTGTTATCGGTCAGGCGGCAGAATTTGATTATGCAGGAACACAGGCATGTCGTTCCTTGAAGGAAGAAGGGTTAGAGGTTGTTTTGATTAACTCAAACCCGGCAACGATTATGACGGATCGGGATATTGCAGACCGTGTATATATTGAGCCATTAACAACCCAGGTTCTGGAACAGTTGATTGAAAAGGAAAAACCGGACAGCATTCTCCCTAACATGGGTGGACAGGCCGGATTGAATCTTGGGATGGAATTGGAAGAATCCGGATTCCTGGCAGCACACAATGTGAAGCTGCTTGGTACAACGGCAGAGACAATTCGTAAAGCAGAAGATCGACAGGCATTCAAGGATACGATGGAAGCTATCGGAGAACCCTGTGCTCCGTCTAAGGTTGTTGAAACCGTTCAGGATGGTGTGGATTTTACACAGGAAATCGGTTATCCGGTTGTCTTAAGGCCGGCCTATACATTAGGCGGCAGTGGCGGCGGAATCGCACATAACCAGACAGAATTGGAAGAGATTCTGGAAAATGGACTCAGATTGTCCCGTGTTGGACAGGTTCTGGTGGAGCGTTGTATTGCCGGATGGAAAGAAATCGAATACGAAGTAATGCGAGACAGCATCGGTAATGTTATTACCGTCTGTAACATGGAAAATATTGACCCGGTTGGTGTACATACCGGAGACAGCATTGTTGTTGCTCCTTCCCAGACTTTGGGAGATAAGGAGTATCAGATGCTTCGAAGCTCAGCTTTGAACATTATCAGCGCGCTGAATATTACAGGTGGATGTAATGTACAGTTTGCACTTCATCCAACCAGCTTTGAGTATTGCGTTATCGAGGTTAATCCTCGTGTTAGCCGTTCTTCTGCACTGGCTTCCAAAGCAACCGGTTATCCAATTGCTAAGGTTGCAGCTAAAATTGCATTGGGCTATACACTGGATGAAATCAGAAATGCTATTACAGGAAAGACCTTTGCAAGCTTTGAGCCAACACTGGATTACTGTGTTGTAAAGATACCGCGTTTGCCATTTGACAAGTTTATTACAGCCAAAAGAACGCTGACAACTCAGATGAAGGCAACCGGAGAAGTAATGAGCATCTGTACGAACTTTGAGGGTGGTCTGATGAAGGCTTTGCGTTCTCTGGAGCAGCATGTCGACTGTTTGAGAAGCTATGATTTTACTGCTCTTAATGTAGAAGAACTGCTGGAACGTTTGAAGGTTGTGGATGACCAGAGAATCTTTGTAATTGCAGAGGCGATTCGTAAGGGAATAAGCTATGATGATATTCACAGCATCACAATGGTGGATCACTGGTTTATCGACAAGATTGCAATTTTGACTGAAATGGAAGCTGCATTAGAGAAAGGACCACTGACGGTGGAACTTTTGAAGGAAGCCAAACGTATTGAATTCCCGGATAATGTAATTGCAAGGCTGTGTGGTAAGAAAGAAGAAGAAATCAAGCAGATGCGAATGGAACATCAGATTACTGCATCGTTTAAGACCGTTGATACCTGTGCGGCAGAATTTGAGGCAGCAACACCATATTACTATTCCTGCTTTGACGGCGAAAATGAAGCTGTTGAGACCAAAGGAAGAAAGAAAGTTATAGTATTAGGCTCCGGACCGATTAGAATCGGACAGGGAGTAGAATTTGATTACTGTTCAGTACATGCGACCTGGGCATTTTCCAAAGCAGGTTATGAAACGATTATTGTGAATAACAATCCTGAAACTGTCAGTACAGATTTTGATATTGCAGATAAGCTGTATTTTGAACCATTAACACCGGAAGATGTTGAAAACATTGTTCGAATTGAACATCCGGATGGAGCTGTTGTACAGTTTGGTGGTCAGACCGCTATTAAATTAACAGAAAGTCTGATGAAAATGGGTGTACCGATTCTTGGTACGAAGGCAGAAGACGTAGATGCGGCAGAGGATAGAGAATTATTTGATGCAATCCTTGAAAAGACACAGATTCCGCGTGCAGCAGGTGGAACTGTTTATACAGCAGAGGAAGCAAAAGCAGTTGCGAATCGTCTGGGCTACCCGGTGCTTGTAAGACCTTCCTATGTACTTGGCGGACAGGGGATGCAGATTGCACTTTCTGATCAGGAAATCGAAGAATTTATGGCAGTTATCAACCGATATGCGCAGGAACATCCTATCCTGGTTGATAAATATTTAATGGGAAAAGAATTGGAAGTGGATGCAGTATGTGATGGAACAGATATTTTGATTCCCGGAATTATGGAACATATCGAGCGTACCGGAGTACATTCCGGAGACAGTATTTCCGTATATCCGGCGCATACAATTAGTGAGAAGGTAAAAGAGACTATTGCAGAGTATTCCAGAAGACTCGCAGCCGCTCTGCATGTCAAAGGACTGATCAATATTCAGTTTATTGCTGTAGGCGATGAGGTATATGTAATCGAGGTGAATCCAAGGTCTTCCAGAACAGTTCCTTATATCAGTAAGGTGACAGGAATTCCGATTGTTGATCTTGCAACAGAGGTAATTATTGGAAAGACAATAAGAGAGCTTGGATATGAACCGGGATTGCAAAAAGCAGCGGATCATATTGCAATCAAGATGCCTGTTTTCTCCTTTGAAAAGATCAGAGGAGCGGAAATCAGCCTAGGTCCTGAGATGAAATCCACAGGTGAATGCCTTGGTATTGCTAAGACATTTAATGAAGCATTATATAAAGCATTTTTGGGAGCTGGAATTGATTTGCCCAAGCATAAACAGGTCATCATTACTGTGAAAGATGCAGATAAAGGGGAGGCAATTTCAATTGCCAAGCGTTTTGAAGCTTTGGGATATACGATTTATTCAACACGTAGTACTGCAGATGCTTTGAAGGAAGCTGGCGTTGCAGCCAGAAAAGTTAATAAAATCAGTCAGGAATCACCGACTGTAATGGATCTGATTCTTGGACATAAAATTGATCTTGTTATTGATACACCGACGCAGGGACGTGATAAATCAAGAGACGGTTTCCTGATTCGTCGTACAGCGATTGAGACAGGAGTCAACTGTTTAACCAGCCTGGATACAGCGAATGCGCTGCTGACCAGCCTGGAGGCAAAAGAGCAGCAGATGGGGCTGACACTTGTAGATATCGCAACCATTTAACCTGGGGGATACAACCGTATGCGAGAAAACTACGGGAATAAAAGACAACCTATTATGAGGATACTTGCTGCAGGGCTGGTCATTTTGCTGATCTGCCTTGAAGTGTGTCTTTTTCTTGTGTCTGTTTTACGCAATAGTTATCGTAATGAGATTTCCGCTGATTTTCAAGAACATCATGTCAGCACTGGAGAAGCTTTGGATAATTCCATTGATTGTGGTGTGGAGATTGTGGAAAATGCGGCTGTAGCGTTAGGAAACGTAGAGTATGAGTACTGTGATGAACGAATTTATTCAGTCCTTGCAACATATGGTGCTTTTCAGAATATGGAGACGCTGACTTATGTCCCCTTGAGCGGATGCCTGTATTATGAAGGACGGAAGTATGACAAGGATTATATTGGAGGTTCGTGGCAGGCGTTCTGGGAAGAAATGATTGATAAGTCCGGAACAGTAGTGACATTAACTCCGATTGGATATGATCCAACTTATCGAGAATTGCTTATTTCGGTGCCGGTATATTATAATAACGAGTTTTTGGGGTATATGGTAGGTACACAGAGTCTTCAGAACCTTTTTACTGAGGAGACTTACAACTATCAGAATAGAATGGGTGAGTGTTATCTTGTGTCAAGCCTTGGAATTATCATCAGCAGAAGTGATGACTGTGTCATGATTCCGAATGAAAACATTGATTTTGCAGAGTCTATTCTGGAATATTCAGACAAAAGTGAGAAGAGCAATCGGGAAATACAGTTACTTGGCAATGCCTTTAATCTTAAAAAGGAAAGCGGTAATGTCAACATCCGAACACAGGAAGGTGACAGCCTGCAAATTTCCTATTATCCGCTAAAAAGTGCAGAAGGATTATATTTCCTAAGCTGTTATAATGATAATCTGGTGGATGACAAGGTTCAGCCATTGATTTATCGAAGCGTGTTATCCTGTATCATCATAATTGTACTGATGATTACGATTATTGTATATGTATGGGCAACGGCCAAACGAGCCAATATTACAATTGAAAAATTGGCATATGAGGATCCGGTTACCAAAGGTAAGAATATCAACTTCTTTAAAGAATTTGCAATTGGAACAATGAATGTCTTTAAAGAAACCCCTTTTGTTATTTATCGATTTGATATCGCCAATTTCAGATATATTAATGAGGCATATGGTCACATGAGAGCGGATGAGGTACTGACCTCATGCATTCGCAATTTTGACATGACATTTGGAGAAAAAGAATTGTGTGTACGTATGAATGCTGATCAGTTCCTTGCGATTATTGAGAACAGTTCAGGTGTTGAGAAACGCCTGGTGCAGTTTAGAAATGCGGTCAATGAGGAAGCAAGAAGTCATGGCATTAAGTATCCAATCCGATTCAAGACAGGTGTTTATCAGATTAAGAAACATGACAGAGATATTGATGTTATGATTGATCATGCCAATGTTGCAAGAAAAACATTGAATGGTGATGAAAAGGAAATGACAGCATATTACACAGAACGTATTGTGAATGATATGCGTAAAGTTGATCGAATTGAGTCGGATATGCAAAGAGCACTTGCAACAGGAGAATTCAGGGTATATATGCAGCCTAAGTGGGATATTTATCTTAACAGGGTTGCCGGTGCAGAGGCTTTGGTTCGGTGGATTAAAGCAGATGGTACGATGATTTATCCGGATGAATTTATTCCTGTTTTTGAAAATGATGGATTTGTAGAAAAATTGGATTTCTATATGCTGGAAACCGTATGCCAGAGAATGGAAGAAATGATAGAAGCGGGGAAAAAGATATATCCGGTTTCGGTTAATCAATCCAGACTTCTGCTCCACAGCCCGGATTACGTAACAAATATTGACCGGATTATCAAGAAGTATCATATTCCAAAGAATATGATTGAATTAGAAATCACCGAAACGGTATTCCTGGATGAACGTGATAAAATGATTGAAACGACCAATTTGTTGAAGGAGTGCGGTGTACGGCTGGCAATGGATGATTTTGGTTCGGGATACTCTTCTCTGAATATGTTAAAGGATATACCATTTGATATTATTAAGATTGACAGAGAGTTCTTTAGCGAGTCCGTTACTTCTCAACATAGTCAGTGGATTCTCGAAAAAATAATTGAGATGACAAGCGGATTGGGGATGGAAGTAATCTGTGAAGGTGTGGAAACCAAGAGCCAGGTACTTCTGCTTAAGACAATTGGCTGTCGTATGGTTCAGGGATTCTTCTATTCCAAACCGATACCGGAGGAAGAATTTTACGAAAAATACTGTGAAAGCGAAAGCTATGAATAGAGTAGATTATCAGAAGCAACTTGATCAGATACTTGCTGGTATGGATGTGAACAATAGAAAAAGACTTTTATTACATAGCTGCTGCGCACCTTGCAGCAGTTATGTTTTAGAGTATCTGACCAGATTTTTTGACATAACAGTCTTTTACTACAATCCGAATATCATGGAGAAAACAGAGTACCATAAGCGTGTAGCAGAACAGCATCGTTTGATTGAAGAAATGAGCAAACTGTACAAGAAAGAGATTCTGATGGTTGAAGGTACGTATGAACCGGTTCGCTTTTTGCAGGAAATCCACGGATTAGAGGATTGCCCGGAAGGACAGGAACGGTGCAGAAAGTGTTTTGCACTTCGACTGAATGAAGCCGCGTCCTATGCAGCTGGTCATCATTTTGATTGTTATACTACAACGTTAACGATTAGTCCAATGAAAAATGCAGCTGTATTGAATGAAATCGGAGAAGCTATGGGAGAAAAGCATCAGATTGCGTTTTTACCATCGGATTTCAAGAAAAGGGAAGGCTATAAAAGATCTATAGAATTATCTAAGGAATATGGGTTGTATCGTCAGAATTATTGTGGATGCGATTTCTCAAAGCCTAAGGAAGAAAGAATATAACAGAGAGAAAGAAGCTAACGGGTAGAAAGAAGCTTACAGATAGAAAGAAGATAGTGTCAAATGATTTATGAAAAAACTGAGCAAAGAAAAAAGGCTCAGATGAACCTTGAAAACTGTAGATATTTTAGTTTGTGATAGCTTAACGCCACCCTTGACAGCACGAAAAAGAA
>Ga0116143_10004606_pt1 | contig 12963 bp, 10 predicted proteins | sample AD_UKC034_MetaG_FD_89745 | JGI IMG/M metagenome (GOLD analysis project Ga0116143, IMG submission 89745) | Active sludge microbial communities of municipal wastewater-treating anaerobic digesters from USA - AD_UKC034_MetaG | ecosystem: Engineered > Bioreactor > Anaerobic > Digestate | place: USA...
GAAAGTACGCCAATAACAATGCACGAAAGCATCATGAACTGACGTGCGGTTAACCGGTTGCGTGCAAAGAAGAAAACACGCCTGAGTGAGCGTAATAATAACTTATCGGTACGCATACAGGGGCAAATTACGGATGCTGTCCGTAAATACCCTGCCTGGAGCTGAATAAATGAAGCAGAAAAACCAATTTTCTTTGTAATGTTGTAGGTACAACAATTGAGGTTGAAAGGATGTCACTCGAGTCAGAAATCAAGCAGGAACGTTTTCAAAGCGAGTATCACAAAGCAGTCATTAATATTTTAGTTACCGGAAGCTGGCTTTATACGCAGCACGCGAAATTTCTGAAGCAATATGATCTTACCCCCGAACAATTCAACGTGCTGCGTATTTTACGAGGCAGCCATCCCAAGCCCATGATGCTGCTGGACATTGCGGCACGCATGATAGATAAGAACAGCAATTGTACCCGCCTGGTAGAAAAGCTGAGACAAAAAGGTTGGGTAACACGCGAACTGTGCGCCACCAATCGCAGGCAGGTGGATATTTCTATTACACCTAAGGGGTTACAGCTGTTAAAGCGCATTGATAATACTAAAACACCCTGGCTTAAGATGGAGAACCTATCGAAAGCAGAAGCTTCACAGCTGAATAAGGTTCTGGATAAGTTGCGTGGTTAATCTTTCCACTCACTAACGGGCGAGGTGTATTGAAAACTGCGGACCAACCAGAACCGGTATTGGTTGGCATGAATGGTAACGGAAAAGGGAGGTAGCCTTTTCCGTGTGTGAAGTGAAAGGAGAGGTGCAAGCTTCTCCTTTTTTTGTTTTTAGATTTTTGAGTTCTTTGACCTATGTTTCAGCAGGAGTTTGAACACGCTTTGGAAAGATACGCGCTGCCAGCAGGTAATAATTTAGTTGCGGAAGTACAGCGGGCTTATAGCCATCCCGATCGTTATTACCATACGCTGGAACATCTCGATCATTTGGTTGCTGAATTAAAACCATTACAGGATCAGTTTAGTTGTTGGGCTACCGTGGTGTTTGCCATTGCCTACCACGATTTTGTATATAACTCCACCCGAAAGGATAACGAAGAAAAAAGTGCGGCTGTGGCCGTAAAACGATTGAAAGAAATTGCTTTTCCGGAAACAGAAGTGGCCCGGTGCAAGGTATTTATCCTGGCAACAAAAAAACACGAAGCTGTTAACCGTGAGGTTGATTTGTTTACCGATGCCGACCTGAGCATACTTGGTGCTGTGCCTGAGCGTTACCACCACTATGCAGCCTGCGTGCGAAAGGAATATTCTATCTATCCCGACTTGTTGTACAAGCCAGGGCGGAAAAAAGTGTTGCTTCATTTTTTAGAGATGAAACAAATTTTTAAGACTGCAGCGTTTTACGAAAAGTATGAACACAATGCCAGGAGAAATCTCCTGAATGAATTAGAAGAATTATCCTGAGATCAATACCTGCGAAACAAACCCTTAAACTTCCACCACAAACCGCGCGGACTGTATCTCCGCACGGACACGGCACCTCCTACTACAATTTCACCTAAAAGCATTTCCACATCCGGGTGCATTACGATTTTAAGATTGCGTGTATGCTGAAAAGGATTAACAGCTACTTCAACAGTTTTTAATCCAATAAAGGAAACAACCAATGTTTCACTTGCTTGCGGATGTTCAATTGTTAATTCAAACCGGCCGTTTGCATCGGTAACGGTTCCATCTGCAAATCCTTTGCGCACAATATTTACACCGGGCAGCCCAAGCGAATCCGCTTCGTCTAACACAACCCCCGAAATGGTAATGGGTGTTTCGATTTCTTTATGGAGTTTCGTTTTATTTTGTTTGATTACTTCTTCCTGGGGAGTAACGGTTGTGGTTTGGGCCCCGGCCTTTTCATGTCCCAGCAACATCAAAAATGCAACAAATGCTGCCCACGCTGAATGTGATTTGTTGGTTTGGGTTACCGGGTAAGTTTTTAATTGGTGTTGTTTAAATCTTCCACAGGTAGTTTGTTTGCTGTGTTTAAAATACTGCTTGATTTCATCATCCGTCCACGTAGTAAAATCGATTACTTCTTTCTGGCAGGCCCCGCAAAACTTTCCTTTTTGGGTAGGCGTAAAGTTGTTCCAGTTTTCATGGCATGGCGTGGGCACAGTAAGGGCAAATTGCTTTTTCATGGTTAGGTTTTTGGAGTTGAGATGCCATACCCGTTCAATTTCCATAAAACCTTTTATTAAATTTCTGAAGTTATCTAAACCAAATGAACCCAGGCCGAAGAATAATTACGCTTTCAATCATTGCCAGTAACCTGGTTGTTTTTGTTGTGAGTTGGTACACAATCGGAACATTTAACGATCCTGAATGGACCAGGGGATTGCTTTACAATGGCGCTGAATTTGCGCCTCTTACTTTAGATAAGGAATGGTACCGGGTTATTACACACATGTTTTTACATGGCAGTATCTACCACCTGGCCTTCAACATGTATGCTTTGTTTTCAGTGGGCAGTGAGGTAGAACGGTTGGTAGGTGCACAAAAATTTTTATGGATTTACTTCCTGTGTGGCATTACCGCAAGCCTGGCCAGTTTGTATTTCAATTTATTTTCGGTTGGCGTGGGTGCATCGGGTGCCATTTTTGGGTTATTCGGTTTTATGCTTACGGTACAAATTGCGGAGAGTAAAAAAGACGACCGCCCGGTTGCACCCCTGGTGGTTAACTTTCTGATATTCCTGGTTGTGAATTTTTTATTCGCTAACGTGTTGAATGCAGACAATGCTGCCCACATGGGTGGACTTGCCGGTGGGCTGATTATTGGGATAGCCACTATTTTTAGCGGCTCTTCTTATCGGGAAATAAAAGTGGAATACCTCGTGTTGATTTTGTCGATAGCCGGTTTCGTGGTATTACCCCGGTACCAGGTTACCTATTTCAAATTTTTTCAAAGTGTGCTGGCAACGGAAGATTCAATGAATTCACTTTTTCGTAAGAAGGATATTTCTGATGAAACATACCTGAAGTCTTTTGAAAGATTCGGTTTTTATTGGGATAGTACCCGCGCATTACTGGATGCGCAGCCCTATCTTCCGGAAGTGTTGCATCAGGATACAGCACGGTTGAAGCGATATATTTATCTGCGTAAGCAAGAAAACAATTTCCGGATTCAAATGATCAGGAATGAAAGTTATCGCTACATGGATAGTATTGAATGGAGCCACCAGCAAATGCAATCTTGTTTTCCGTTAGACTATCCACTTACGCAACTGGTACCCGTGCGCGAGCCGGAAACAGATTCTGTCGCAGCACCAAAGTGGCATGCAGTTAAAACCTGGTATAACGAAGAGTGGGAAGAAATACCGGGCCCGCCCGGGGCATTTTACAGGCTTGGGCAGCAAGATTCTTTGGGAAGATGGCAGGGACTTGCGATAGATTATTACAGCTCAGGGCTTGTTCAAATGAAAGGATCTTTTAAAGATGGACGAAAAGACGGAGTGTTTCTGTATTACTCCGATCATAACACGTACGAAGCAGCAGGCAGGTACAGCCAGGGTGAACCCGTTGGCAAATGGGAAAATTTTCATCGAAACGGAATTTTAAAAAGTGAAGAATATTTTAGACAGGAGTACTTCATGAAAAACCTGTGGGACTCAACCGGGCAGCTCTTGATTCAGAATGGAGAAGGTACTTATACGCATTACTATGATAACGGTGTGCTGGCCGAACAGGGAGAATATCACGAAGGAAAAAAGGAAGGCGTTTGGCGGGGCTATCACTCCAATGGACAGCCTTACTTTGAAGAATTTTTTAGCAAAGGCCGTTTGATACAAGGCAGAAGCAGTACACGAGAAGGACAACGATTTGTGTACGATGCCAGTAGTTTTTTTCCAATACCCGAAGCGGGGTATCCTTACTTCAATAATTATCTGAAAGAAAAAGCAACCGCATTGGGTTTATCTACCCCTGGGGAGGTAAAAGTTAGTTTTCGGGTAACCCTAAATCGTGTGCTTACCGATTTTCAGATTGATAAAAGTCTTAATCCCCAAGCTGATTCATTGGCTGTGGAATGGATAAAATCCGGACCAGCCTGGTTACCGCCTCGCGAACATGGACATATTATGCAAAGTGGTTGGGCCTTTGTAACCGTTGAATTTTAACCGATCATTCGCTGCGCAACGAACTTGCCGGGTTTGTCCGTGCGGTTTTTAAAGTCCGATCTTTTGTGGGTTGATATAACACTAAACGAAGCTACCAAGAATACCGTGAAAAGTGAATGAAACAAACGCATTTTCACGGTATTCTTCTTAGCAGATTCGTTTTGAGAGGGCACGAAGATCACTCACTCCTTAATGAACTTGCCGGGTTTGCCCGTGCGGCTTTCAACGCTTGCGTACTTACAATCAGCAACGCAAAGGTTAATGCAATTGCTCCCGTTACAGGAAAGATCCACCAGGCCACTGAAGTGCGAATGGTGTAGCGCTCTAAGTAGTTGGTTAGGGCCCACCAGGCCAATGGCGATGAAAGCACAAACGCAATAATTACAAGCACAGAGAAATCTTTAGACATTAATCCCACCAGGTTGGGTACCGATGCTCCCATCACTTTGCGGATGCCAATTTCTTTGGTGCGTTGTTCGGCCGTAAACGCAGCCAGTCCGAATAAACCCAGTCCGGTAATTACAATGGTAAGTATGGCAAACAAACTGGCCAGCGTACTGGTAAGATTGATTGTGGTAAATTTTTTCTGAAACTCCTGGTCGGCAAACCGGTATTCGAACGGATAGGCCGGGGCATACTTTTCAAATACACTTTTCACGGCCTGGATAGAAGCCTGCAAGTCGTTTGTTTTTTTCAGACGAATGGAAACTGAGCCGCCCCAATCCATCAGAATCATAAACATGGGCTTAACGGGTTGAAACGGAGAGCCCATGAGCACATCATCTACCACACCAATCAGGTTGCGTTTTCTGCCCCACAACTCGAGTTCGGTGCCAAGAGCATCTTCCTTCAGCCCCATTACTTCCATAGCCGCTTTATTAACAAGAATAGCAGATGAATCGCTCTTGAACTCTTCAGAGAAATCGCGGCCTTCAAGCAGTTTGATGCCCATCGTTTTGGTGTAATCGTATTCGGTTGTAATGGTGGTAAAGAGCACACGCAGTTCTTCGGGTTTGCCAGGCCAGCCTAAAAAGTTATTGGAGTTGATATTGGTAATTTCGCTATTGGCCCGGGTTACGGCTTCCACTACGCCTGTGTTTAGAAGTTCGGCTTTAATGGATCGATAGTTTTTTCCAACTTCATTGGTGTACGAAACCGCTATCAGATTTTCCTGATCGTAGCCCAACGCGCGGCCTTTCACCAGTTGTATTTGCTGATAGATTACAATCGTTCCGATAATCAACAGGATTGAAAATCCAAACTGAAGTATTACCAGAATTTTTCTTGGCAAACTGGTGCCCTTGCTCAGAGTAGGTTTTCCTTTTAAAACTTTTACCGGTTGAAAAGAAGAAAGATAAAATGCCGGGTAGCTACCGGATATTATTCCTACTAACAAAACCATCCCTAATGAGGCAATCCAAAATTGGGAGGACGTGTAATCGATAAAAAGTTTTTTATCGACCAGGTTGTTATAAAAAGGCAACAGCACCTGTGCCGCCAGTACCGCAATTGCGAACGCGATAAAGGCAATGAAGGTGGATTCGCCAATGAACTGTAATATAAGTTCCCTGCGTCTTGACCCTACGCTTTTGCGAACCCCCACCTCGCGGGCTCTGCGTTCGCTGCGGGCTGTAGCCAGGTTCATAAAATTGATGCATGCAATGATGATGATAAACACCGCAATGAGCGTGAACATCTGCACGTAATCATTCATGCCACCGGTTTCTACTCCGTTATCAAAGTTGCTGAACAAGCGCCAGCGTTCCATCGGGTATAAAAAATATTCGGGTTTGGTGTCCACTTCGCCATGTTCCTGCAACATCATTTTTACACTGTTCTCTACATCTTCATGATGGGCAGGGTCATTCAACTCGGCAAACACCTGAAAGGAATAGTTGCCCCAGTTGGTTAAGTTGTCGCGTATCCATTGGTTATTTTGTTCGCGAAATTTCCAGGGGATCAGAAAATCGAACTGAAAGGTAGAGTTGCCGGGTACATCCTTTAAAATGCCGGTTACTTTTAAATCGTATTCGTTGTCGAGTTGTATTACTTTGTTAATCGGGTCTGCATCGCCAAACAATGCTTTGGCGGTGGATTCGGAAATAACAATGGAAGGCGGTGCATCCAGTACTTGTTCGGCAGTACCCACTACCAGTGGAAATTCAAACATTTCCAGAAACTCTTCGCTAACCCAATAGCCTTGTTTGATCAAACGGTTTTCGCCCACGGTAACCAGGTGTTCGCCACCCCAATCGGTAACGGCCATGCGGGCAATGTTGCTGTTGGCCGTTTTAAATGCTTCGTAGGTAGGGAGGGGTACACTCGTCCAGGCGCTGATTTTACCATCGTAGTGCGCCCGAACCCAAACCTGGTAAAGGCGGTCGGCCTTGGGAATAAATTTATTGAAGCTGGTTTCGTCAGCCACCCACAGCAGGATAAGGATGCTGCACGTGATGCCCAACGCCAGGCCCGCGATATTAATAAAGGAGTAAAACCCGTTTTTAAACAGGTTGCGCACCATTACTACAAAGTAATTTCTGAACATAACTAGGTGGGGTTAGATCGATAGTACTGGCAAAGCCGAAAAAGGTATCAGCTAAATGCAAGTTTTTTTACAGATCGAAGCACAGCCCAAATAGTTGCAGGGAAAGAGGAAATTTTTTGCGTAGGTACAAAAACTGTTCGTAGTTGAACAGGGTGGTGAGAAAACCGGACAACTACCGGTCGGGCATGGCTATAGCCAGAATCAGGTAAAGCAACAGACCCGTGCCGAAAAACAGAAAGGCCACAACAAAAATGATCCGCATTACAGTGGGGTCCAGATCGAAATAGTTAGCCAATCCGCTGCAAACCCCGAATAATTTTTTGTCGCCTTTAACCAGTCGTTTTGCCATAACATGAATAGTTTGTCGAATATACAAAATCAAGTAGAAAAATCATGCCGATGGCACACTATAGGTATCGAAGCCATCCGCCCGGGTGGTTTTGTTTATATAATCCATACCATTTGCAGATGGGATATAGCACGAGCACTACACCCAGCCAGGCCACGTAGGTCCAGCCAATTGAATGGCCCACCCCAGGAGTAATGCCTCCAAAGGACTTGGAAAAATGAAAATCAATATCCCGGAGGGAAGTTCCGGTTTTTATAATAAAGGCAAACAGTGCGGTCGTGTGTATCAATAAGAAGTGCAACAGAAAATAAAATAAGGGTACTCGTCCAAAAACAATAAAGAATGAAAGCCTTTTGGGGGCACGCTCCCATGCAGCCAGTAACAATAAAACGGGGCCAAGGGTCATAAGTGTAAATAGCAGCGAGACCGGGTACTTGGTTGTATTGAGGAAACTTAAAAAGGTAAAACCCATGCTGGAATATTTTTGCCACGGGGCCGGATCGCCATAGAGATTAAGGAAACGCAACCCAATAAATAGAATGATGGCACCACCACCACTTTGCACTAACCAGCGCATGCGGGTTGAGGCATTGTAGTGAGTGTATAGTTTTCCGGTACAATACCCAACCAGCATAATGCCTAACCAGGGAATAATGGGATAGGAAATTACAAATGCAACCGAGGGCGATGCAGCAATAAACCCGGTCTTCATCAGGATTGTCCACGGTACAAAAAGCAATTGGGTGGGGTTAACAGGAATTAGTGCAAGTGCATCATGAAAAAAGATGATCAACAAGCCGATGATTAGATTCCATTTTAATGGAAGGTAAACAAGACCAGCGAGTAAAATCATACACCACCCAATTACCCACAGCACCGTCAATAAAGTGACATCATAATAGAAGTTGAAAAAAAGGAAAGCGCGGAGTACTACCAGTTCAAGAAAAACAAGCCACAGGCCCCGGGTTAACAAGTATCGGGAAAGTGCTTGGGTGGTTTTTTTGCTACCACTAATAAAAGCAGAGGTACCAGCCAGAAATACAAATGCAGGAGCACAAAAGTGTGTGATCCACCGGGTAAAAAATACGAGAGGGGTAGTCTTATCTAAATCAGTAGGGCTATAGAGTAAAGCATCGGCATGAAAGAAATCGCGCGTATGGTCAAGCGCCATAATGACCATTACGAGGCCGCGCACCAGATCTATTGTGTTTATTCGTTCCTGGCTGAGGGGTGTTTGCATAAGCGATTATAGACAAAAGTGATTTTGGATTTAAGTTGTGGCATAACTACCTGACTAAGACCCTTTGTGAGTACATACTGATTGGATCTATGCGTTCCGGTTTTTCTGCTGTATTTTTGTGCCTATGAAAAAAAATCTGATCCTGATTGGTTTAGCCGGGTTGCTTGTTTTTTATTCTTGCTCGTCAAACAAAGAACAACAGCAAACCAGTAAAACGGATTCCCTCCGCATCAACTACAACATCCGCAGTTTGTGGCCGCACGACCCCGAAGCCTTTACACAAGGTCTGCTTATTTACAACGGAGAGTTGTTTGAAAGCACCGGCCAGTTTGGTACTTCATGGATTGGCATTGTGGACATCAACACCGGCAAGGCTGATAAGAAAGTGGTGCTGGACAAACAATACTTTGGCGAAGGCATTGCCATTCTCAACAACAAAATATTTCAGCTTACCTGGCAAAACAAAGTGGGCTTTGTCTATGATCTGAAAACATTTAAGCAACTTCGCGAATTCCGGTTCGATTCGTTTGCCAAAGAAGGCTGGGGCCTTACCCACGACAATGTAAACCTGATTATGAGCGATGGCACCAACAAATTGCATTACCTGGATACCGTTACGCTGCAGGTTGTAAAGTCAGTAAGTGTTTCCGATGAGAATGGCCCCGTTAAAAACCTGAATGAACTGGAATACATTGAAGGATTTGTATTCGCTAACGTGTGGCAAACCAACCTGATTTTAAAAATTGATCCGGCAACGGGCAAAGTTGTGGGCCGGATTGATCTTTCTAAGTTAGCCAGCGATGCGCGCAAAGCCAGCCCGCAGGTGGATGTGCTGAATGGAATTGCCTGGCATCCGGACACGCGGTCTTTTTTGGTTACCGGAAAAAACTGGCCCAACATTTACATCTTAAAAATTGATTGATGTTACCGATGCAATCGGCACGATTACTTTTTGTTTTCCTGATTGCTTCGCTACCGTGTTATACCCAGCCCTTCATCCAGATTTTAGGAGTGGCCCAGGATGGTGGCTACCCACACATCGGTTGTGAAAAATCCTGTTGCGAACCTGCCTGGAAGGACACTTCCAAAAAACAATGGGTGGTTTCACTGGCGTTGGTTGATCCAGCCTCGCAGCAGTGGTGGTTGTTCGAAGCTACGCCCGATATCAAAGAGCAACTGCACGCTTTTCAGCAAAGTACAAGGGGAGTTTACCCGTATTTGCCGACCGGCATTTTTGTAACACATGCACACATGGGGCATTACACAGGTTTAATGCAGCTTGGCCGCGAAGCGTTGGGAAGCAAAGAAGTGCCTGTTTATGCATTGCCCCGTTTTGAAAAATACCTGCGCACGAATGGTCCGTGGTCGCAGTTGGTAGCTCTTAATAATATTGAACTCAAACAACTTCAGCAGGAACAACCGGTACTACTTACCAACACCATTCAGGTTACGGCTTTCACCGTTCCGCACCGCGATGAATTTTCGGAGACTGCCGGGTTTAGAATTTCGTTTGGAGGCAAGAAAGTTTTATTTATTCCGGATATTGATAAGTGGGAAAAGTGGTCGGTAAAAATTGAAGATGCAGTGCAGGCGGCAGATGTAGCGTTGCTGGATGCTACATTCCTAACGGCAACCGAGTTGCCTAATCGTGATATCCAGGAAATCCCACATCCGTTGGTAGTTGAAACAATGGCTCGTTTTAACGCAAAACCAGAATTGAAAAAACGCATTTGGTTTATACACTTCAACCACACCAACCCTCTTATGTGGAACAAAACCGAGCAGGAAAAAATCCGCACGCAGGGATTTCAGGTAGCTGAAACGGGAATGATCATACGGTAGAATATAAATTACTGTGTCACAAATTTTACAACGACTTGCTATTCAGCAAAATTTAGAACTCAATCATTTCCCGTATAGCGATACCCAAAAATTTTGTCCCACGCATTAAGTGCAGGCTTGACATTAAAATTTATATCAACCATTCCCAGCGAAATAAAATAGCCGATGTTATCAGGCACCTCATCCGGAATGGCTGTGATATCAATATCGGTAAAGACCAATTGAAATACGGCTTCCGCTTTTGCTTCGTTCAGCAGGTGCGCATGATGTTCAATATAGGCTTTCTGTAATTCGGGTGAACTGGTGAATGAACCAGGTACCGAGGCCGAAGCCCACCCGCCTTCGGTAACAAATACCGGCAGGTTTTTTCCTTCTGTCAACCGGGTGTAATAGTTAATTGGAATATCAACAGGATTATCAAATCCAAAGTAGGGATATGAGGATAAGCCCAGCTCTTCGATAAATGGAAAATCGACAAAGTCTTGTGCGATGCCAATGAAGCCACCACCTGCCAATTTTCCCCAGGCATGATCCACTTGTACACTTACACTTAGTGGCACAGTAGCATTACGTGCGCGTACCGCCTGCGCAGTTGCATTAACAGCAGTCTTTACACCATTATATATAGAGGCCGGTGCTGCATCGCGAATCAAATTGGTTTCCAATGCCAGGCCTAAATGCTCGGGATTTAAAATACTATCCATTGCAATTGTAAATTTCTGATAAAGTAATTGCATATCAGCATCAGCAATGCTTTTATCAACCTGTTGTAAATACACAGCATCCGAAGTGCGATCCAAACCGTTTTGCGGATCAATGTAAACCCAGAGTTTAAAATTTTTGCTTCGATAATAAGCAGCCAGCTCTTTGTAATTGGAAACAACAAAATCATTAACAGGTGTGCCTGTAAGTAATTGTTCCCACGGCACTTCGGTGGTAATCATGGCTACATCGGCTCGCTGTGTCCACAAGGCAAGTGATTGAACAAATAAATCCAGGTTATCGAAACGCGGTGCTGAATTCTGAAATCCCATGCGAAAGGTACGGGTAGGCTCAGCTTCCTCTTTTTTACATCCGCTTAGTAAAATGAAAATAACAACAAGAATGTATGCCGGTTTCATGGTGTAACTTTCTATGGTAGGATAAAGATAGTAGTTCAACCGATTTGATGTTAATATGTATGTTCCTTCAGTTTTGTTCTCCAGGTGGTATATTGGTAATTTGAGGCCGCATGCAAACCCCCGACTTTAAAAAATTTGCCAGCCGATTCCTGAACACAACCTCAAGCCATGTGTTTTTAACAGGCAAGGCCGGAACGGGCAAGACCACCTTTTTGAAAAGCCTGGCTGAACACACGCACAAGAATTTTATTGTGGTGGCACCAACCGGTATTGCTGCACTTAATGCGGGTGGAGTTACCATTCACTCACAGTTTCTAATTCCACCGGCTACCTATATACCTGATCGCTACCTGCCCGAAAATCTGACTGCCGGGGGTCGCTACATCAATTCACAAACCCTGGCACGCAAACATCCGCTCAACAGCGAACGAAAAAAAGTATTGCGTGCTATTGATCTTCTGGTGATAGACGAAGTAAGTATGCTGCGGGCCGATCTGCTTGATGCCATCGACTATCGCATGAAGGCGGTACGCGGAAATTTTTCGCAAAGCTTTGGCGGCATACAAGTGTTGTTTATTGGTGATTTGTTTCAGTTACCACCGGTAACCCGAAATGACGAACAGGAGTTGATGAGCCGGTATTATGCATCGCCCTGGTTTTATGAAGCGCTTGCGCTAAAAAATAATCAGCCGGTGTACATTGAGTTGGACAAAATCTATCGCCAGCAAGACGATTCATTTATTTCCATTTTGAATAACCTGCGCAACAGCACCGTCACAAAGGCTGATGTCGAAACGCTTAATAACTGCTATCATACTCCTGAACAGATTGAACAGTTGAAGGAAGTAATCACACTTACCACCCATAATTATAAGGCGGATCAATTGAACCGGCAGGCCCTGGATAACCTGAAAACGGAAGCGCATTATTTTGATGCTTTTGTGGAGGGCGAATTTCCAGAGAGTATGTATCCGGTGCTACCACAACTGGAACTGAAAGAAGGTGCACAAATTATGTTTGTACGAAACGATACCAGTACTGAAAAAAAATATTTTAACGGAAAGCTGGCTACCGTTACCCGCATTGATGAAGATGAAGTATGGGTGCTTATGGCAGGCACACACGAATCGTATCAATTAACACGCGAGCGATGGGAAAACAAGAAATACTCGATTGATAAAACAAACCACATTTTAAATGAAGATGTAGTAGGTTCATTCGAACAGTTTCCTGTAAAATTAGCATGGGCAATTACGGTTCATAAAAGCCAGGGACTTACTTTCGATAAAGCGATAATCGATGTGGCTTCCGCTTTTGCAGAAGGGCAGGTGTATGTGGCGCTATCGCGCTTACGCTCACTGGACGGGTTGGTATTGCGTTCCAAAATTAATTCCGAAGTAGTTCGCACGGATAGCAACATAAAATCATACACCAGCCAGGCACATCAACCTGAAAAACTTACCACGGTAATTGAGCAACAACAACGTATTTACATTGCTGAATTACTGGCAACCGCGTTTTCGTTTGATGGCGTGTTGAAAGAGATCAATTACATTGAGAAAAACAAAGAGCCCGAGCAACTGGAAGACCCCACCATGAAACCGGTGCTGGTGCAGGTGGTGGAAGCCCTGGTAAACGAAGCCGGAAATACCGAAAAATTTCGCAATCAGCTTCAGAGATTGATTGCCCAATCGGCACACGAA
>Ga0116143_10004607_pt1 | contig 12963 bp, 13 predicted proteins | sample AD_UKC034_MetaG_FD_89745 | JGI IMG/M metagenome (GOLD analysis project Ga0116143, IMG submission 89745) | Active sludge microbial communities of municipal wastewater-treating anaerobic digesters from USA - AD_UKC034_MetaG | ecosystem: Engineered > Bioreactor > Anaerobic > Digestate | place: USA...
CACTACCCCCTCAAGATAGCGTGTCTACCAATTTCACCACGTCGGCGCTTCGTTCTGACAGCGCGATAATTATAAGTGTTTTCCCGCACTGCGCAAAGGGCTCGCAACCAATTATTTCGGGATGGACTGCGCCGGCGAGGACTCGACCGGCGCAGCCGGCGCGGGGGTCGTCGCGGGGGCGGTCTGAGCCCCTTCCATGATGCTACCCGGGGCCGCCGGCTTGTTGCTGGCGAGGAAGCTCAGACCCAGGCTGGTCAGGAAGAACACCGTGGCCAGCACCGCCGTGGTACGGCTGAGGAAGTTCGCCGAACCCGATGCGCCGAAGAGGCTGCCCGAGGCTCCGCTGCCGAAGGCCGCCCCCATGTCGGCGCCCTTGCCGTGCTGCACGAGCACGAGCCCGATCACGCCGAGACCCACCAGCACATGCACGGTGAGCACGAGAGAGAAGAGATAGTCACCCATCTTGAATCCTGAAAGATAGAACAGTTGAAACTCAGACCCCACCAGCCGCGGCGCGGCAGATGGCCATGAAATCCGCCGCGGCGAGCGAGGCGCCACCAATCAGCCCACCGTCGACATCCGCAACGGCGAAGATCGCCGCGGCATTGTCCGGCTTGACGCTGCCGCCGTAGAGGATGCGCACCCCTCCGGCCGCGCCGTGGACATTCAGCCAGGCGCGAATCCCGGCATGCACCTCGGCCAACTGCGCCACGCTCGCGGAGCGCCCGGTACCGATCGCCCACACCGGCTCGTAGGCGAGCACGATCCGGCCGATCGCCACGGAGCCGAGGACCTCGCGTACGGCGTCGAGCTGCCGCCCGATGACCTCCATGACACGCCCCTCGTCGCGCTCGGCGAGCGTTTCACCCACGCACACGATCGGCACCAGCCCCGCCTGCATGGCAGCCCGCGCCTTCCGCCCCACCGTGGCGTCGTCCTCACCGAAGAGCGCACGACGCTCGGAGTGCCCGACGATGGCGTAGCGGCAACCGAACTCCACGAGCATGGCCGCGCTCACCTCGCCCGTGTAGGCACCGACCGCGTACTCCGACACGTCCTGCGCGCCGAGCACCACGCCGGCGGGCCGCTCCTGCGCCTGGGCAAGATAGGGATAGGGCACGCAGACCGCCATTTCCATCCCCGGGATCGACACGAGGCCGTCGAGCAGGTCGCGATTGGCCGCGAGGCTGCCGTTCATCTTCCAGTTACCGGCAACGAGTCTGGTCATGGGGCGGGGAATGTCCGTGGAGATAAACCGCAGGATTATAAGGCTTGCGGCCGATCAGCCGCAACGCGACCCACGTCGGCAAGGCGCATTCGGATCCCGCCTCGCCCCCGACGCACGCGCCCCAGCCGCCCCACCATGGCGTCGATCCCGCCTGGATGGATCGAGCAAGAGCCTGCCGAGTCATTCCAAGAATTCTTGGAACGTTGGTGAAAAGAAAGGCGGAAGCGGCGTACGAGGCCCGCTTCCGCCCACTCGTGCTGTCGATCGTTCAGCCGAAGCGACCGGTGATGTAGTCCTCGGTCTCCTTCTTCTTCGGCTTCACGAAGAGCTCGTCGGTGACGCCGAACTCCACCATCTCGCCGAGGTACATGTAGGCGGTGTAGTCGGAAATCCGCGCCGCCTGCTGCATGTTGTGGGTGACGATGACGATGGTGAACTCTTCCTTCAGCTCGTCGACCAGTTCCTCGATGCGCGCCGTCGAGATCGGATCGAGCGCCGAGGTCGGCTCGTCGAGCAGGATCACCTCGGGCTTGACCGCGATCCCGCGCGCGATGCACAGGCGCTGCTGCTGGCCGCCGGAGAGGCTCATGCCGCTCTGCTTGAGCTTGTCCTTGACCTCGTCCCACAGCGCGGCCTTGCGCAGCGCCCACTCGACGCGGTTGTCCATCTCGCTGCTCGAAAGCTTCTCGTGCAGCTTCACGCCGAAGGCGATGTTGTCGTAGATCGACATCGGGAAGGGCGTCGGCTTCTGGAAGACCATGCCGATGCGCGCGCGCAGCACGCTGACGTCGATGTCGGAGCCGAGCAGGTTGCGGCCGTCGAAGAGGAGCTGTCCGTCGGCGCGCTGCTCGGGATAGAGGTCGTACATGCGGTTGATCGTACGCAGCAGCGTCGACTTGCCGCAGCCCGAGGGGCCGATGAAGGCGGTGCACTTGTGGCGCGCCATCTTGAAGTTGATGTTCTTGAGCGCGTGGAACTTCCCGTAATAGAAGTTGAAGTCCTTGAACTCGATCTGCGCGTCGGTGATTTCCATTCTTTTCTCCAATCCCGGCCCGCACGGCGGCGGGCACGGATTGCGTGCGGCGGATAGCCGGATTGATCCTTGGTTGAGCCTTAGTTGATCTTCTCGGCGCGCAGGAAGACGCGCGCGATGATGTTGAGCGCGAGCACCCCCATCGTGATCAGGAACACACCTGCCCAGGCCAATTCCTGCCAGTTGGTGAAGGGGCTCATGGCGAACTTGAAGATCGTGACCGGCAGGTTGGCCATCGGCTCGTTCAGGTTCAGCGTCCAGAACTGGTTGGAGAGCGCGGTGAAGAGCAGCGGCGCGGTCTCGCCGGCGATACGCGCCACGGCCAGCAGCACCCCGGTGAGCACGCCCGCACGCGCCGCACGCAGGGTGACCTTGGAAATCACCACGCTCTTGGGCGCACCGAGGGCGAAGGCCGCCTCGCGCAGCGTGTTCGGGATCAGCTGCAACATGTTCTCGGTGGTGCGCACAACCACCGGAAGCACGATCAGCGCGAGCGCGATCACCCCCGACCAGGCGGAGAACTTGCCGGTCTGCGCAACGACCACCGCATACACGAAGAGACCGATCACGATGGACGGCGCCGACAGCAGCAGGTCGTTGATGAAGCGCGTGGTCGAGCCCAGCCAGTGATTGCGGCCGTACTCGGCGAGATACACCCCGGCGAGGATGCCGATCGGGGTGCCGAGCAGGGTTGCCAGCACGACCATGATCAGGCTGCCGGCGATCGCGTTGAGCAGGCCCCCGGTCTCGGCGCCGGGCGGCGGCGTCATCTCGGTGAAGAGCGTCAGCGAGAGCCCGGAGAGACCGAGCTCGAGCACGGTCCACAGGATCCAGGCGAGCCAGAACAGGCCGAAGGCCATGGCCGACAGCGACAGGGTCAGCGCCACCCGGTTGGTGAGTTTGCGTCTAGCGAGAAGGTTCATGTCGTTCCCGGTCAGCTCTTCGTACCCTCGCCCTTGGCGAGACGCAGCAGCAACAGCTTCGACACCACCAGCACGATCAGCGTGATCACGAACAGGATCAGGCCCAGTTCCATCAATGCCGAGGTATGCAGGCCCGGATCCGCTTCCGCGAACTCGTTGGCCAGCGCCGAGGTGATGCTGTTGCCCGGCGCGAACAGCGATGCCGAGTCGAGGAAGTTGGTGTTGCCGATCACGAAGGTGACCGCCATGGTCTCACCGAGCGCACGACCGAGGCCGAGCATGACGCCTCCGATCACGCCGGTCTTGGTGTAGGGCAGCACCACGCCCCACATCACCTCCCAGGTGGTGCAGCCCACGCCGTAGGCGGACTCCTTGAGCATCGGCGGCGTGACCTCGAATACGTCGCGCATCACCGAAGCGATGTAGGGGATGATCATGATCGCCAGGATGATGCCCGCGGACAGCAGGCCGATGCCGAGCGGCGCGCCGGCGAAGAGCTTGCCGATCACCGGCACCTGGCCGAGCGAGGACTGCAGGCCGGGCTGGATGTACTTGGCGAAGATGGGCGCGAACACCAGCAGCCCCCACATGCCGTACACGATCGAGGGAATCGCCGCGAGCAGCTCGATCGCGGTGCCGAGCGGGCGTCGCAGCCAGGCCGGCGCCATCTCGGTGAGGAAGAGCGCGATGCCGAAGCTCACCGGCACGGCGATCAGCAGCGCGATCACCGAGGTAACGATGGTGCCGTAGATCGGGATCAGCGCGCCGAACTCGTCCATCGGCGGATTCCAGGCATCGGAGAACAGGAAGCCGATGCCGAAGGCCTGGATACTGGGCCAGGAGGCGTAGATCAGGGCGAGGATGATCCCGGCGAGCAGGATCAGGGTCAACCAGGCGAAGGATTTCGCCAGGGTACCGAACAGTCTGTCGCCGAACTTCATCGACGCCGACGACTTGAATCCGGTCGTTTGCATGGGGACACCAGAAAGGGCGGCCGCATCTGCGCCGCCCCCCGCGGAAAGTTTGTGGCCAAGGGCCCCGGGGGCCCCTGGCTGGACGCTGGATCGAGCCACGGGGCCGACTCCGGCTTACTTGGCCGAGAAGACCGGGTTGCCGGCGCTGTCCTTCATCTCGCCCCAGGAGGCGCGGATGAGCTCGACCGTGGCCTTGGGCATCGGGATGTACTCGAGCTCGAGCGCCATGTCGGCGCCATTCACGTAGGCCCAGTCGAAGAACTTCAGCACCTCGGCGCCCTGCGCCGGCTTGTCCTGCACCTTGTGCATGAGGATGAAGGTGGCGCTCGTGATCGGCCACGACTTCGCGCCCGGCTGGTTGGTCAGGATCTCGTAGAACGCGGACTTCGACCAGTCGGCGCCTTCGGCGGCAGCGGCGAAGCTCTCGTTGTTCGGCTCGACGAACTGGCCTTCCTTGTTCTGCATGATCGCGTGGGAGAGCTTGTTCTGCTTGGCGTAGGCGTACTCGACGTAGCCGATCGAGCCCGGCAGACGCTGCACGAAGGCCGACACGCCCTCGTTGCCCTTGCCGCCGAGGCCCACCGGCCACTGCACCGCGGTGCCTTCACCGATCTTCTCCTTCCACTCGGTCGAGACTTTGGAGAGGTAGTTGGTGAACACGAAGGTGGTGCCCGAACCGTCCGCGCGACACACGACGCCGATGTCCTGGTCGGTGAGCTTGAGGCTGGGGTTCAGCGCGGCGATCGCCGGATCGTTCCACTTGGTGATCTTGCCCTGGTAGATCTGGGCCAGCACTTCACCGGTGAGCTTCATGTCGCCCGGCTTGACACCCTCGATGTTCACCACCGGCACGACCGCGCCGATCGCGGTGGGGAACTGCTGCAGGCCGCCCTCGGCGAGCTTCTCGGGGGTCAGCGGCATGTCGGACGCGCCGAAGTCGACGGTCTTGGCACCGATCTGGCGGATGCCGCCACCCGAGCCGATCGACTGGTAATTCACGCGGTTGCCCGAAGCCTTCTGGTAGGCATCGGCCCACTTCGCGTACAGCGGCGCCGGGAAGGAAGCGCCCGCGCCCGTGATGTCGAGCGCATGGGCGCTGGCGGCGAACAGCACGGACGAACATGCGGCGGCGGCAAACTTCGTGGAGAAACGCATGGTGACTACCTCGGGGTTGGAAGACTGAGCCCGTAAGGTAGCAAGCGATTGTTACAGCCACGTTGCGTGTCATCGAACGGGAAGATTTGCCCCCCTTCCCGCGCGCGGACGGCGCGTTGCGCACCGTCCGCCCACTTCATGCCCGCCGAGTCAGGCGATCGCTTCCTCGACCACGCCGGCGATCTCGCGTGCGAGACGCTCGACGAGGTCGCCGTCGCGGCCTTCGACCATCACGCGCAACAGGGGCTCGGTGCCCGAGGGGCGCAGCAGCACGCGTCCGCTGTCGCCGAGCGTCTGCTCCGCCTTCGCCTGTGCGCTCGCGATCGAACCGTCCGCGCGCCAGTCGAAGCCAGCGGGCATGCGCACGTTGATCAGGCGCTGCGGGTAGAACACCAGGTCGGCGCAGGCGTCGGCCAGCGAAAGCCCGCGCTGCTTCAGCGCGGCCAGCACCTGCAGCGCCGAGACGATGCCATCGCCGGTGGTGTGGCGATCGAGGCAGATGATGTGTCCGGAGTTCTCGCCACCGATCTTCCAGCCGCGTTCCTGCAGCAGCTCGAGCACGTAGCGGTCACCCACCTTCGCGCGCGCGAAGGGCGCGCCAAGACGCTCGATGGCGTGCTCGAAGCCGAGGTTGCTCATCAGCGTGCCGACCACGCCCTCCAGGCGACCTTCCGCGTGGCGCGCGCACGCCACCACGTAGAGCAGCTTGTCGCCGTCGTAGATCTCGCCACGGTGGTCCGCCATGATCAGGCGGTCGGCGTCGCCGTCGAGCGCGATGCCGAGGTCGGCGCCGTGCTTGAGCACCGCCTGGCGCAGGTTCTCCGGCCGCGTCGCGCCGACGCCGTCGTTGATGTTGAGGCCGTTGGGCTCGACGCCCACCGGGATGATCTCGGCGCCAAGCTCGTGGAACACCTTGGGCGCGATCTGGTAGGCCGCGCCGTGGGCGCAGTCCACCGCGATGCGCATGCCGCGCAGATCGAGCTCGTTGGGGAAGGTGCTCTTGCAGAACTCGATGTAGCGTCCGGCCGCATCGTCGATGCGGCGCGCCTTGCCGAGACGGGCGGAGTCCACGCAACCCATCGGCTCGTCGAGGTGGGCCTCGATCTCGGCCTCGACCGCATCGGGCAGTTTGCTGCCGTCGGCCGAGAAGAACTTGATCCCGTTGTCGTAGAAGGGGTTGTGCGAGGCCGAGATCACCACGCCGGCCTGCAGGCGCAGCGCGCGCGTGAGATAGGCCACGGCCGGGGTCGGGATCGGCCCGGCCAGCATCACATCCACGCCGGCCGCGGCGAAGCCGGCCTCCAGCGCCGCCTCGAGCAGGTAGCCGGAGATCCGCGTGTCCTTGCCGATCAGCACCGCCGGGTGCTCGCCTGCGGGCAGCTTCTCGCGCGCGACCAGGGTCACGCCGGCCGCATAGCCCAGCCTCATCACGAACTCCGGCGTGATCGGCGCGTCGCCAACCTTGCCGCGCACACCATCGGTGCCGAAATACTTGCGCGCCATCTTCGCTCCAGCAACTTTCGAAAGCGCAGATTATGACACCGCAGGCAGCGCCTTGCTCAGCAACCCGTCACGGTCGCCCTCCAGACCGCGAGCACGTCGCGGGTGGCGGCGACGTCGTGCACCCGCACGATGCGCGCGCCGTTCTGCACCGCGATCAACGCACCGGCAACGCTGGCGGCGAGCCGCTCGCCGACCGCGCGACCGGTCACCGCACCGAGCATGGACTTGCGCGACAGCCCGGCCAGCACCGGCAGCCCGCCCGCACCGAAGCGCGCGAGTTCGCGGAGCAGCGCGTAGTTGTGCTCGACGCGCTTGCCGAAGCCGAAGCCAGGATCGAGCACGATGCGCTCGCGTGCCACGCCCGCTGCCTCGAGGGCGGCCACGCGCTCGGCGAGGAAACCGATCACCTCGCCGACCACGTCGGTGTAGCGCGGGTCCTCCTGCATCGTGCGCGGCTGGCCGAGCATGTGCATCACGCACAGCCCGGACTCGCCCGCGACGACCGCCTCGAGCGCGCCCGGCGCGCGAAACGCGTTGATGTCGTTGATCATGTCCGCCCCCGCCGCGAGCGCCGCGCGCATCACCGCAGGCTTCAGGGTGTCGATGGAAAGCGGCACCCCCCAGTCGCGCGCGGCCTCGACGAAGCGCACCACGCGCTCGAGTTCCTGCGCCTCCGGCACCGGGTCCGAGCCCGGTCGGGTGGACTCGGCGCCGATGTCGAGCATCTCCGCGCCCTCCTCCAGCGCACGCTCGGCACGCGCCAGCGCACGGGCGAGATCGCCGCGCAGGCCGTCGCCGGAGAAGGAGTCGTCGGTGAGGTTGATGATCGCCATCACCCTGGGCTGGGACAGATCGAGCCGGAAGCGGCCGCATTGGAGGACGGACATCGAACCCTCGTGATGATCGATGCGCCCGCACGGCAGCATGCGGGCGCCGGAATGGAAAGGGGCCGGTCTGGCCGGCCCCGTGAAGCGGATGTGTCGAACTCAGGCTGCGGGTGCAGGCGCCGTGGGCGCCGCACCCGGCGCATCGTCCTTCGGCCGGCTGGGCGGCGCCGAGGCCGGCTTGGGCGGACGCGGCGGGCGGCCGGCCATGATGTCGTTCACCTGCTCGGCATCGATGGTCTCCCACTCCAGCAGCGCGGCCGTCATCGCCTCGACCTTGTCACTGTTCTCCTCGAGCAGGCGACGTGCCAGCGAATACTGCTAGTCGATGATGCGGCGGATCTCCGCATCGACCTTCTGCATCGTCGCCTCGGACACGTTGCGGTGCGTGGTGACCTGGCGGCCGAGGAAGATCTCGCCCTCCTCCTCGCCATACACCATCGGCCCGAGCGTGTCGGACATGCCCCACTGCGTCACCATGCGGCGCGCGAGGTCGGTGGCGCGGGCGAAGTCGTTCGACGCGCCGGTGGTCATCTGCTTCATGAAGATCTCTTCGGCGATGCGGCCGCCGAACAGCACCGCGATGGTCTGCAGCAGGCGGTCACGATCCTGGCTGTAGCGATCCTCGGTAGGCAGTTGCATCGTCACGCCGAGCGCACGGCCACGCGGGATGATGGTGACCTTGTGCACCGGATCGGTCTTGTCGAGCAGGCGGGCGACCACCGCGTGGCCGGACTCGTGGTAGGCGGTGTTGCGGCGCTCCTCCTCGGGCATGACCACCGAGCGGCGCTCGGCCCCCATCATGATCTTGTCCTTGGCGCGCTCGAAGTCTTCCATGTCGACCAGGCGCTTGTTGGCGCGCGCGGCAAACAGGGCGGCCTCATTCACCAGGTTGGCAAGGTCGGCACCGGCGAAGCCGGGCGTGCCGCGCGCCAGCACCTGCGGATCGACGTCGGGTGCGATCGGCACCTTGCGCATGTGCACCTTGAGGATCTGCTCGCGGCCGCGGATGTCGGGAAGCGCCACCACCACCTGGCGGTCGAAGCGGCCCGGGCGCAGCAGGGCCGGGTCGAGGACATCGGGGCGGTTGGTCGCCGCGATCACGATCACGCCGGTCTGGCCCTCGAAGCCGTCCATCTCGACCAGCAGCTGGTTGAGCGTCTGCTCGCGCTCGTCGTTGCCGCCACCGAGGCCGGCGCCACGCTGGCGGCCGACCGCGTCGATCTCGTCGATGAAGATGATGCACGGCGCCTGCTTCTTGGCCTGCTCGAACATGTCGCGCACGCGCGCCGCACCCACGCCGACGAACATCTCGACGAAGTCGGAACCGGAGATGGAGAAGAAGGGAACCTTGGCCTCGCCGGCGATCGCCTTGGCGAGCAGGGTCTTGCCGGTGCCCGGAGAGCCGACCATCAACACGCCCTTCGGGATGCGACCGCCGAGCTTCTGGAACTTCGATGGGTCACGCAGGAACTCCACCAGTTCGGCGACTTCTTCCTTCGCCTCGTCGCAACCAGCGACGTCGGCGAAGGTCACCGAGTTGGCCGACTCGTCGAGCATGCGCGCCTTGCTCTTGCCGAACGAGAACGCCCCGCCCTTGCCGCCTCCCTGCATCTGGCGCATGAAGAAGATCCACACGCCGATCAGCAGCAGCATCGGGAACCAGGACACGAACACGCTGGCCAGGAAGGATTGCTCCTCCTCGGGCTTGCTGGCGTTGATCTGCACGCCGTAGCGCATCAGGTCGGAGACCATCCAGATGTCCTGCACGCCAGGCGTATAGACCGTGATCGTGCGCCCTTCCTGCGTCGTCGCCTTGAGCACGCGCCCATCGATGGTCGCACGCGAGATCCGTCCGGCCTTGGCCTCCTCCAGGAACTGGGAGTACTCCATCGTGCTGGTCGGCGTCTGGCGCGTGTTGAACTGGTTGAATACGGTCATCAGCACTACGCCGATGACCATCCAGATCGCGAGATTCTTGAAGAGATTGTTCAACTTTCTGTTCCCCGAAAGCCATTGCGGCCTGTACGCGACTGACCGATTCTAGTGGCGATTGTTCCCACGGGCAAACCAATGGGACCCATAGCGCAACCCGATCGCCATCCCAGCACGCCGACTCAGGGACGGCGCGGCCCCTTGCCGAGCAGATAGACCTCGGCGCTGCGGTCGCGCGAGGCCTTGGGCTTGCGCACCTGCACCGACGCGAACGCCGCCTCCATCTGCTTCCGATACTCCATGAAGCCCTCGCCCTGGAACACCTTGACCACGAACTGCCCGCCCGGCTTCAGATGCCGCACCGCGAAGTCGAGCGCGAGTTCGCACAGATGGACCGAACGTGCCTGGTCGACCGTCGCGACCCCGGAAAGGTTCGGCGCCATGTCCGAGAGCACCACGTCGACGCTCGCGCCGCCGAGGCGCGACTCGAGTTCCTCGAGCACGGCGTCCTCGGTGAAGTCGCCGAGCAGGAAATCCACCCCCGCCACCGCCTCCATCGGCAGCAGGTCGAGGGCGAAGATGCGCGCCTTCGGGCCGCAGCGCCGGACCGCGACCTGGCACCAGGAGCCGGGCGCCGCGCCCAGATCCACCACCACCGCGCCGGGCCGCAGCAGGTGGTCGCGCTCGTCGATCTCGAGCAGCTTGAAGGCGGCGCGCGCGCGATAGCCCTCGGCCTGGGCGCGCTGCACCCAGGGATCGTTCACATGATCGTGCACCCAGGCACGGCTGGTCTTGTTCTTCTTCATCCCTTGCTCCATCCGCGACGGCCATGCATGGCACGCACGGGGTAGAATCCGCGTCCCGGGCTTCACCCATCCAGAGATTTGCAATGACCGAGCTTACCCCGGCCGAGCGCAGCGACCTTCGCGCCCGCGCCCACCACCTGAACCCCGTCGTGACCGTCGCCGGCAACGGCCTCACGCCAGCCGTCCTCGCCGAGATCGAGCGCGCCCTGCAGGCGCACGAGCTCATCAAGGTCAAGGTCCAGGGCGCCGAACGCGAGCAGCGCGAGGCCCTGATGCAAGAGCTGTGCACCGCGGTGGACGCCGCCCCGGTGCAGCACATCGGCAGCATCCTCGTCGTGTGGCGCGCACGCCGCGAGGACGAGAAGACCGCCGCGCCCGCCGAGAAGAAGCCGGCGCGCGCCTCCACCGCCAAGTCGGCCGCGGCCTTCGCCGCCGCCGCGCGTCGCGCCGCGCTCGCCAAGGCGAGCGCCGAGTCGCGCCGCTCGCCCGCTCGCGCGCCCGCCCCGCGCGGACGCGGCGCCGCACGCGGGCGCTGAGCACCCCCCGCCCGGCGCGCCCCGCGCCGCGGCTGCAAACGAAGAGGCGGTGCATCGCACCGCCCTCTTCAGCTCCACGCCACCCCGCACCGCTCAGACGTAGCGCACGTCCAGGATCTCGTATTCGCGCACGCCACCGGGCGCCTGCACCTCGGCGATATCCCCGGCGTACTTGCCGATCAGCGCACGCGCGATCGGCGAGCTGATCGAGATCTTGTTTTCCTTGATGTCGGCCTCGTCGTCGCCGACGATCTGGTAAGTCACCACCTGGCCCGACTCGAGGTCCTCGAGCTCGACCGTGGCGCCGAACACGCAGCGACCGTCCGCATCGAGCAGCGTCGGATCAATGATCTGCGCGTTGGCGAGCTTGGACTCGACCTCCATGATGCGCCCCTCGATGAAGCCCTGGCGATCCTTGGCGGCCTCGTACTCGGCGTTCTCGGAGAGGTCGCCGTGCGAGCGCGCCTCGGCGATCGCGGCGATCACGTTGGGACGCTCGACGGTCTTCAGCCGATGCAGTTCTGCGCGCAGCTTCTCGGCGCCGGCGACGGTAAGCGGGGTCTTGTTCATGCTTGCTGCTTCAGTTCGGCGTGCAGGCCCTGCACGGAATACACCTCGAGACCGCTCGAGAGGTGGCGCATGCCCATGCAGGCGGCGCGCGCACCCTCGATGGTGGTGAAGATCGACACCTTGGCGGCGAGCGCGCTGGTGCGGATCGAGCGCGAGTCGGCGATCGCCTGGCGCTTCTCGTCGACGGTGTTGATCACCAGCACGATCTCCTCGTTCTTGATGATGTCGACGATGTGCGGACGCCCCTCGTTGACCTTGTTGACCACGCCCACGGGAATCCCGGCGGCCTCGATCGCCGCCGCGGTGCCGCGCGTGGCGACGAGCGCGAAGCCCATCTCGTGCAGCTCGCGTGCGACCTCGATCGCGACCGGCTTATCGGTCGGGCGCACGCTGATGAACACCGTGCCCGAGGTCGGCAGGCGCACGCCCGCGCCCATCTGGCTCTTGACGAAGGCCTCGCCGAAGCTGCGGCCCACGCCCATGACCTCGCCGGTGGACTTCATCTCGGGCCCGAGGATGGTATCCACGCCCGGGAACTTCACGAACGGGAACACCGCCTCCTTGACCGAGTAGTACGGCGGCACGATCTCGCCGCCGACGCCCTGCTCTGCCAGCGTCTGGCCGGCCATGCAGCGCGCGGCGATCTTCGCCAGCGGCAGCGAGCAGGCCTTGGACACGAAGGGGACGGTACGCGAGGCGCGCGGGTTCACTTCCAGCACATAGACCACCGCGTTGTCGCCCTCGCCCTGGATGGCGAACTGGACGTTCATCAGGCCGACGACCTTCAGCGCACGCGCCATGGCCTCGGTCTGGCGGCGCAGCTCGTCCTGCAGCTTCGCCGACAGCGTGTAGGGCGGCAGCGAGCAGGCCGAGTCGCCCGAGTGCACGCCGGCCTGCTCGATGTGCTCCATGATGCCGCCGATCATCACCTGCTTGCCGTCGGACAGCGCATCGACGTCCACCTCGGTGGCGTCGTTGAGGAAGCGGTCGAGCAGCACCGGCGACTCGTTCGAGACCTTGACCGCCTCGCGCATGTAGCGCTCGAGGTCCTTCTGCTCGTGCACGATCTCCATCGCGCGGCCACCGAGCACGTAGGACGGCCGCACCACCAGCGGGTAGCCGATCTCGGCCGCAAGGCGCACGGCCTGTTCGGGCGTGCGCGCGGTGCGGTTGGGCGGCTGCTTGAGACCCAGGTCGTTGAGCAGCTTCTGGAAGCGCTCGCGGTCCTCGGCGGCGTCGATCATGTCCGGGCTGGTGCCGATGATCGGCACGCCGTTCTCTTCGAGCGCCTGCGCGCGCTTGAGCGGGGTCTGGCCGCCGAACTGGACGATCACGCCCACCGGCTTCTCGATGTGCACGATCTCGAGCAGGTCCTCGAGCGTGATCGGCTCGAAGTACAGGCGGTCCGAGGTGTCG
>Ga0116143_10004609_pt1 | contig 12961 bp, 14 predicted proteins | sample AD_UKC034_MetaG_FD_89745 | JGI IMG/M metagenome (GOLD analysis project Ga0116143, IMG submission 89745) | Active sludge microbial communities of municipal wastewater-treating anaerobic digesters from USA - AD_UKC034_MetaG | ecosystem: Engineered > Bioreactor > Anaerobic > Digestate | place: USA...
GATACCAAAAGCACAGCTAATCATTGCAGATATTCCTTATAACTTAGGAAATAACGCATACGCAAGCAATCCAGCATGGTATAAAGACGGCGATAATAAAAACGGTGAAAGTGCACTTGCTGGCACAGAGTTTTTTGATACCGATAAAGATTTTAGACCAGCGGAGTTTATGCACTTTTGTAGCACAATGCTAAGAAACGAACCAAAACGGATTAAAGACGAAGACGAACCAGAGCAAGAAAAAAGCACCAAACGCAAGAAAAGCGGCGCACCTTGCATGATTGTATTTTGTGCATTTGACCAGCAGATGTATTTAATTGAATTAGCGAAAAGATACGGACTAAACAATTATATCAATTTGGTATTTCGCAAAAACTTTTCTGCTCAGGTTTTAAAGGCAAATATGAAGATTGTTGGCAACTGCGAATATGCACTTATTTTTTACCGTGAGAGGCTGCCCAAGTTTAATAACAAAGGTAAAATGATATTTAACTGCATGGATTGGCCGAGAGATAACGAGAGCGTGAAACTGCATCCAACTCAAAAGCCCGTTAAATTACTGGAGCGATTGATTGAAATATTTACAGACGAGGGCGATATTGTGATTGATCCCGTGGCTGGTAGCGGTTCAACTTTAATAGCTGCTGAAAATCTAGGCCGCAAGTCATACGGTTTCGAGATTAAAAAAGACTTTTATTTGGCCGCAAAAAAATGGACTGAACAAAATGCGAAAATAAGAAGCGAGATTAAAGAATTTGGATATGCAAAAACTGAACTAAAAAAAATCAATCCTATATTATTTGAATAAATTAACCCACTTTATTAACAATTTCACTAAAAACGGCTTCGGTCGTTTTTTTTATTTCCACTCAATTTATTTGAACATTTGAACTTTCTGTTAAATATTCAGTTTTGTAACATATGTTACAGCCCAAAACATGACAAAAGTCATAAAATCACCAAAAAACACCAATGTGTAACTTTTTTACTAAAATTTCAGGTTACACAGGTTACACATCACACACCTGTTGCACAGCAACGCTCACAGCGTTTCAAATTCTCAAAAATCAAAATCGTAACTACTTGATTATCAGCGTGTAACTTTTGTAACCACTTTTTTGGCAGTTAGCAGCCGAAAAACGTGTTTTTTCTGGAGAATTGTAATATAAAATTTTTTGAACATTTACACGAAATGTTCAAAAATGCCATTTTTGGCAACTAACTATAAAAAAACAGGTTACAAAAGTTACAGTCTCTAATTCGTTGATTCTTAATAAGTTATATACTTTTCTTATTTACTTAATATATTCTTTAAATAATTTATTTAAGTAATTAAATATCAATAAGTTAAAGAAGAAAAGAAGAATAAGAGAAAAAAAAAGAAAAATCCTGAAACCGTTGCAAATACCGAGTGTAACCAATTTGTAACTTTTTTCAGGTTACAAAAGTTACACAAACTTTTTATTAACAATTTTAACAAACCTATTGCATCAATAAATTTTTTGGTTATTTTACCCGCAATTAAAAAAATGTTTACCTTTGTCAAATGTCAGAAACGAAAAAATATAGAACACTCGACATCCTCGAAGTAATTTCTGAGGAGGCTATTTTGACTTACGAAATTTTACGGTTGCGTTTTCCTGATGTAAATTTTGACGAACGGGACGATACAACCTTCTTTAAAAATGCAATTGCTTTCAACAAGTCTTCAGTCCTCAATGAAATGTTATCGGACAAAAAAAAGTTTGACCGTGATATTTACGATATTTTAATTAACGACGATTTAATTGATACTGATAATTTGATTAAGTTAGAAATTGTGAGGAACTCCCACAAATGAAAAAAATCCAACTCATAGAAAAATATGCTGATTTTTTTAATGACACGAAAAATGAGCCGTTAATAATTCTGCAAGGGTCTAGGCGTTCCGGTAAAACTTATCAAATCTTAATTGATTTGGGACTTACTTTCAATTTGAACAAAAACAAAATTATTCAAATTTTCAGCGAACGTCCAGAGCAACGAGAATCAGGGCTTTTTAAAGATTTTAACGATATTTGGCAGGGCTTCAATTATGACCAACACAGCAGCCGTACGCCACTAATCAACAAAAGGTCGGGCAGTCAAATAAAATTTATCAATATCCCAAACAATGTCAGTGCCTTTGACTATGCCAAAAACATAGGAAAATCAAACATACGTTTCTTAAATGAGTGTAACGTTTTCGACAAAAAAACTGTTGAAAACCTTATCATCTCGAACACTGAAAAAATGTATCTTGATTTTAATCCTATTGCAAAATTCTGGATTGACGACTACATGACTAAAACAAATTTCCTGAAAACAACTTGGAAAGACAACCCATTTTTAAGCGAAGTACAAAAGGATGTTTTTAAGAGCTGGACTAAAATAGGACAGACTGCCGAAATTGGCTCATATAATTATTGGAGGTGGCAAGTTCTTTGTGAAGGCAATTATTGTGAATTGGTAGGAACTATTTTTACAACTGAAAATATACATTTTACTCAGCTAACCGAAAAAGAAGTCAGCGAACTTCAACATCTTATCATTTTTGGAGACCCCTCAAAAGCGACTGGGTACGATTATTTTGCACTAACTTTGACGGGAATAAATGAAGATGGCAACATGATTTTAATCGACAGCTTTTCAGAAAATAAGCTGCATAAAAAACTGATAGCCGATCAAATAAAAGCATGGCAAAAGAAATATGATATTGAACGAACATTTATTGAAACCAATGGCGAAATCGGTAAAGGTTTTTATAACGATTGCATCAATAATGAAATGTCCGTTAGCGGTTGGTACTCTCGAAACAATAAATTTGAGCGGATTATGTCGAATTATGAAACAATTACTGACAAAGTTTTTGTTCAAGACAACAGCAATAATAAATTTCGCAAAGCAAATCTATCAGTTTAAACAAGATGCCGAAAAAGAAAACATACATGATGATAATATCGACTGCCTAAACAATGCGATTATTGCTTATAAAAGCCAATATCGCATCTTAGGCGGAAATTTCGAGTAAATAAAGTTATCGACATTTTGTTGTTTAAGTGATTTTTGAATTAAAATAATACTTATAATTGCAATATGAAAAACAACTTCATAAATAGGACAGTTGAAAAAGTGCAAAACTATTTTCTTTCACTTAAACCATTGAACTATATTCCAGTCCGCAAAAATGAGCGAAGTTATGATATTAACATAGGGAATCTCGATTTTGCGAAAGTTGTTTTTGAGAATATTTGCGATATTCTAGTGGATTTAGTTTCGGATACTACGCTGGAGCTGAAATCTGGAAATGCAAAAACCTTCTATGCCTTCAATAAATTTTTCAATAGAGACGGCAAACGCGCAATGATTGATATATTTAAATATGGTTATATTGTGATTGGCTATGATGATGGAGTTTTTACCTTACTTAATTCTGGTGATTATCGAAAAACAACAGATGGCAAAAAGTTAAAATTTCAACACACCGACCCAAATTGGCAAGGTGAAATTATTGTTTTTGAGGGTGAACATCACAGGATTTATGATATGAGCCATCTCGAAAAATTGAAACCATTTTTGGAAATGCTCAATAATATTCTGAACGCTTCAAATACTGTTACTAAAAAACTTGGCGTTTCGATTTTTGCAACCCCCAGAACAGTATCTGGAATGAACACCGTCCAGAAATTACTGCCTAAAGAAATTAAGCAACTCGAAGAAAGTACTGAAAAAAACTACGGAGCTTTAGATACTCAAAAAATAATTCACTTTTTAAGTGATGATTTGAGAATTGAGGTCATAAATTTGGCCGGTCAAAATCTAGGGCTTGAAGAAAAATTAAAGGTTGCTGTTTTGGCAATTGCTGACAAAATCAAAGTTCCTGCAAATCAAATCAGTTTAATTGATGCAAATACACCAAAAGCGTTTGCAAACGGTTCGGAAATTTCAGAAGGCGACTTTCAGAAATATCAATCATTTGAAAGATTGCTAATATCTACATTTATCGAGCTTGCTAAAATGCTTCAAATTGATGTGACTTATACAATATATAATAAACCAAAAATCGGACTTGAACAATAATTGAAATGGCAAAAAAAGAATTATATATAAATTACGATATTGAAGGCACTTTTTGGGGCGAAGCTGGAACTTTAGATAAGATAAGAAAAGAAGTGCCAAAAGAATCTTTAACCGTTGATGATGAACTCCATGTTATTATCAACACGTGTGGCGGAGATATTTTTGAAGCCATAAGCGTAAGGGATTATTTTAAGTCTTTTACTTGCAAAAAATCAATTACAGTTAGCGGAATTTGTGCAAGTGCAGGAACTGAAATTCTACTAGCGTTTGAAAATCGAAATACCACTAAAGGCTCATTTGTAATGTTTCATCCTGCAATGTCGGGAGTTTGGGGCAATCGCTATGAGATGCAAAAAAAAGCCACCTTATTGGAGCAGATAGATAATGAATTTATTGCAAATTACAAGAATAAGCTTATTACTAAAGTTGACAATCTCGAAGACTTAATCAAAAACGAATGGTGGTTAAATGCTGATGATTTTGTAAAGCATTTTGGCGGAAACTTAATCGAAGATAAAAAAGAAATTACAAACAAAATCAAAATAAACAATACGATGTTTAAAGAAACTATGAAAAAATTTGAGCAACTTTCAAACAGTGGCTCAAACAAAAAGTCTTTCAATGTCGAAAAATTTAAAAACGCTTTTATTAAATTAACCTGAATTATAAACTTAAATTAAATGTAAAATGAAAAAAATTCTCGAAATTATCTATGCGCTACTAATTGGACTTATCGGAGATGATGTGACCGAAGATGTGACGAAAGCACTTGCGGACCTAAAAACAATGATTGATTCATTGTCTGATGAAAGCAAAACAACCGAAGAAGTACAGAACATTGAAAATCAAATTCAAACAAAGCTCAATGAATTGCTGCCAAAAATTGAGAACACAGCAAACAAAACTGAATTTGCAAAACTGAAAATGCAGTTAGCAAATCTTCAGGGCATATTGCTGGACGGCGCAGTTAAAAATTTGGCTGCAAAAAATCCAAAAATGAAAGGAACAGGAAAAGTAAAAAACGGCATTCAGTACAAATCTGGTGAAAGAACAGCACTTGTAAATCTTATCACAATTGACGAAGATTTAATCCCAGTTTTCATACAACAAGAGGTTGTATCTGTTGTTCCCGAAAATGCTGACTTCATGTCAGATTTGGATTACCGTGGAAATATGCGTTCAACCGTTTTTGCAATTGACAGCTACGAGGATGACGAAGAAACCGAAAGAGCTGGAGCATGGGCTGGCAGTGGAGCTGCTAAAAAGAAAATGGTTGCAGGTTTAGCACCAAAGAGAATTAACACTCAACCTTTGTATCAACTTGCTGGCATTAGCTGGGAAGAACTTCAAACAAACAACGGCATGCTGCCTAAGTACAGAATCACCACAACCCTAAGACGTTGGAGAGAAGAATACATGAGGGCTATTTTAACAGGCGACGGTCGTGATGTTGCAAATGAAAGACACATCACAACCTTAGTACCAATCAAACGTGCCGAAACTGATGCTTATTGTACCGTCATTACTCCTTCAGCAGCACCAACGATTAAGAGCGTAAGGGCTGCTATTGTTGCAAACCTAAAAAGATCATTCGAGGCTATCTTGGTTGCAAACGCAACAACAATTAACACCCTTCAGGAAATCAGCACAACCACTGGAATCGTTGCTTATATGTCAGATGAAGAATTAGCAAAAGCTTTGAAAGTTAAACGTGTCGTTACCAATGACTATTTAGCGGACAACGAGATTGCAATTTTTAGAAACTACGGAACAATCGGAACATCGTCTCCTTCGACTATTGAAGATTACGAAATTACGACCAACACAGATTGGTTTGAAGTTATCGGATTCGTTGGCGGAGACTTATACAGTCCTGAAAGTGCAATCTGGATTAATGCTCCTGAACCTGGAACAATTACTATAGATCCTGAAACTCAAGAATTCATAGCAGTTGGCGAGGCTAAAATTATAACCGTAACAGCATCTAGTGAATATGAAATCACAAGTAAACCTGCTTGGATATCAGCAGCGTTTGACGATGACGAAGCAACACTAACAGCAGCAGCCAACGCTGGCGCAGCTAGAAATGGCGTTGTAGTTTTCGCTCTCACTTCTGATGCTGACGTAAATTGCACTCTTGTAGTTACCCAACTGTCGGGAGAATAATATAAATAATAGTATTCACTTAAAAAACTTAAAAAATGAATAGAATTAAAAGTATAAAAGATTTAAAGGAGTTGCCTTCGGGCAACTTCTTAAATATCAAAACGAGGATAGTTTATGGAAAAGTGGCTATTGAGAAAGAATTTGGTGAAGAGCTAAAAGAATTGAAAAAATCAAAAGAAGCTGCAAAGCCTAAAGCGGAAGTGGAAACTAAAGCTAAAGCTAAAAATAAAAATAAAGTTAAAAACGGTAAGTAATGATTCTCAACTCATCCATATTTTTCAAAGGCGACATTATAGATTTGTCATTTGTCTGCAATAACGGACAAATTGACAATCTGTTGTCAAATGTTGAAGATTCGATAAAAGAAAGGATTTTTGAAGAGGCTGGAACTGTTGAGGAAACTCCGCAAACCGAACTTGTAAATGTTCTTAAATATTTCGCATTTGTCGAAATGATGACAAATATTACAAATGACTTTAACGCAAATTATGTGAAAAGTTATTTTGCAAATATCCTTTCTGAAAATCCAACTTTGGCGTTTGAAATGACACGCAACAGAATTACACAAGCCAGAATTTACGCATTTAGAGAAGTGCAAAAATTCGAGCTTGACGGATGGAAAATCTACGCTGAAAATTATGAGCTATCAAACTACTTGTAAAAAGAAAAAAGTATTAACAATTAAAAATTAAATGACATGAAAAAAGCATGTGAAAGAAATAAAATTTTAACCGTTACTGGAATAATCGGAATCCACTGCAAGGCGGATTTAGATTTTGACCTTGACGGAGACACAACAGCAGAAAAACTGCAGAAGTTTATTGACGCTGGTGATGCCTTTTTTATCAACTCGGAAAAGAAGTTGGTAATGACACCAAACTTTACTGAGGCAACCGAAGGTACAAGAGCAAACGGTGTAACTGTTCCGATTGAGGGAGCAGTTGAAGGATACACAGTTGAATTTCCTGAAACTCTCGAATGGTCAAGAAAATTGAAAGCATTGAAAGAGGTTTGTAACAGAATGTATCTTGTGAACGAAGAAGAAGGCGTGTTGACAGCGTACGGCATGGGAATGGGCGAGATGCCTGAACCTTTTGATATGACAAGTATTAGTACCGCAATGGCTAACGGTCGCTTTGGTCACACCACCAGTTTACCAGTCAACACAATTTCGTTTAAAATGAACTTGATGGACGATATCACAAACGGTATTTCGGAATGCGATGCAACCGGATTGAGCGAATTTCAAATTGTAAGAATGTCGATTAATACTGATACAATCTCATTTCATTCGGCTGCAAAACCTTACAATACTGATGATGCAGTTATTGCAATTGATGCGGATACAGTGGTTGACATTGCAGATTTTGAATTTTCGGGAGATTATACGCCAGCAAGTGCAACTGTAACAAATGGCAGTATTGTATTCACTTTGACAATTCCAGAAGGTACAATAGTCACTCAATTGAAACCGATTGATGGAATGATGAGCCTAGAGCCTATCACTAAGCCCGTCACTGTCGCTCCTTAGTAGTCCATTTTTTAACCAGATAAAAGCCTACTCGCTACAATGTGGGTGGGCTTTTTTTAAACAATTTAGCAAAAAAACCAAAAAAACACACAGAAAAATGAGCGCAAAATTAACCGATATTGAAGCTATCACACTTGACGAATGCACTTTGAAAGAATATTTGACATTTTTTTCGGATGTACCGAACGAAAAAGCTAAGGCGGTTAATGATATTTTGCGAGAAATGAGTTTGCAGGACCTGAAAGATTTAATCCTGAAACGGATAAAACTTGCAGCCGAAATTATTAAGCAATATTCAGGAGCAAAAAAAGCAAAAATTATAAGTTTAGATGTTGAAATTGACCAACATGCAAGGGGGCTAAGTGCTACAACTTTGCAGGATTATAACAATTATGTAGTGTCTATTTTTCGTGCTAGTGAACAGAAGATTGACAAATCAATTTCGATGCTAGATTTTTATAATTTGGAAAATCAAGTGCAAGAGGAATATAAATTGAGAGCGATAAAAGAAAACCAACGGAAATAATTATTATCTTTGAATTATGAAATTACTTTACTCAATATTGGATCACATTTTAAATAGCGAAATTACAGAGAAAATCGCAGGAATCGGAGGCGGAGCAACTGCAAGTGTTTTAACATTTATAAATACAGGATTTGGCGACTTCGCTTTAAAATGTTTTGCAGCGATAGTTTTTGCAATTTTGGGCGGATTGTTTGGTTATCTGGGGAAAAAACTAGGTGAGTATTTCTTTAATAAATATAAAAACAGGAAAAATGCGAAACGAAAATAAGGGATATTATTTTGACTTTAAAACAAAATTAGTTTTATCAATTGCTTGCGTTATAGCAATTAGCACGATTATTTGTTATCGTTTATACTTAGACAAGGAGGCTGCATTAAGCTCGTTTGTTCATGTAAACGAAAAGCCAAAAAGTAATATCACTGTAATTGTCGAAAGTGGACACGGCGGAATAAGTAATAATGTTTATTTGACGGCTGGGAAGCAATCCCCAGAATGGGCAGACGGTTTGAAAATATATGAAGGATATTCATGTAAAATGTTAGCAACGGACCTGGTAAGCTCTTTACTCGATGCTGATATTGATGCCTTTTTGCTTAATTCGGAAGTCTATGATTATTCAAATATTGTTCGAGCCGAAAGGGTCAACGAATGGCTTGGGCTTGATAATAGAATAGTATTTATTTCTCTCCACCATAATGCACAGCCAACAGATAAGGCTGATTACACTGACAAATATGGAGTTAAGGGTTATCTTAAAAATGGAGCTTCTGGCATTGAAATTTTTACAAGTGTAGGACAAACAAAATCTGACTTAATTGCGGATTACATTTATACTGAACTTTTCCACGAATTCATTGATTTAAAATTTCGTTGCGATTGGACTGATAAAGATGCCGACAAAGAGGCTAATTTTACGGTACTAACAGCAACTAAATGCCCAGCCGTTTTGATTGAATTTCTTTTCATGACAACCTATTCCGATTGTAAAGTAATCGCAAATAAAGACTACCGAAGAAGATACATTGAGGCACTCACAAGAGCTTTGACTTTTTATAACAGCTCTATAAACTAGAAAATTATGGAAATTTCAACATATAGCACTATTGATTTTAGCAAAGCTCGAAATTTACTGACCGAAAGGCAGAAAAACATTAAGGCTTTCAACCCTATTGTCCCAGTTGGTGGCTGTATTTCACTCATGGAGCTTAATCCGCTGCAATATACTAGCATTGTTTGGACTTTAATTAACGAAAAAACAGGCAAAATCACAACAACAACAGCCGAGAGTAGCGATGCGATGCACTATGTCGCTATTCCAGAGGGCTTAAGATTAGGTACTTATAGGCTCAAAATCGTTACAAAACGCACAGTTGAGGCGGAATTGATAACAGAAACCACAATTTCAAATCCCTTTGAGTACGTTGAAGCTAGCGAAGATGTAGTTACAATCGTTTCTAGGAACTTGGAAAATGATTTAGTTGGAAATGTGCCGCCAAATGCGACAATTATACAACCAATTTATGTGCATTATCCTACGATTTATAAGCTCACAGCTACAATCACAATTGCAGTTGCAGATTGGTCAGGAGGTTTGACTTGCACAAAGGTGGTTGCAGGGTTGTTGACGACTGACACCGTTTTGCCTGTAATGGATAGGGCTAATTTCGATTTATATTCAACAGCATATATAACAGCAGATAGTAGTTCAACAGCAGGACAGATTACGTTTACAGCGGAAACAACGCCAACTTCTGAAATAGTAGTACCAATTGAAATTTTGCGATAAAATGGGATATGTAAATTTGATACGGAAAGTAGTTGGCGGAGGCTCAAATAAATGGGTACGTCCATCAAACTGGTTAGCACGCCCAGCAATTGCAACAGGGGAGAAAGTAATTTATTTGCTTTGCAGAGTAGATTCCTTTGGTAACAATTGGCTTGGATTTACCTGTAAAGGTAATTATAATGTTGATTATGACTATGGTAATGCTGATGTAAATTCAGGCGTTGCGTTTACTTTGAATCTTGATTACTCGCAATTGACTGACTGGTGGGACGAAACAGAAACAGATAAACAAGTGTGGGTTAAAATCACACCACAATCAGGTCAGAATCTAAACTATTTTGTAACAAAATCAATTAATTGGTCTAATTATGACGATTTTGGTTATAAATATAATACGGGTGTAGTTGAAGTGTTAATGGGTAAATTAGATACAGTAACAGACGGTTCGGGTGTTAAATTTAATTGGCTTATCAATACAAAATGTATTAAAATTTACGAAAGGATTGTATGTTCATCAAGTATTATTTCACCATTTATATATTGTTACAATCTTGAATGCCTTGAAGGAGAAATGGAATCACAGGACATTCAAGCTATTTTTAAAGAGTGCTACAATTTAAAATATACTGCTGATTTTCAAATGATTGGCTCTGGTGGAAATGTAATTATAGACCAATCTTCAACAGTACCCGTTCTTAATTGGCCTGAATTTATTGTCAAATATTATCAGGGCATAGGGGAAGGACGACAAGTGAAATCTGTAACATACAAAAAAGTGCAGTATTTATATAGCATGGCATATTGTTTTACTCTGGAAGAGTTTAAATTAACAGATGATGATGGGAGTTATTGTGTGTCTTGCTATAATGCTTTTGTTCACTGTAATTTTCTTGAAACACCTACGTTGAATTTAGTTAATTCGGGGAATAATACAAACATGTTTCAGTATAATTGGCGACTAATCAAATCAAATCTTTCAAACATTAAGGCAAGCATTAGTTTTTATGGTTGTAATCTTAGCCACGCTGCAATTTATGAAATCTTTGATGAGCAACTTCTAAATGTAGCTTCAACGCAAACGATAGATTTAAGATTAAATCCAGATATAGCAAATTTACCAGTGGAAACGATAGCAATAGCAACAGCGAAAAATTGGACAGTTTTAATAGCTTAATTATAGACATGAAAATAGACGGAAATATAATGACAGCGGACGAGGGAAAAGAGATATATAGTGTTTCTAACCCTGAAATATACGGAAAAAAAATAGCACTCGGTATAAACGACAGCCCCAACAACTGGGCTGAACGTGACGAAACTATTGAACCCGAAAGCGGATTGAAAGAAATTGAAATTTAATTTATAAAAAAAATACGACCATGTCAGCACAGCAAAAATATCTTTATCAGTACGCCTACCTAGACAGCAGCTCGTTTAATGCAGTTGAAAATAACAATCTGTATGATGATGAGCGAGGTGCAGCCGAGATACTGCAAAACTACAATCATAATAGTTTGAATTTGAGCTTCAAAGCTGGCGAACACACGGCAAAGGCTTTGAGCGTCCTTTTGGCAAATAGCGAAGTTGGGCTAGTTCTCGAACCTATTACGCATGAAGATTTGACAAATCACAATCTTGATATTTACGATTTGGTTAAAATTGGTAACGTGAATTTAGCACCTAATATTCATTTTTACGAAGTTGGCGGAGAATTTTTAAGCAATCAAATAGACAATGTTGATTTTTTGACCAGGCGAGTTATCCACGTTGCCCACAACGAGGGTGGGAATGTCGGGCTTGACGATTCAATATTTGCGACAATCAATGACGGTACTAACGACTATATTGTAAATGCTGGAATTTTGACAAGTGGAATAACATCGTTTTACTATCCGACCGGCAATGAGAATGCACCTTTGGCACTTATTGATTTGCGAGATATGGCAGCTTTTTCGATTACTTTTTCAGGTAACTCTATCCCTGCAAATTTTCTAAGCGGATTTGTAAACGAAAGCTGTGAAATGACTATCACAAACGCAATTAGTATAATGAAAATCGGGGACAACGCCTTTGCAAATAGCGAATTTTCAAACATTGTAGCAAATTTTTCAGGTATCAGAGAGCTTGGAAGCAATGTTAAATTAGCGAAAACAGGCGGAGAAATCACGACTGCAAATCCTTTGGGGCTGGTTGCGTATGATGATTTAAGTATTGTCATCACAAATGATGTTCAAGAAATTGACGGCTTAATTATTGCTTCTGATTTTTTCGCTGGCGGTTCTCAAAAACTATTAAATGACAATTGCAATGCTTTGAGTCATTGTAAAGGCACTTTGACAGAAGTCAAAAATTGTACAATTGTAGAAGATTTTGCAGACTTGACAAATTTAGACTTATCGGATGTTGTTTTTGACAATTGTACTTTTGCCGTAAATCAGGATTTTAGCGGAAATCCTGCAAGTCGAACTTTGACAATCAGAAATTGCAATCAGCAAAATACAGGCTCGCAAGTGTTTACTTTCACAGGTTTTGCAGGTTCAATAATTATCGAAAATTCGTTCAAAAGTGCTGAAGCGACTTATATCGTTGACGACACAGCAGCCTATGCGCTCGAAATTGATAATGATTCGTTTATTAACGCAGGCACTGATAGCGGCTCACTCAATAAGGTTTTGACGAATGAAAACAGGAGTTTCACACCCGAAACTGGCGTGGCTGCGTTTTTGCGAATAAATGGCAATAATATTGTAAGTTTTTCGGGCAATAGCTTTTTAACAGTTGAGAACGAAATTTTGACAATTTTAATGATAGACAGTATTGTTTTTTCGCAATATAAGAAATGGAATTTGCAAA
>Ga0116143_10004610_pt1 | contig 12956 bp, 7 predicted proteins | sample AD_UKC034_MetaG_FD_89745 | JGI IMG/M metagenome (GOLD analysis project Ga0116143, IMG submission 89745) | Active sludge microbial communities of municipal wastewater-treating anaerobic digesters from USA - AD_UKC034_MetaG | ecosystem: Engineered > Bioreactor > Anaerobic > Digestate | place: USA...
TCCAGACCTCCTGACATGAGCTAGCGTAACATGGCGGGATCGCGGGAGTCGCGGCTGTCCGGGGTGCGGACCCAAATGTGTCCGCTTTTTTCGACCGGGTGGCGGTCCGGCGGCCGGTGGGCGAGCATCCGGCCATGGCCGCACCAGTTTCCCAGCAAGCGCTGTTCACCCTCGAGTCGACCGTCATCCAGGTCAACGGCCACTGCCAGATCCGCGGCTCCGGTGAGCTGCGCGTGGTGGTGGTCCGCGGCCTGCCCTTCGCCCACTTCGTCCAAGGGAACCGAGCGGCCGAGGCGCTCGCCATGGTCAACCTGATCGAGCTGGGGCACGCCAGGCAGTGCGAGATAGCCAGGGCGCTCGGGTGCTCGGATCGGACCGTCCGGCGGCAGGTCCGCCGCTACGAGGAGGGCGGGCACGCCGCGCTTGGCAGGAGGCCAGGCTATCCGCGGGGCCGGCCTCGGCTGCCCGAGAAGCGGCGCGAGCTGATCGAAGCGCTGGTGGCCGAGGGGGCCTCCAGGCGCCAGATCGCCGCCAAGCTCGGGGTGGACGAGAAGGCGATCCGCAAGCAGCTCCGGCGGCTGGGCTGGTCTCCGGCGCGGCCGGTGCAGACCAGCCTGCGGCTCGTGGAGCCCGCGCCGAAGGCCCCGGAGACGGCCGTGGCGCCTGCGGACCCAAATGTGTCCGCAGGCGCTCACACGGAGAATGGCGAGGAGCTCGTGCTGAGCCTGGACGTGGATCCGGCCTATCGCTCGCAAGACCGGATGCTGGCCCGCTTCGGCCTGCTGATGGACGCCAAGCCGCTCTTCCGGCCAGGCGAGCGGGTGGCCGGCGCCGGGGTGCTGCTGGCCATCCCCGGACTGCTCTCGAGCGGTGTGGTCCAGTGCGGCCGCGAGGTGTACGGCGGCATCGGGCCGGCCTTCTACGGGCTGCGGACCTCTCTGGTCACGCTGGTGCTGATGGCGCTGTTGCGCATCAAGCACCCCGAGTGGCTCAAGGAGCGGCCCCCCGGGGACCTGGGGCGAGCCCTCGGCCTGGACCGGGTGATGGAGGTCAAGTCCATGCGGCGCAAGCTCCGCCGGCTCGCGGCGCTGGGCCGCGCGGTGGAGTTCGGCCGGGCGCTCGCCCGGCGGCGCGTCGCGAGGCTCGGCTCTGCGCTGGGCTTCCTGTACGTGGACGGGCACGTGCGCGTCTACCACGGCAAGCGCGAGCTGCCCAAGGCGCACGTGGCCCGCATGCGCCTGGCGATGCCGGCCACCACGGACTACTGGGTGAACGACGAGCGAGGCGATCCGCTGCTGGTGGTGACCGCGCCTGCCAATGCGGGCCTGGTGAAGATGCTGCCCGAGGTGCTCTCGGAGGTGCGTGCCCTGGTCGGCCCGCGGCGCACCACGGTGGTGTTCGACCGGGGCGGCTTCAGCCCGAGGCTGTTCGCCAAGCTGATCGCCGGCGGGTTCGACATCCTCACCTACCGCAAGGGGCGCTGGACAAAGCTGGCCAAGAGCCGCTTCCACGAGCAAAAGGCCAAGCTGGACGGCCGCGAGGTGAAGTACCTGCTGGCCGACCAGAAGAGGGTCCAGCTTGGCACCGGCCTGAAGATGCGGCAGGTGACCCGGCTTTCGAAGGACGGGCACCAGACGCCGGTGCTGACCACCAGGCAGGACCTGACCGCGATCGAGGTGGCCTGCCGGATGTTCGGGCGCTGGCGGCAGGAAAATTTCTTCAAGTACCTGCGGGCTGAGTACGCGCTCGATGCCCTGGTGGACTACGACACCGATCCCGACGACGCGGAACGCGAGGTACCCAACCCCGCATGGAACAAGCTCGACGCCGAGCTGAAGAAGGCGCGAGCTGAGCTCACCTCGCAGAGGGCGGAGTATGGCCTGGAGGCCCTGCAGAACGTGGAAGCAGTGCGGAGGACCATGCGTGGCTTCAAGATCGCGAACGCCACCCAGGGGCAGAAGATCCTGCGGGCCATGGAGCACTACGTGCGGCTGCACAAGCGCCGGGACAGGCTGCCGCGGCGGGTGCCCGTGCGAGCTGTGACCGAGGGCGAGGTGGTGAAGCTGGCTGCGGAGAAGAAGCACCTGACGGACCTGCTGAAGATGGTGGCCTACCAGGTCGAGGGAGAGCTGGCGCGGCAGATCGCGCCGCACTACGTGCGGGCCGAGGATGAGGGGCGCAGCCTGATCCGCTCCGCGCTCGCCTCCGCAGCGGACATCGAGGTCAGCGAGGAAGAGATCCACGTCCGCCTGGCGCCGTTCTCCGCGCCGCGCATGACCCGGGCGGTGGCCGCTCTGTGCGAGGAGCTGAACCAGGCCAGGGCGGTCTTCCCCGGCACCCGGCAGCGGCTCCGCTACAGCGTCGAGGCGGCCGATGCTGGTTAGAAACCGGACAGATCAGGCAGGGCGTATGTCAGGAGGTCTGGAGTCGGTCAACGGAGGATGGCACGCAGGAGCCGGACAGCCTGCTGGAGGGTGCGGGCATCACAGCCGCGCAAGAGGGCATCGGCCTTCTTGCGGAGCGTGGCCGGGGAGGTCTCCTCGTGCTCGACCTCGAACATGTCCCGGATATCCACCTTAAGGGCGCGCGCCAGCTTCTCGACTACTCGGAGCGATGGGTTCTCCTCGCCCCGCTCGACGCCGCCGAGGAACTTGTACGACATGCCAGCGCGCTCACCCAGGGCCTGCTGGGTGAGCCCGGCCGCCTTGCGCAAGCTCCGCAAGCGGCGGCCGAAAAGAGCAGTGATCGTCATGGCGCCTCCGACCACCACCTAACCCCGCAGGAGGCAGCCGGATAAACACGCCATACAGGGCAATTGGTTGCTAGATGTCAGGTAAGGATGGTATTCTGCGGCCAAGGTGTGGACAGGAAACTCAAGCCGGGAAGGGAGGCCTGCGGATGTCAGCGCCGGTGAATTCCTCGGCGCGGGCGTTGGCCTCGTAACCGGAGGATGGGGTGCAGTCGGGACGATCCCCGCTGGTGTGGCTCGCTGCGCCCTTCTGGCGGGCTCAGGCGCCGTGATCGGGGACAAGCCATTAGACGAGGTCAAGTGCCCCAAGCGCGGGGGCACGGTGGACACCGGCGTCTAGGGCGGAGGTAACGAGGATATGGCCATTGGTGACGAGGCTGGATTCGAGACCCTGAGGAGGTCGAACGAGTGGCTACCGGGCCTGCTGGGTGCCGAGAACTTCGCGACCCTGGTGGACGCGATCGAAACCCAGATCAAGGAAGACATCGCCGAGATCCTCGAGGACAAGCTGGCCAAGGCCGAGGAGGCCGCCACGCGGGTGGTTGACCACGCGCTGACCGGCGCGCAGCGGCTCACCGAGGAGCAGGTAGGCGTCATCCGGCAGGAGGCCGCGCAGCTGGTGGACCACGGGCTGGAGGAGTTCAGGAAACTGGTCACCCAGGCTGGCATGGCGATCGATACCCGCATGAACCACGCCACGGCTCAGCTCCAGGGTGCGGCTGTCGCCATCGTCTTGCGCACGCGGCAGGAAGCCGAGGGCCTGATCGATCAGGGCATCACACGCGCGACGCATGAGGCTGAGCGCCTTGTGGATGTGCTCTCCAAGGCCATCGCCGAGCAGCGCGTTGGCGTGAAGGTGGATCTCGGGGAAGTGGCCGTCGACGTGCGGAAGGAGCTGCTGCGCGTGCTGCCCTGGGTGGCCTTGATCATCGGCGGGCTTAACCTGATCGGCGTCGTCGTGGCCGTACTCCTGACAAGGTGAGGTGAACCATGTCCGAAAGTGACGTCGGGGCTGTGAAGCGGGGATTCTGGGCGAAGCTGCGCAAGCACGCGGGCAAGGTGCCGTTCGTCCGGGATGCCATCGCGAGCTACTACTGCATGCTGGACGCCGCGACTCCGCTGTGGGTCAAGGGGATCCTGGCTGGTGCGCTTGTGTACTTCATCAGCCCGGTCGACGCCATCCCCGACGTTATACCGGTGCTGGGGTTCACGGACGATGCCACGGTTCTGACGGGAGCAATCGCTGCGGTCGGGGCGCACCTGAAGCCCGAGCACTACAAGCCCATGGACTGAGGGGCAGCCGCTACACGATCCCATTGGAGGGCGGACGCGATGACAGAGGCCTTTGCCCAGCTTGTTGACTCCCAAGAGGAGGGCCACTGCGGCCCGACCTCGCTCGCCTCCTGCCTGTGCTTGCTGGGCATCGACACAAACCAGCACAAGGTCGCGCGCGCCACCGGGAAGTCCCGGTCGCAGATCGTCGATGACGGGCTGGATGAGGCCGAGATCAAGAGGGCCGCGCGCAAGTACCGCGTGAAGAGCGAGTTCGTGACGGTGAGTGCGAAGAGCGATGGACAGGCCTTCCTGGGGAAGCTCAAGGCGCACATCGCCCAGGGCCTGCCAGCGATTCTCCTCGTCGATGATTACTGCCACTGGGTTGCGGTCCTAGGTGCGATCGGCAACAAGTTCGTGGTCATGGACCCCGATGCGGAGAACGAGTTCGGGTTCTGGTCCGACAGCTACCTGATCCAGAGGCGCGCCTGGAACCGGGAAGAGGATGAGGGCGGTGATCAGTATTTTGCGATCCTGCTGAGTCGCATGGACGGGAAGAAGGCGGCCTACTCGCTGGACAAGGAGTTCTTGCGGCTCAACTCCAACGGATCCGTCGAGCAGCTGAAGGTGCTGAGGAAGGATCTCCACGAGGTCGCCGCGCGGTCGAGCCCTCAGCGCCGGAGACCTGGCCGGGGGGTGCTGTTCCTGGCGGATCTTCTGGCGGAGGTCGAGGGAACCATCCTCGAAGCCGTCAACCACTGGGTCGCCTACCAGTACGAAGATGACCCCGTCTCTCCGAACGATCTGCGGGCGTTAATGCGCGACTACCGGGTGGTGGCAACGTCATCCGCCGGGATCCGGGTTCCGGTGAACGTGGATCGCGAGGCGCTCGTCGCGCAGATGACCGCCCTGGTCACGACCTACGCCTGGATGGCGGAGCTCGACGTCTAGGTGGCGTTCTGCGCTGCATGCGGTGCTCCGCGCCGCCCGTCTTGTCGACCATGCTCACCCTGCGTTGACCTTGTCAGATTCGGTTGATACGGTCAGCCCATCCGAGTTGGGCCCTGGTCTGAAGCTAGCCGGGACACGCGGGCTGTGAGGCCCCTGGAGGGTGGCCACCGATGGGCGCGGAGAGCGGCAAGGCCGAGGCCGGGGACGCGGTCCAGGTGATCGCCCCGGGGGCGCAGATCCTGGTGCGCGACGCGGTCTGGCGGGTGACCCGGGTCAACCCCACCTCGAGCGGCACCCGGGCCGTGGAGGCGGTCGGGGTGTCCGAGATCGTCCGCGACCAGGACGCCATCTTCCTCGAGGAGTACGAGCCGTCCATCCAGGTCCTGGACCCCAAGGACACCCGCCCAGTCGCCGACCCCTCGCCAGGCCACCGTGCCGGGCTGCTCTACCTCGAGGCCCTGCTCCGCGATCTTCCGCCCGAAGGCGAGGGCATCTCGGTTGGCCACAAGGCCGCCCTGGACGTGATCGAGTTCCAGCTCGACCCCGCGCGCCGGGTGCTCGAGCAGCTCCGGCCGCGCATCCTCATCGCGGACGGGGTGGGCCTAGGCAAGACCATGGAGTGCGGCATCCTGCTCTCCGAGCTCATCCGCCGCGGCCGGGCCCGCCGCATCCTGGTGGTCACGGTCAAGGCCATGCTTACCCAGTTCCAGAAGGAGATGTGGACTCGCTTCACCATCCCACTCGTGCGCCTGGACTCGGTGGGCATCCAGCGCATCCGCGAGCAGCTCCCGACGAACCACAACCCCTTCCACCACTTCGACCGGACCATCATCTCCATCGACACCCTGAAGCAGAAGAACGCGATCCGCATCCACCTGGAGCAGGCCCGCTGGGACGTGATCGTCATCGACGAGGCCCACAACGTGGCCGAGCGGGGCAAGGACGCCTCGCAGCGCAACGATCTGGCCCGCCTGCTCGCCGGCCGCTCCGACGCCCTGATCCTGCTCTCGGCCACCCCGCACGACGGCAAGGCCCGCTCCTTCGCCAGCCTGATGAACATGCTGGACCCCACCGCCATTGCCAACCCAGACGACTACACCGCGGACGAGATCCGTGGCCTGTACGTGCGCCGGTTCAAGAGGGACGTGCAGGCCCAGATCTCCAAGCACTTCCCGGAGCGCAAGCTCGTGCAGCAGAGCGTGCAGGCCAGCGCGGCCGAGGAGGCCGTGTTCGACGCCCTGGTGGGCCTGGAACTCGAGCACGTGGACAAAAGCCTGCACGGAGGCATGTTGTTCAAGACCCAGCTCAAGAAGGCCCTGTTCTCGAGCCCGGGCGCCTGCGTCCAGACCCTCGAAACCCGCATCAAGAACCTCGGCGAGCGCAAGGACGCAGCCCTTCTGGCCGGCGACATCGCCGCGCTGGAAGCCCTGAAGGCGCAGGTTGCGGGCATCCAGAAGGCCGACTTCAGCCGCTACCAGGGTTTGGTTGCCCTCCTGAGGAGCAAGGCATACGGCTGGTCGCCCAAGGCCAAGGATGACCGCCTGGTGATCTTCACCGAGCGGCTCGAGAGCATGCGCTTCCTGAAGGAACACCTGCCCACAGACCTGGGCCTCAAGGAGGGCCAGCTCGCGACCCTGGACGGCAGCATGTCGGACGTCGAGCAGCAGGACCTGGTCGAGGAGTTCGGCAAGGAGTCCTCGAAGGTGCGCGTGCTCGTGGCCACGGACGTGGCCTCCGAGGGGCTCAACCTGCACTACCTCTGCCACCGCGTGATCCACTTCGACATCCCCTGGTCGCTGATGGTGTTCCAGCAGCGGAACGGACGCATCGATCGCTACGGCCAGGAGAGGGAGCCGCTCATCCACTTCCTGTACGGCGCCACCCTGAACAAGAAGATCGCGGGGGACTTCAGGGTGCTCGAGCTGCTCATCAAGCGCGACAAGGAGGCCGCCAAGAACATCGGTGATCCCTCGGTGTTCTTCGGCAAGGTCGACGCGGAGTCCCAGGCTGACAAGGTCGCCGAGGTGATGGAGTCGGGGGCCGCGCCCGAGGAGATCGAGCAGCAGATGAGCCTGGAGGACGCCGTCTCCTTCGAGAAGCTCCTCGCGGAGGGGAAATTCGACCTCGACGTGGCAGCGCCGCCCATGGAACCGCCGAGCCTGTTCGACTCACACTACGCCTGGCTCGCCGGGGTGGTTGAACACCTCCAGGCCAGCGGTCTCCACGCCAGGGTGGACTCCAAGGCGGAAACCATCGAGCTCGAGCTCCCTCCCGACTTGCGGCGCCGGTTCGATCGCCTGCCGCGCGAGATCCTGCCCGAAGAGCGCTGGCTCTGCCTGACCGCGAGCAGCAAGGCGATGCAGGATGCGATCAAAGCCTGCCGCGCAGAAGAGATCGCCTGGCCCCCGGTGCAGTACCTGTGGCCGCTGCACCCCGCTTTCTCCTGGGCGGCAGACCGGGTGCGCGGGCTGTTCGGAAGGCACGAAGCGCCGGTGCTGGGGCTGGGCAGCCTGGGCAAGGACGAGATCGCGGTGGTGGTCTCCGGACTGGTGCCCAACCGCCAGAGCCAGCCGATGGTGCACCGCTGGTACGCGGCGATCTTCCAGGGTGAGTCCTTCCAGCGGATGGAGACCTTCCCGGAGTTCCTCGCGCGGACCAAGCTCGGGAGGACGAAGCTCCCGAACCTGGGCGTGCCCAGGATGGCGGAGATCCAGGCGTGCATCCCGGAAGCCGTGGAGCGCACCGAGGCGCTGGTGCTCGAGAACCGGAAGCTGGTGGACGAGAGCCTGAGGAAGAGGCTGACCGATCACCTGGTCCGGCTCGAGGAGCTGCGCAAGAGGAAGCTCGTCCAGCTCGAGTTGCAGTTCCCCGCGCAGGCTGGCCCCACTGGCCGGGACCTCCGCTCACGGGAGGCGCGCAAGATCGACGATCTGTTCGCCCAGGTCAGGCGGTACACCCAGGAGGTGCTGACCACCGAGCCCAGGCCCTTCCTGCAGGTGGTGGCGCTCCTGGTCGGCGAGAAGTGGATCTCGGCCGGGGGTGCCGCATGAGCACGCCCTTCGTCGGCATCGACAACGTGAACGAGTTCTACGGCGAGCACTACCTGGCCGCCATCCTGGCGAGCGATCTCAAGGGGACGCTCGCCCGCTGGCGCGAGCAGCGCGAGGAGGAGTCCACGCCACCCCGCGCGCTGGCCGGCCTGCACCAGCGGTTCTTCCGGCTCCAGGAGAAGCTCCGCAGCGGGACGAAGAACGGCTCCAGGCTGGGCCTGCTCAAGGAGTGGTGGGACTACCTGTTGAACGCCCTGGGGTACCAGCCGGGTCCGGTGCTACGTCAGGTCCTCGGCGGGCAGCTCCCGGTCCTGGCCGAGCTCCGGCGGCAGGATGGCACGCCGCTCCTCTGGTGGGTCCCCGCGTTCGATCCGGCCCAGGGCGGGGGCTCCCCGCTCGACCTCCCGATCTGGCCCGAGCTGCTCACGCTGGCCCCGGCCGACACCGGAGGCGAGGTGGTGGAACGCGTGCCGCCCGCGGGCACGCTGGCCGATGCGGTGACCCTGGCCTTCGGACTGGAAGAGCCGCCGAGGTTCATTCTCGTGGTCGGCCAGGGTGAGGTGCTCCTGCTCGAACGCGCGCGATGGGCCGAGCAACGCCTGCTGCGCTTCGACCTGGAGGATATCCTCGGCCGACGGGAGAAGGACACGCTGGACGTGACCGCGTGTCTGCTCCACAAGGAGTGCCTGGCGCCTGGCGAGGGAGCGGCACTCCTCGACAGCTTGGACGACAGCTCGTACAAACACGCCTATGGCGTGTCCGAGGACCTCAAGTTCGCCCTCCGGGAGTGCATCGAGCTCCTAGGCAACGAGGCCGCCCGCCAGATCGCGGATCAGGCCCGAGAAAAGAAAGACGCCATCCCCTGGGACGAGCTGGCTGACCCGCTTTCCCGGGAGTGCCTCCAGTTCATGTACCGCTTGCTGTTCCTGTTCTACGTCGAGGCGAGGCCCGATCTCGGCTACGCACCCATGGGCGCCGCAGCCTACCTCAAGGGCTATAGCCTGGAGCGGCTGCGGGACATCGAGCTGGACGAACTGCTGACCGACGAGGCCAGGAACGGCACCTACCTGCACGAGAGCCTGGAACTCCTGTTCCGCATGGTCTTCGAGGGCGCCGAGCCCCACAAACAGCTGGTCATCGGCCCTGCGCCGTCCGACCAGGCAGAGTCTTTGGTCAACACCTTCCGGATCCAGCCGCTCCGCTCTCACCTGTTCGACCCGGTGCGCACCCCGATGCTCTCCAGGGTCCGGTTCCCCAACCACGTCCTGCAGCGCGTGGTGGAGCTCATGTCCCTGTCGCGCGGCAGGCTCCATGGCGGCCGGGGTCGCCGGGGCCGGGTGTCCTACGCCACCCTGGGCATCAACCAGCTCGGCGCGGTGTACGAGGCCCTGCTGTCCTTCAGGGGGTTCTTCGCCCGCGAAGATCTGTTCGAGGTCAAGCCCGCCAAGGACGGCGAGGGGAACAAGGATCGCAGCATCCTGGACACCGCCTACTTCGTGAACGAGGCGGACCTCAAGAGCTACTCCGACGCCGAGCGCGTCTTCGACGTTGTGGACGGGGTCAAGAAGCTCCGCAAGTACATCAAGGGTGCGTTCATCTACCGCATGGCCGGCCGCGACCGCCAGCGCTCCGCCTCCTACTACACGCCCGCGGTGCTCACCCGGGCCGTGGTCAAGTACGCCCTCCAGGAGGTGCTGCTCGACGGACAGGGGCAGCCGAAGCTCAAGGCGGACGAGATCCTCGGGCTGAAAGTTCTCGAGCCAGCGGTGGGCAGCGCGGCCTTCCTGAACGAGGCCGTGGACCAGCTCGCGGACGCCTACCTGCTGGCCAAGCAGAAGGAGCTCGGTGCGCGCATCCCGCACGACCGGTATGCCTGGGAGAAGCAGCGGGTCAAGATGTACCTGGCGGACAACAACGTGTTCGGAATCGACCTGAATCCGGTGGCCGTGGAGCTGGGGTGGGTGTCCTTGTGGCTGAACGCGATCTTTGGCGAGGAGCCGGGGAAGTCCGGTGGCGGGGTGTTCGTGCCGTGGTTTGGCATGCAGCTCGTGTGCGGCAACTCTCTCGTGGGCGCCCGGCGTCAAGCCTTCCTGGCTGACGAAGTGGGTGCCGGGGTGAAGGGCAAGGCCGCGCCCTGGCTCGAGGCCGTGCCGACCAGGGTGCCGCTGGGCACGACCAGGCCCGAGGGCGCGGTGTGGCACTTCCTGCTGCCCGACCAGGGCATGGCGTCCTATGCCGCTGGCAAGGAAGGCGAGCCGATCAGGGAGCTGTGCACCAAGGAGATCGCGCTCATCAAGAAGTGGAAGGGCGAGGCGTGCGCGCCGCTTGAAGAAGGGGACTACGAAACGCTCCAGTCCCTGTCCGCGGCGGTGGACAAGCTGTGGGCCAGGCACGTGGAGGGCATGCAGGACGTGCGCCGCCGGACCACGGACCCCCTGTCGGTGTATGGCCGCACACACCCCGAGGCCGGCACCCGGCCGGCCACCACGACCGCCGACAAGGACCGCATATACCGGGGTGAGCTCGCCTCCGAGGGGATCAGGGCCTCGAGCCCGTACAGGCGGCTCAAGCTGGCCATGGACTACTGGTGCGCGCTGTGGTTCTGGCCTATCGAGCAGGCCCACCTCATGCCCAGCCGCCAGGAGTGGCTGATCGAGCTCGCTGCTCTTCTCGACTACTCACTGATGGGTGACGTGGGCACCACAGGCGACCCCCAGGGGGATCTGTTCGCACCTACCATGCCGGTGGAGAAGGCCAGAAAGTTGATCGAGGAGCTCGGCCAGGTCGACGTGCCGGCGCTCGTTCGCAAGCTGCCGAGGCTCCAGGTGGTCCAGGAACTGGCCGAACAGTACCGCTTCTTCCACTGGGAGCTCGAGTTTGCGGACGTGTTCGTGGATCACGGCGGCTTCGACCTGGTGGTGGGGAATCCGCCCTGGATCCCGATCGAGTGGAAGGAAGCTGATGTGCTCGGGGACGCAGACCCGATCTTCGTGTTGCGAGACCTGTCATCGAAGGCCGCGGCTGACCGCCGCGCGGCCACGTTCGAGAAGTACAAGAACAGGAGTGCATGGCTCGCGGCCCACGAGGAGGCTGCTAGCCTGCAGCAGTTCCTGTCCGCCACCCAGAACTACGCAGAGGTCCGGGGCTCGAAGACCAACCTGTTCAAGTGCTTCCTGCCGCGGGCCTGGGCGGCCCTGAAGCAAGGAGGCGCCGCAGGCTTCCTGCACCCAGAGAGCCTCTACGACGAGGCCAACGGCGGCGCGCTCCGGGCCGCGGCCTATCCGCGACTGCGAAGGCACTACCAGTTCTCCAACGAAGGACGGCTGTTTCCCGAGGTGCACCACAGCCTCAACTTCAGCATCAACATCTACGGGGCACCCCGTGATCCGGTGCACTTCGAGACCATCGCCAACCTCTACGCGCCCGGCACCATCGACGAGTGCCTGAGCCACTCCGGCCAGGGCCCTATTCCGGGGATCAAGGACGAGCATGGCGACTGGGAGATCAGGGGGCACAAGGCCCGGCGGGTCGAGGTGGGCACACCCGAGCTCGAGCTCTTCGCCACCATGTTCGACGAGGAGGGCACGCTTGCGGCTCAAGCCAGAATCCCCGCCCTGCATAGCCCGACCTTCTCCAACGCGCTCCGAACGATGCGAGATCAGTGCCCATCGCTCGAGGCATCTGGTGTGATCTTCCACCCGACCTACCACTTCGACGAGAGCAGGCAGGTCAAGGACGGCACGATCCGGCGGGAAACATGCTTCCCCCAGAATGCCGGAGAGCTGGTCCTGAACGGGCCGCACCTCTTCGTGGGGAACCCGCTTTACAAGACCCCTCGCCGGGTGTGCACCCTGAACAGCCACTACGACGTGATCGACCTGACCACCATCCCGGACGACTACCTGCCCCGCACGAACTACGTGCCGGCTTGTTCCCCGACCGAGTACATCGAGCGGTCTCCGAAAGTCCCTTGGGGTGAGCCAGGTGGCATTGTTGTGACCAACAGCTTCTTCCGTGTGGTTGTCCGACGGGCTCTGGGCTCGACGAGCGCGCGAACCTTGCTACCGGCTCTTGCCGTGAACCAACCCGCCCATGTCCACACGGTGTACTCGTACACCTTCCAGGCCGAACGAGAAGCCGTCCTCGCTTGCGCAAGCTGGATGGCCCTTCCCATCGATTTCCTTGTGAAGGCCTCTGGTGCAGCCGACTTCTTTCCAAGTCTTGCGAAGAGGATCCCTATCGTGAGGGGCAGGCCATTCGATTCTCCTCTGGTGGAACGGACACTGGTGCTCAATTGCCTGACCTCCTTCTACTCGGACCTCTGGTCGCGAATGTGGCAGAAGGGCTTCCTGGAGGACTCCTGGGCGTCTGAGGATGACCGGCTGCCCAGGCGGTTCTTCCGGGATCTCAAGAGCCAGTGGCAGCGCGAGGTCGCGATCCGGACGGACTTCGCCCGGCGACAGGTGTTGGTGGAGATCGACGTCCTGGTGGCCCTGGCCGTGGGGATCTCGCTCGATCAGCTCCTTGAGCTGTACCGCATCCAGTTCCCGGTGCTGCAGCAGAATGAGGCAGATACCTGGTACGACCAGACTGGCCGGATCGTCTCGACCTGCAGCACGGGCTTGCCAGGCGTGGGTCTACCCCGCGGGAGCAAGGGCAAGAAGGTCGGAGGCCCCTGCTGGGAGGACGTGAAGGACATGCAGCACGGGGCGGTGGAGCGGGAAGTCGAGGACGACACCCTGCCCGGTGGGCCGCACAAGCGGGTGATCAAGTACGTGGCCCCGTTCACCACGTGCAACCGTGAGGAGGACTACCGCGTGGCCTGGGCCGAGTTCTCCAAGCGCTACGGGGTGGGTCGATGATCCCCTCCGCCTTAGCGGCCCAGCTCGACCAGGGCATCAAGGACTTCCTGCGGGCGAGCTTCGCCAGCACCA
>Ga0116143_10004616_pt1 | contig 12948 bp, 7 predicted proteins | sample AD_UKC034_MetaG_FD_89745 | JGI IMG/M metagenome (GOLD analysis project Ga0116143, IMG submission 89745) | Active sludge microbial communities of municipal wastewater-treating anaerobic digesters from USA - AD_UKC034_MetaG | ecosystem: Engineered > Bioreactor > Anaerobic > Digestate | place: USA...
CAGCCGCCGGTCCACACGCCCCGGTCGATCTTCCCGGGGATCGCGCTGCTCGCGGGCGCCACGCTGCTCCTCGAGGTGGCCCTCACCCGCATCCTGTCGGTCGTGCTGTGGTACCACTTCGCCTTCATGGTGGTGTCCACGGCGCTGTTCGGCCTGGGCTTCGCCGGCGTGGCCCTGTCGGTGCGGCGCGCGCCCGAGCGCGTCTCCGACCGGCTGCTCGGGGGGGCGGCCCTCTCGGCCCCGGTGGCCTTCGCCGGCGGCTTCGCGCTGTTCAACCTGATCCCCTTCGAGCCCTTCTCCCTGGGGCTCGAGCCGCTGCAGTGGCTGTGGATGCCGCTCGCCTACCTGAGCGTGACCCTGCCGTTCTTCTGCGCCGGCCTGGCCATCGCCGCGCTGCTCACCCGGTACGCGGCCGCGGTGCACCGCCTGTACCTGGCCGACCTCCTGGGCGCGGGCGCGGGCAGCCTGGCGGTGGTGGCCGTGCTGCCGTGGCTCGGCGGCGAGGGCAGCGTGCTGGCCGCGGCGGCGCTGGCCGCGGCGGGCGCGGCGTTGGTCTGCTGGCCCGGCGCGCGCCGGCTCGCCTGGGCCGCGGCCGGGCTGGGGGTCGCGCTCGCGGGGGCCGCCCCGTTCGGGGAGGCGATCCTGCCGCTCCGGGTGAGCGCGGACAAGGTGACCGGCGACGGCCGGCCGGTGGGCGAGGTGCTCGGAGACCCGCGGGTGAACCTGCACACCGCCTGGAACACCATCTCCCGCGTGGACGTGCTCGAGCACCGCGGCAGCGGGGGCCGCGTGGCGCGCAGCGTGCTCATCGACGCCGGCACGGCGGTCACCCGGCTGGCCCACCCGGAGGGCCCGCTCGGCTCGCTCGGGCCGACCCGGGACGAGGAGGCCTTCTTCCTGCAGCTCCTCGAGCGGCCCCGGGTGCTGGTGGTCGGCTCCGGGGGCGGCCGCGAGGTGCTGCTCGCCCTGCGCAACGGCGCCGCCCACGTGGTCGGGGTGGAGATCAACCCGGACATCAACGAGCTGGTGGGCACGCGCATGGCCGACTTCACCGGCGGGCTCTTCCAGGACCCCCGGGTGACGGTGCACACCGACGAGGCGCGCAGCTTCATCCGCCGCGACCCGGGCCGCTACGACCTCATCCACCTGCCGCACACCATCTCCAACGCGGCCATGAGCTCGGGCTCGCTCAGCCTGGCCGAGAACCACCTGATGACCCGCGAGGCGTTCGAGGACTACCTGGACCGCCTCGCCCCGGGTGGGGTGCTCCTGGTGACCCGCCCGGAGGCCCACCTGCCGCGGCTGGTGACCACCCTGCGGGCCGCGCTCGCGCGCCGGGCGCCCGGGGCGCTCCCCGGGCTCGCGGGCGCGGTCGCGCTGTGGCGCGCGCCGGCCGACGCGCCGGGGCGGAGCTTCTACGGCGGCCTGGCCTTCGTCCTCCGGCCCCTGCGCGAGGGGGAGGTCGCGGCCCTGCGCGAGCGGCTGGCGGCGCGGCGCCTGGAGGCGCTCCACCTGCCCGGGGATCCCCCCGAGGGGCTGTACGCCCGGCTGCTCACGGCGCCCGCGCCGGAGGCGGTGCCCGTGCCGTTCGCCGCCATCCTGGAGCCCGCCACGGACGACCGGCCGTTCTTCAACCAGCGCGTGCCGTTCTCCCAGATCGGCTGGAGCGACCTGGCCGGGGTGTTCTCCCGCGGGCGAGACGGGCGCATGGCCCTCGAGGAGCGACCCGTGGCCGAGAGCTCGCTCCTGGTGCTGCTCGCGGAGATCGCCGCGCTGGGGGTGGTGCTCATCCTCGGGCCCCTGTGGGTCTTCCGCCGGCGCGCCCTGGCGGGCAGGGGGCGGCTGCGCACCCTGGGGGCCTTCGTCGGGCTGGGCCTGGCCTTCATCGTGGTGGAGGTCGGCCTGCTGCAGCGCCTGAACCTGTACCTGGGGCGCCCGGTGGTGCTGTTCTCCACCGTGCTCGGCGGCCTGCTCCTGGCCTCCGGGCTGGGCTCGGCCTTCGCCCGGCGCTTCACCTCGCCCCGGGCGCCGCGGCTGGCGGCCTGGGCCGCGGGCGGGGCGGCGGCCCTGGCGGCCGGGGCGGCGGCGCTCGCGCTGGACGCGAGCCTGGCCTGGCCGCTCCCGGCGCGGGTGGCCGTGGCGGCCGCGCTGGTGGCCGTGCCGGGCTTCTTCATGGGCATGCCCTTCCCGCTGCTGGTGCGCCAGCTCCAGGAGACGTTCCCCGAGCGCATCCCCTGGGCCTGGGGGGTGAACGGCTTCGCCTCCGTGGTCGGCTCGGTGGCCGCGGTGGTGCTGGGCATGACCGCCGGCTTCGGCGCGGTGCTGTGGATCGGGGTCGGCTGCTACGCGCTCACCGGCCTGGTGGCGCGCCTGCCGGCGAAGTAGTACACTCCGTCGCCACGAGGCATGTCACGCGCCATGGACGACAAGCCCGATGAGCAGGCACCGCTGGCCGCCCCGCGGCGGGAGTTCCTGGTCCGCGTGGGCGCCTGGGTCACGGGCGCGGCCGGCCTGGCGGCGCTGGCCGGGGCCGTGCGCTTCGCCACGCCCGACTTCCGCGAGGGCCCGGCCGCGCGCTTCCCGCTGGGGCCGGCCGCCGACTTCAAGATCCGCACCCTGACCTGGGTCCGCGACCGGGATCTCTTCGTGCTGCACGACGACGGCGGGTTCGGCGCCTTCTCGGCCCGCTGCACCCACCTGGGGTGCACGGTGCAGCGCGTGGCCGACGGCTTCCACTGCCCGTGCCACGGGGCCCGCTTCGACCCCCTGGGGCGGCCGGTGAGCGGCCCCGCCCGCCTGCCGCTGCCCTGGTTCCGCCTGTGGCTCGAGCCCGACGGGCGGCTGTGGGTGGACACCGCGCAGGCGATCGAGGGCGGCACCCGCCCGCCCGCCGCGCTGGGCGCGGACGGGGTGGGGGCATGAGCTTCCTCCCCGCGCTGCTGGAGAACCTGCGCCGGCTGCCCGCCCGGGCGCTCGCCGACCTGCGGCCCGGGCGCGGCCAGGCGGGCGCCCCGGGCGCCGACGACGCCGCCCGGCGCATGCGGCGCTCCTTCGTGCTGCACCTCCACCCGCTCAAGGTGACCGAGCGCGCGCTCGATCCCTGGCTGACCCTCGGGCTCGGGATCGCGACCGGCGCGCTGTTCCTGGCGCTCCTGGTGAGCGGGCTGCTGCTGATGCTCTACTACGTGCCGAGCCCGGAGCGGGCCCACGGCAGCATGCTCGACCTCGAGCACGCCGTGGCCTTCGGCGCCTTCCTGCGCGCGCTCCACCGCTGGGCCGCCCACGGCATGGTGGTGGCCGTCGGCCTGCACCTCCTGCGCGTGGCCGCGCAGGGCGCCTACCGCCGCAGGGAGCTCAACTGGATGGTCGGGCTGGGCCTGCTCGGGCTCACCCTGGCGCTGGCCTTCACCGGCTACCTCCTGCCCTGGGACCAGCGCAGCTACTGGGCGGTGACGGTCTCGGCCAACCTGGTCGATCACGTGCCCTGGCTGGGCGCCGGCCTGAAGCAGCTCTTCCTGGGGGGCGAGCGCGTGGGCGCGGCCACCCTGGTGCGTTTCTACGCCCTGCACGTGGCCGTGCTGCCCGTGCTGCTCGCCGGCCTGCTCGCGCTGCACCTGTGGCGCATCCGCAAGGACGGCGGCCTGGCGGCCTCGGCCGGTGCGGCGCCCACGCTGCCCGCCTGGCCCCACCTGATGCTGCGCCTGGCCGCCCTGGCCGTGGGCGTGCTGGCGGCGCTGTGCCTGGTGGCGGCGCTGGTGGACGCCCCGCTCGGGGCGCCGCTCGACCCGCACCAGCCCTCCAACCCGGAGAAGTCGCCCTGGTACTTCCTGGGGCTGCAGGAGATGGTGTCTTACTCCGCCCCGGTGGGTGGATTGATCTTCCCCGGGGTGCTCGGCCTGCTGCTCCTCCTCCTGCCCTTCCTCGATCGCGAGGACGGGGCGCCGGGTCGCTGGTTCGGCGACGGGAGGGTGCGGGTCCAGGTGCTCGCCTGGGGCGGCGCCTCGGCGGTGTGCCTCGCGGCTTTCGTGGCGCTCCAGCTCTCGGCCCAGGCGCGCGGCGCCGCGGCCGCCAGCGACCTGTGGAATCCGGCCACCGGCATGCTGCTCCTCGGCGCGGTGGCCTTTGTGGGCGCCGGCGCGCTGGGGCGCTCGACCCGCGCGGCCTGCCTGGCCGCGCTGCTGGTGCTGCTCGTCGCGCTGGCCGGCTTCACCCTGGTGGGGCTCTGCAGGGGCCCGGACTGGGCGTTCTTCTGGCCCTGGGAGGCGTGGCCCGGTGGCGCTTGAGCCCGCACGCGACGGCCGCCGCGCCGCGCTCGCCCTGCTGCTCGCCGGCCTGGCGCTGGCCGCGGCCCTGGCCGTGGCCGCGGCGCGCGCCTGGAGCCCGGAGTGGCGCGCGCACCAGCAGGCCTACCGGGCGCTCGGCCTGGCCGGCGACGAGGGCGCCCTCGGGCTGCAGCAGGGCGCGGACTGCCTCGGGGAGGTCGAGCGCTGCGCGACCTGCCACCTCGGCGCCCGGCGGCCGGAGCTTATGGGGCGCGCGCTGCCCGCGCCGCTCGGGGCCCACCCGGCGGGGCTCCTGGAGCGCCACCCGCCGCGGGTGGGCTGCACCGACTGCCACGGCGGGGTGGGCCGGGCGCTCTCGGCCCGCGCGGCCCACGCCATGCCCGACGGCGAGACCCGCGAGCCGCAGCTGCGCGGCCCGCACCAGCAGGCGCGCTGTGCGCGCTGCCACCTGCCGAGCGCCGCCCTGGGCATGCCGCGCGTGGTGGCCGGGGCCGAGCTCTACCTGGAGCTCGGCTGCGCCATCTGCCACCCGCTCGCGCCGGGTGGGCGCGGCGGGTACGACTTCGGCCCGGACCTGCGCGCCCTCGGGCGGCGTACCCCGCGTGCCCTGGAGCAGAGCCTCCTCGAGCCCGCGGCCAACTTCCCCGAGTCCAGCATGCCCTCCTTCCGCCCCACCTTCGAGGACCAGCCCGGGGCGCTCGTGGACCTGGTGATCTTCCTGGAGGTCCTGGGGCTCGAGGGGGGCGGCGCGTGCGGGCTCCAGGCGAACAGCGCGGCGCTGGCCGCCGGCCCGTGCGCCACCTGCCACGCGGGCCCGGGCGGGCGCGCCGGGGGTCGGTTCAGCCACCGCTGCGACTTCCTGCGCGCGCGGGCCGGGGAGCTCGCCTGCGCCCGCTGCCACCCGGCCGAGATCCCCGCGGCCGGGCCGGGCGGCGGCGAGTGTCCGGCCGTGCGCGTGCACCGCGACGCCTGCGGGCTGTGCCACCTGGCGGCGGACCTGGAGGCCACCCGATGAACCGCTTCTCGCGCCGCGCCTGCATCCTCGGGCTGCTCGGGCTCGGCACGGCGGGCGCCTGGCCGCGCCTGCTGCGGGCCGAGGCCGCGCGCCGGGCCGCCGCGCCCTTCTCCGCGGAGGAGCGCGGCGCGCTGGCCGCGGCCTGCGAGCGCGTGCTGCCCGGGGCGGGGGAGGCCGGGGTGCCGGCCTACCTGGAAGCCTGCATGGCCCGCGCGCCGTTCGATCGCTTCCTGGCGCCCACCTTCGGCCGGGCGGCGCGGGCGATGGACGCCGAGGCGCGCGCGGCCGGCGGCCGCTCCTTCGCGGGGCTCACCCCGGAGGCGCAGGACGCCATCCTGCGTCGTTTCCAGCGCGGGGAGATCAAGGGACTGCAGGCGCGCCCCTTCTTCGAGCACCTGGTGCGCTTCTGCCTGGAGGGTTTCCTGTGCGATCCGCGCCACGGGGGCAACCGCGGGGAGGTGGGCTGGCGTTTCATCGGCCACCACACCTGCTGGTGGGCACCGCGGCGCATCGACAGCCTGGTCCGGCGCGGGCGGACCCTGCCGTACTGAGGGGAGGGCCGGTGAGCCAGCGCGAGGCCGTGGACGTGGTGGTGGTGGGCTCGGGCGCCGGCGGCGCGCCGGTGGCGCTCTGCCTGGCGGAGGCGGGCGCGCGCGTGCTGGTGCTGGAGAAGGGCCCGTACTACACCGTGCGCGACTTCACCCACGACGAGGTGAGCGTCTGCCGGCGGGACTTCTGGGTGCCCTGGGAGCACCTCGATCCGCACACCATCCGCAAGGCCGGCGAGCCCGAGGCGCGCGTCACCCGCGAGGGGTGGGTGAGCCAGTGCGTGGGCGGCGGCACGGTCCACATGAGCGGCTTCTTCTACCGGCTGCACGCCGAGGACTTCCGCCTGGCCACCCTCACGGGCGGGGTGCGCGGGGCGGAGCTGGCGGACTGGCCCATCGACCTGGCGGAGCTCGAGCCGTTCTACGACCTGGCCGAGGTGCGCGTGGGGGTCTCGGGCCAGGCGGGCCTGAACCCGTTCGAGCTGCGCAGGCGGCCCTTCCCGCTTCCGCCGCTGCCGCCGCACCCGGCCGCGGCCCTGGTGGACGAGGCGGCCCGGGGCCTGGGGCTCCAGCCGTTCCCCACGCCGCGCGCGGTGCTCTCGCGGCCCTACGGCGGGCGCCCGCCCTGCAACCAGTGCGGCTTCTGCGGGGAGTACGGCTGCGAGAACGGCTCCAAGTCCTCGGTGCTGGCGAGCCTGCTGCCGTTGGCCGAGGCCACCGGCCGGTGCGAGATCCGCCCGGGCTGCATGGCCTGCCGGATCGAGGTGGACGCCGAGGACCGCGCGGCCGCCGTGGTGTACTTCGATCCCGCGGGGGTCGAGCGGCGGGTCGGGGCGCGCGTGGTGGTGGTGGCCGCCTCCGCCATCGAGAGCGCCCGGCTGCTCCTGCTCTCGGCCGGCGGGCGCCACCCCCAGGGGCTGGCCAACGGCCAGGGGCTGGTGGGCAAGCACCTGACCTTCTCCACCTTCGGCAAGGGCACGGCCGTCCTGGACCGGGCGGCCGTGGTCGCGCGCCTGGGCGGCGACCACCTGGACCTGCCCTTCCTGCAGCGCTCGCTGCAGGACGACTACTGGAACGAGCGGCTGGGGTCCGGGTTGCCCAAGGGCGGCACCCACAACTTCTTGCTCCACCACCCCAACCCCATCAACGCGGGCGTGCGCCTGGCCATGGACTCGAAGTGGACCCTGTGGGGCCAGCCCCTCAAGGACGCCCTGCGGCGCTACTTCCACGAGGAGATCTGGGCCGAGTTCGAGGTGTTCGGAGAGTTCCTGCCCGTGCCCGGCTGCTACGTCGACCTCGACCCCGGGGTGAAGGACCGATGGGGGTTGCCCGCGGCGCGGATCACGATGGCGCACCACCCGCTGGCGGACGACGTGAACCGGCTCATGGTACGGCGCGGGCTGGACGTGCTCGAGGCCCTCCAGCCGAAGCCCATCCGGGTGGTCCCCTGGGCCTGGGCCAACACCACCTACCACCTGCAGCAGGGCACCTGCCGCTTCGGCGACGATCCGTCCCGGTCCGTGCTCGACCGGGACTGCCAGGCCCACGAGGTCCCGAACCTCTACGTGACCGACGCGAGCTTCATGCCGACCTCGGGCGGCTGCCCGGCCACCCCCACCATCCTGGCCAACGCCTTCCGGGTCGGCCACAAGATTGCCGAGCGATTCCGGCGCGGTGAGATTCCTCGAGGCAAGCTGTAGTCCCGCCCCCCCACAACTCCCCAGAACCCGCTTTTCGCGGGGGCCGCAGCCCACACGAGCAACAGCAAGAAACGATAGGATTTATTGAAGGTTGGGGACGGAAGGCGACCTGGAACGACCTCTGAGACGCCTGGCGTGGGGGCCCAACACCCCATCCGCCGGCGCACCTGCGGACCGAACGCCCTCCAGGTTTCTTCCCAACTACCCTTCAAGAAAGCTTTTTTCCTTATCAAGGAAGGACCAGGTCGAGTTGGCCCGGTCCTCGCAAGGCTTCCTGGCCGAGAACCGAGGAACCAAGGTCCAAACTGTCATACGAACCGAAAGGAGCCCTGTCATGAAGAAGAACCTCTTGATCGCGGTGCTGGCGGTGGTGGCTCTGGTCCTGGCGGGCCCGGCCATGGCCCAGGACGACGCGGCCCCGGGCGAGTGTACCGGGGGCCTGTGCGGCACGCCTGACGAGTCCGGCGGCGGCTGCGGCTGCGGCTGCGGCAGCATCCTGATCGCCAACACCGACCTCGGCGACACCTACCAGTACGCCGACGACTACGACGACGACGGGCTCGAGGACGACTTCGACAACTGCCCGTTCGTCTCCAACCGCGACCAGGCGGACGGCGACGGCGACGGCGTGGGCGTGGCCTGCGACAACTGCCCGGCGGACGCCAACCCGGACCAGCTCGACACCGACGGCAACATGCTCGGCGACGCCTGCGACCCGGACATCGACGGCGACGGGATCACCAACGGCCTGGACAACTGCCTGACGGTGAAGAACCCCGCCCAGCTGAACGTGGACGGCGACCTGCTCGGCGACGTGTGCGACCCGGACATCGACGGCGACGGCTGGCTGAACCTGGAGGACAACTGCCCGTTCGTGTCCAACCCCGCGCAGAACCCGATGGACCCGGGCGTGGTGTGCAACCCCGACGAGGACCTGGACACCGTGGGCGACGCCATCGACAACTGCCCGACGCTCCACAACCCGGACCAGCTCGACACCGACGGCGACCTGCTCGGCGACGCCTGCGACGCGGACATGGACGACGACGGCATCATGAACGCGCTCGACAGCTGCCCGGTGCTGGCGAACGCGGACCAGAGCGACGACGACCGCGACGGCCTGGGCAACCTGTGCGACCCGACCTTCTGCTTCGTGGTGGACCAGGTGGGCTCGTGCCTGGATCCCTCGAGCACCTTCACCGTGTACTCCTCGAACCGCGCCCTTTCGACCGGCGAGACCGTGCCCCTGCTGTTCTGGGCCAACCGCGTGAACCGCGGCATCGCCTACGAGTGGAGCGTGGTCGAGCGGCCCGCGGGCTCGAGCGCCACGGTGCGCCACCCGCGCGGCACGGTCAGCCTGAGCACGCCCTACCAGTACCACTACAAGGCGGACCGCACGGTGGAGTTCACCCCGGACCAGCCGGGCGTCTACACCCTGAAGCTCTCCGCGCAGCTGGTGTTCGAGGACGACCTGTACCCCGGCAAGCGGCTGGACGAGCACGTGGTGAGCCTGACCGCCGAGGGCGACCCGGTCGGCAGCGGCTGCGCGACGGGCGGCGGCGCGGGCTCCCTGGCCCTGCTGCTCCTGGGCGCCGCGCTGCTGCTCCGCCGCCGCTGACCTCGCAAGTTTGCGATCCCTCTGTCACCCACCTGCTTCACCCGCGCCCCGGAGCCTCCTGCGGAGGCGTCCGGGGCGCGCCTTGTGGGCTGATTTTCTTGTGCAATCGAGGGAGAGCCCGCCGGCCGCCGTGGCATGCTTCTTGGATGGGTTGACCCCTGGACCGGCTTGCGCGCCGGGCCCGGGCCGGCGATAATGGCGCCGTCCCCAGGGAGGTGGTCATGGTGGGTCGAGCGTCCGTCCGCCGCTGGGTCCTGCTGGCCCTGCTCGCCACGCCAGGCCCGTGGGCCTGCACCAACAGCGACGTGGAGGTCAAGGAGACCTTCCACGCGCCGCAGGTCGACGACCAGCTCGCCATCCGGGGGGAGGTGTGCACCGTCCCCACCGGTGACGGGGAGGAGTTCCCGGTCAAGATCATGTTCGTGGTCGACTGCTCGGGGAGCATGCAGCAGACCGACGAGGGGCACCGGCGCGCCGAGGCGGTTCAGCAGGTCGTGCGCCGCTACGCCGCCAACCCCAACGTGTTCTTCAGCGTGATCAAGTTCAACGGCCGCGTCGTGAAGCTGACGGGCGACACCTTCGTGCGCCTCAGCGGCGACGAGGACACCGTGTTCGGACCCCAGGGCCTGCAGGAGGCCGACTCGATGACCGACTACCAGGGCGCGCTCGGCGTGGCCTACCAGGTGCTGCTCAACGACATGACCCAGACCTCGCTCGCCGACCTGACGCGCACCAAGTACGTGATGCTCTTCTTCTCGGACGGGACGCCCGACCCGGTCTGCTACGGCTGCGTGACCGAGCCCGCCAACCACCCGCGCTACCGGCCCGAGTGCGAGCGCTACGACCCGTCCACCTTCTGCTGCAACGAGGATCTGCACGTGGTGTGCACCACCATGGACACCGTCGTCTTGAACATGGACATGCGCACCGAGGACCTCTTCCCCATGCTCGAGGGCGGCGCGGACTACAACCACAACTACCAGATCTTCCAGCTCGTGGACGCCATCATGGACCTGAAGGAGACCTTCCACGTGGGCGATCTCCGGGTGCACAGCGCCTTCCTCTACTGCCGCGACCAGTTCGGCAACCCGACCTCGGCGCTGTGCGCGGCGGCCGAGCTGGCCTACAACCTGGATCCGGATCGCGGGCGGGCGCTGCTCCGGGAGATCGCCCGCCGCGGCCAGGGGACCTTCCGGGACTTCACCTCCGGCCAGGCCATCGACTTCCTGAGCATCGACTACACCTCGATCAAGCGCTCCTACGGGGCCAAGAACCTGCTGGTGACCAACCACAACGCCTTCCCCGCCTCGACCCGCTTCCTGCCCGACTCGGACGGGGACGGGCTGGACGACGACACCGAGCTGCGGCTGGGGACCGATCCGCTGGTGGCCGACAAGGACGGCGACGGGTACGGCGACTTCACCGAGGTGGCGCTGCGCGCGGCGGGCTTCGATCCCCTGGACGCCGGCCGCCCCGAGGTGCCGTGCGACGCCCCCTTCGAGGACGCCGACGGGGACGGCCTGATGCGCTGCGAGGAGGCGCTGTACGGGACCGACGACAAGATGGTGGACACCGACCTGGACGGCTTCCCGGATCTCGTCGAGGTGCGCATGGGCACCGATCCCACGCGCGACGACACCACCGAGGATCCCGACTCGGACGGCAAGCGCAACATGGACGAGCTGCTCTACCACTCGCACCCCATGCGCTCGGATCCCGAGCTGTTCCGCGAGCGCCGCTACTGGTACGAGATGACCGAGGGCGCCGGCTCGACCGAGGCGCGCACCTGCTACGCCTTCGACATCCGCTACGTGTCCCTGGTGACCACGCTGGACCGGAACGGCCCGGCCAGCCGGGGCTACAACGACGTGCTCATCTGGTTCAACCAGGCCTCCTTCGACAACCCCATGGATCCGGGGGTGTTCCGGGTGGCGTGCGTGCGGGCGCAGTACATCGCCCCGGACTACAAGATCCCCATCCAGGGGACGATCACCCTGACCGACCAGGACTTCGTCGAGCCCACCATGCTCGACCTGGGCTTCCTGTCCACCAGCTGCGTCTCGGCCAGCCAGTGACCTCGGGAACCGCGGAGGTGGCCTCGTGACATCGCTCTCCCCGCTCCTCGTGCGGCTCGGCCTGGCGGCCTGCCTGGCCCTGGCCGGCGCGGGCTGCACAGACGCCGACGTGTTCGAGATCCCCTCGGTGGGCAAGGGCCAGCAGGACAACAAGCTCCGCGTGCGGGGCTCGTTCTGCACCGAGCACCCCGACGAGCTGCAGTTCCCGGTCAAGATCATGTTCGTGATCGACTGCTCCCAGAGCATGAACGTGACCGATCCGCCGCCCTCGCCCACGGAGTACCCGGGCCGCGTGCGCGCGGTCTGGGAGGTGATCCAGAAGTTCCGCAACGACCCGGGCGTCGAGTTCGCCGTCGTGCGTTTCGAGGCCGCGGCCAACGTGGCCACCCAGCGTGACACGAACAACGACGGCGTGGCCGACATGTTCGGCTTCGTCAACGACCTGCCCACCCTGCTCCGGGCGCTCAACTCGCTGCAGGCCGCCGGCGGCAACACCAGCTACCAGGCCGCCCTCGGCCTCGCCGAGGCGACCCTGGCCATGGACATGGCCAACGCGAACGTCGACGAGCGCTCGCGGGCCAAGTACGTGGTGATCTTCCTGTCCGACGGCCTGCCCTACCCGGTGGACTACCAGATGGGCACCAACACCCCGGCCTCCATCCGCCGGGCGGTGCGCGAGATGATGAACCTGGCCGATCGCTTCGAGGTCGGCGAGCTCGTGGTGCACACGGCCTTCCTGGCGGTCGACACGCCGGCCTTCATCGAGGCCCAGGCGGAGGCCCTGCTCGGCGGCATGGCCGAGGACGGGGGCGGGACCTACCGCAACTTCGACAACGGCGAGCAGATCAACTTCCTGGACATCGACTTCACCTCGATCAAGCGCATGTACAGCCTGAAGGACGGCGCCTTCCTGGTGACCAACCAGAGCGCCAACCCGGCCTGGGACCCGAGCCAGGGCATCGACACCGACGGCGACGGCCTGATCGATCGGCTCGAGGTGGACCTGGGCTCGGACGTGGGGCTGCGCGACACGGACGGGGACGGCTTCAACGACTTCCTCGAGTACACGCTGCGGCGCTCGGGCTTCGATCCGCTCGACCCCGACGACGCCGACTGCCAGCTCGTGCTGGACCGGCTGGACAACGACGGCGACGGGTTGCTCAACTGCGAGGAGCGCTTCCTGGGCACCAGCCCCGACCTCTTCGACACGGACGCGGACGGCCTGCCCGATCCGCTCGAGGTGCGCGCCGGCACCAACCCGGTGTACGCCGACGATCAGATCGACCAGGACTACGACGGCACCCAGAACGCGAGCGAGGTGGCCTGGCACACCAACCCCTCGGACAACGACGCGGCCCAGTTCTCCAAGCTGGCCTACCGCTACCAGCTCGGCCGCATCCCCGGCGTGTACGAGAGCCGCCTGTGCTACGAGTTCGACGTGGAGAACATCACCCTGGTCGGCACCGAGCCGCGCGCGCTGGGCGAGCCCCGGGGCTACAACGACATCCTGGTCTACGCCGGGCAGGTGCCCAACGACGATCCGGAGGACTCCGGCGCCTGGCGCGTGGCCTGCGCCCGGGTGCGCTACGTGCCGCGCTACCCGGAGCCGGACATCAAGGTGCCGCCCACCGGCCGGGTGACCTTCCAGCAGCGCGACTTCAAGCGCCCGGTGGCCCGCGCCTGCGGCTCGGACGCGGAGTGCCCCCACC
>Ga0116143_10004618_pt1 | contig 12938 bp, 13 predicted proteins | sample AD_UKC034_MetaG_FD_89745 | JGI IMG/M metagenome (GOLD analysis project Ga0116143, IMG submission 89745) | Active sludge microbial communities of municipal wastewater-treating anaerobic digesters from USA - AD_UKC034_MetaG | ecosystem: Engineered > Bioreactor > Anaerobic > Digestate | place: USA...
CGTCTTTTTCCACCAGGCTGACGACCATTCCGGCGCCCTGGTCGACTCCGAACTTGGTGAAGACGCTTCCCTTGGCGTCGGCGCCCAGGTTGAGTATTGAGAATTCGGTGCCCAGGTCCAGCGACCGGTCGTAGGTTACCTCGGCGATCAGCACCTTGATCAGGACCTGGGGCAGCGGGCGGTCGAGGTCGTCGATGATCTCCTTGACCCGGTCGAAGTTCTTCGAGGCGGTCATCACCATCAGCGAATTGGTGTCCGAATTGGCCACCACGTAAACCTGGCCCTCCAGGCTGCTGCCGCCGGCCGCATCGAGGGCCGCCGCCGCGGCTGGATTGCTCATGCGTATATTGGTACGCTGATTTCTGGAGGCGGTCGAGGTTCCGAAGAGGTTGTTCAGCGTCGTGGCCACGTTGTTGGCGGTGCCGTTCTTGAGTTTGTAAATGAAGACGGCCTCCTCGGCCTCCGGGCTGGAATCGAGGTCTTTCACCAGCGTTTCAATCACCTTGAGCGTTTCGGAGGTTCCACTGACCACGATGGTGTTGGTTCGTTCGTCGGCGGTGGCGGTGGTCTGGGCGGCCGGGCGGCTGCCGTCGCTGGCGGCCGGCTGGGTGGTCACGGTTACCTGGCCGGGTTGCTGGCCGCCCCGTGCGGTGAAGAAGCGGGTGGCGCCGCTGACCGCGCCGGCCTGTCCGGATTGGCGGGAGGCCTGGCTCGACCGGAAGAGTTCATTGATCAACCTGGCCGTGTTGGTGGCATTGGCATACCGAAGCTGGAAGACCCTGATTTCAGCTACCGAGGAAACGGCCGTGTCGACCGCGTTTACGATTTCCATGATCCGGCGGATGTTGGCCTCGATATCGGTCATGATGAGCGAGTTGCTGCTCGCGTTGGCGATCAATTCGGCGCTCGCCGGCAGCAGCGGGGCCAGGTCCTGGCGCAGTTTTACGGCATCCACGTATCGAACCGGGATGATCTGGGTCACCACGCTGTCGCTCGGTTCGATCTTGCTCGGATCGTTTCCGATGCGGACCGGCAGGTTCCGTTTCTTGGCGTCGGCCAGCGGGATGATCCGGAGCGTGCGGCCGGTGACGATCGCCGCGTAGCCCTTCTGGTAAAGAGCCGTGTTGAGCACCGTGATCGCCTCTTCACGGGTGATCGGCTGGCGGCTCATGATGGTGAGGTGTCCTTCGACGGCAACGTCGCGTACGACGATGAAACCGGCGGTTTCGGAAAGATAGGCCAGGATGGTGTCGAGGGAGGCGTTCTGGAAGTTGAGCACGATCCCCTGGGCGGCCCCGGTCGGCGGGATCGTTTCGGGGACGAGGGGTGATGCGGGCGTGGTTTCCCGGACGGCCGTTTCAGCGGAAGGTGCGGAGGCCGGAGGCAGGCTGACCGGTGGAGGCACTTCCGAAGGCAGCCTGGCCGGCGCCGGTTCGTTTGGAAGGGGCGTCGGCGGCATGATCAGCCCTCCCGATCCGGGGCCCGGTATTTCGGCCGGGTTGGCACCCCCGTCGATGATGACGGCTTCGATCGTGGCCGGTCCGGCGGCGTCGTTGGTGATCACGACGCCGGTTGCCTGGTCGGGTGCCGGTTGCGGATTGACTGGCGGCTGGGTGGTGTCGTCTCCCTGGGTCAGGACCGATGGAGGCGGCGTATAAACCGGCGGTGCATTGTCGTCTGGCAGGCCGTTCGCGTTCTGGGCGTGGAGATTCAGGGTTCGGCCGGCCGCGGGAAGAAGCAAAAGGCTCAGCCAGGTAATCGCAAGGGCGCGGTTCAGTCTTGAGTTACGCATGTGGTCTCCTATTCGGCGCCGACTTCCAGGCGGCGCCGCTGTCGCATCTGTTCCAGGATACGGGCTTCGTCTATGGGAGCGGCCACCGGGTAGGCCGATGGCGCGCTGCTGGCCGGGGTCGGCAGAGCGTTCTTGACGGCGGGAGCGGGCGGGGCCGATTCGCGGGCAAGGGTTTCCGGAACCGTTTCCCCGAGCCGGATCCGGTTGACCAGGCCGTCTTTTTCGTATTCCACGTAATCGATATTTATTTCCGCAATTCTTCCACCCAGGAGTGAACTTTCACCGCGGACGCGGGTTGTCATCCCGCTGGCCCGGTCTTCAAAGAAGGCCACGAATTCCGAACCGCTTCGGGCGATCCCGGTAAGCACGACCATCCGGCGGACGATCGGGACGACCGGGGTTTCTCGAAGTATGGAAGTAATCCGACCTGGTTGCGGTTGCCGATTCTTGAGATAGATATTCCGTTCCGCCAGGACCCGGTACCGCTCATAGGGGAATCCGGTTGTTGTGGGCGCCGGTTCGGCCGCCCCGGCCATCCGGCCGCCGGCGCCGATCGACAGGATTATCCAGAGGAAAACTGGTAAAAGGCGCCTCATTCCGCATCTCCTTCAAGGGCGGCGTTGTTTTTCGAACGGGCCTTTTTGGATGGTTGCTTATCCGCCGGAGCCAGGCAGAGGGCGGCGACCCGGACCTGGAGCATCAGGTCGTCGGAATTCTCCTTGCGCCCCGACAATTGCAGTTCGCTTATCTTGATCGGCAGCCGGGCGCTTTCGATTTTCCAGAGGAAATCACGGATGGCGCGCATCGAACCGGCGCCGATCGCCTGGAAGGAAAGTTCCTCCATCTGTCCGATCCGGGTGCTTCGCTCCGGCTTCAACATCGAAAGGGCCAGGCCGCTTTCCTCGGCCCAGTTGCGCAGAGACCTCAAAGTCAGGCTTTCTACCGTCCCGGCATCAGATTCCAGCATCTTTTCAAGCGGCGTCGGCGGTTCATCCCGGCGGCCAAAAAGGGATCGGGCCGACTCGAGTTCTTCGGCCAGCCGATGTTTTTCCGACAGCAGCCGGCCCCGACGCTCCAGGTACGGGGTCAATAAAAAACGGTCGGAGGCCAGGAAGAAAACGGCGACCAGGGTGATGACCGCAATGCAACGCTCGCGTTTTGAGAGAATCATCTTGTTTTTTCCGTCGCCGTGCTTTTCCGGGCCGAAGGTTTGAGAAAGGCAAACCTGATCGCGTAGGCGACTTCGGGATTGCCGCCCCCGGTTTCCCTTATGTAGACAACGTTGACCTGCGAAAAGGCCGGGCTGCGTTTCAGCCCTTCCAGCAGATCGAAAACCGCCGTGTCCCGGGCGGCTTTGCCCGAGATGAGGCCCTGAAGGTCGGCCCTGATGGCCAGGTTGCTGGTCCAGATGCCGCCTTCGGCAGGAAAGGCCAGGGTGACTTCACGCAGGCACTCCAGGAACAAGGGCTCCTGGTTCTGCCAGGCCCGCAATGATCGCAGCCGGTCTTCCTGCTTCCGGGTGCGGGCGAGTTCCGGCCGGACCTCCTCCAATTTCTGGCGCAGTGCGTTTATTTCCCGCTGGTGACCGAGGGTTTCAAGCCAGCCGCCGGCCGCGGTCAGGAGCAGGACCAGGGCGGCGGACGCACTCCAGATCAGCAATCGTCGCCGGAGAGGTTTCTGGTCATCTCCAAAACGGGTCAGGCGCGGATGCAGGAAATCCAGCGGCAGTGCTTGCGGACGTTCTCCCGCCAGTGCCAGCCTGAAGGCGGCTTCGCCGGCTGCCGGTCGGGAGCCGTTTGCCATGGCCGGCTCGGGTACTTCCAGGCCTTTCGTTGTTTTTACCGGCAGCGGGAGCGCCCGCTGCAAGGCCTGGAGGGCCGTTTCCGGCAAGCCGGAATCGTTCCGGATGGAAATCGTGCTGGCTTCGACGAAACCCTCCCGGCGCGGCATCAGGAAAAGCAGTTTTTGAATGGCCGTTCCAATTTCACCGGCCCAGGCAGCCGTTTCCTCATTGAGTTTGTCCGCGGCTGGGGCGGGTATCTTTCCCAGACGTCGGAAAATGAGGGGAGCGCCTCCGGAAAGCCAGACCAGTTCGACCTCTTCCGGCCCCAGGTAAAGCACCAGGTTATCCGTTCGGCTGCCGGCGGTGTCCGCCAGCGCCAGTGAGGACGGGGTTGCGGCGGCCAGCTTCAGACCGGCGGCATGGGCCATCTGCTGAAGCGCTTCGATTCGTTTCCGAAGGGCCGCGATCAGGAGAATCGGGCGGGAGGCGTCAGCCGCCGGCGTTGCTTCAAGATATTCCAGGATCAGGTCCGCCGGCGGGAAGGCGAAATCACTCTCCGCCTCCAGTTTTAAAAGATTGGCGAGCGTCGAAGGGTCTGCGGGCGGGACCGTTTTTTCCTTGGTCAGGAGCCAGCCGGCCGGGATTCCGGCGATGGCGGTGTCGGCCGCGATATGCTGGGTGCGCAGGAATTGGCGCAAGGCCTTCCCGAGGGGCGCCCCGATGGTCAGGCCGTCCGGGAAGGGCCAGCGTACGACCCGGATCAGGCGGGACGTCCGTCCGGTCACCTGGATTTCGGCGGCGACCAGCGATCGTTCGCCCAGGGTCAATCCGAGCCGCCTGGATTTCCCAAACTTAATGAAAGGCATCACGAAACACCCCCGGCGTCAGAGATGGCGTTGATAACCGGCGGTTCTTTGCCGGAGCGCAGGTCATTAAGAACCTGGGGATCGAGCGGCCAGCCCAGTCCCGTCAATTCCTGCCAGGCCAGGACTCTGGGCGGGCGGGTGCGGGCGTCCACGACTGCGCGGAAACGCTTGAAGGCCCGGCCGTCGCCGCTTACCGCCACGATGTCGGCCGAGAAGCGGTAGGATTGCACGGTTATCCAGTTGCGGATGGCGGCCGCTTTTGCCGCCGGCAGCGCCTGGTTCACCCAGTCGGGGTTTTCGAGGTTGGTGGTTTCCGCCGCCCGCGCGGTCAGCAGGGCGTCCACATCGGCCTGATCCAGTCCCGGCAGGCACTGCAGGACTTCGCGCGGAGCGGTATTCACGTTGATCGGGCTGGTCGGTCGGTTTCGCCCGCCGGTGGCCGCGGCGGCCTCGGAGTAGACGGTTATGAATGGATAGATGCCGCGGTCCAGCTGGCCGTCCCGGTTGTCGGCCGGCGGGTTCTCGTCGCCGTCGTCCTCATTGGGATCGAGCACACCGTTGCGGTTGAGGTCCTCTCCGAAGAGAATCTCCGGGCTCGCGCCTTTTATCATGAGAATCTCCTCGATGGTTTCCAGCGGACCGCTTTTGCAGTTGTAAGCCGGCGACCGGAGCAGGTAATATTCGCTCTTGGCACCACCCTCGATCGGGGGCGCCTCCGCATCCGGATTGCGCCAGTCGATCAGGGCGGCCGCCAGTTCTTCAGTCAGGCCGTTAAACATCAGGAGCATCTCCTCGGTGGCATAATTCAGGTTTAACCTGGAGGATTCGTCGGTGATGCCGAAACGATAGGACCAGTCATCCTCCGGGTCCGGGTGCAACAGCCAGAAATAACCGTTTCCGACCGGAACCGCCTCGCACGATAATGCCTCGTCGTTAGACCAGGTCCCGTCCGTGCCGTTCACCTGAGCGATCATGAAGGCCAGCCCCGCCCGGGCCACCCACTCCGCCTGGGCGGCGGCCAGCTGGTTGGCCGAGGCCAGCACTTCGACCCGCATCCGGTGCGCAAAAACAAGTACCAACCCGGCCAGGACCAGTACGACCCACATGGTGGCGATCAAAATCGTACCCCTTGAACCGGGACGCTTTTTCCGGCCCGGGCGCGGCGCGGCGCGCCCGGCCAGCCGAAGCTGCCGGATCATCCGCCTCCCGTTCCGCCCGTCCGTTGGGTTGACGAACCGGCCGGTGCGGAGACGGTTTCCGCGGCGGCCGGGTTGCAGCAGGGAAGCAGGACCGTCTGCCGGAAACGGTACACCTCCGGTTCGCCTTCTTTCGAGGCCAGGGGAAGCTCGAGGCTGATTTCGACCGCCCGGGGCAGGTTGTCGGTCTGGCCGGTTGAGTCCCAGTTGTCGAACCACTCGCTGCCGTCGAAATAGCGCAGGTTGAACTCGTTAACGTTCCGGCAGATGACCTGCGTTTCCGCCGCCGGGGTCTCCGGCGCCAGCAGGTTGGTCGTAACCAGCCTGGTCAGGGCCGGTTCAGACTCCCCTCCCGGGATCTCCAGCCGGTACTCGAGCCCGATGATACCCGGCGCCGCGTTCAGCCTTCCCATGGGCTGGGTGAAGAAGGAGATGCTGTCGTAACCGCTTTCCGATAATGCCTCCCCGCCATCAAGACCAAGGAAAGGACCGGCCAGGATTCCGCGCGGAGGCGGGGTCGACTGCAGGTCCCGGCGCATGATGTCGAAAGCATTGGCCGCGGCCCGGAACGGTTCCAGGGATTTTTCACTTTGTTCCCGGGCGCGGAATCCGATTCGAAGACTGGCGTAAAGGGAACTGGCCAGTAAGGCGGTCATGGTCATGGCCAGGAGCATCTCCAGCAGGGTGAACCCTTTATTGCGGCAAGGGTTGGCGGAGGGTTTATTCATTTGAAACCCCCTCCTCGTAGATCAGCGTGGCCAGGGTTACCGAGCGTTCCGATCCGCGCGATTGCCAGGTGACTTCCACCTGCAATTCGTTAAGGTTGCTCTCCGGCCCGGCGGCCACTCGCGCCGACCACTGGTAACCGGGCGCTTCCGGGGCGAAATCACCGGAGGCTTCGGAGAACTGGTTCACGCCTTCCGATTCCAGCTCGGCCATCAGGGTCCGGGCCAGGAGGGTCGCTTCAATCCGGCGGCGCGCGTCCGCGGAAGCTCCGGTCGCCAGAGAAACGCCCTTCATCGCCACCGGCAGGAGGATCATCGTAAATGTCAGCGCCGCCAGGACTTCCACCAGGGTGAAGGCATCTCTTTTTTTGGCAAGGTCGGGAATCCTCATCTTATCAGGTTCCTGTCGAAGTGACCACCCGAAAACGGTCCGTGGGCGATGAGCTGGTGATATCAAGGCGGTTGTTTTTCCGGTCGGTAAGCCGGATGACCGCCGTCTCCGCGCTGCCGTCGGGTTGAAATTCGATATACTCGTTATCACCGGAGTCCCGTGGAACCAGGGATTCCGCGCTGCCCATTGAAAGGAATTCCGGGGGACTTGCTTCGGCCGTCCGGGACGGGTGTTCAATCCAGTCAGCCCTGGTTTCGTCGGGCAGGCGGAAGACCCGGCCCATTCCCTGCCCGAGTTCCTTGAAGGCGCCGCCTTCCTGGGCGGTCAGCCAGAAACGGCCCGTTTCCGTATCCAGGTTCAAACGATAAACGCGCCCCTCCGCGACCGCCTGAGAACGGGCGTAATCGGACAGGCTGACAAATTTGACCGAGGCGTCGAAGATCGGCCGGGAACGGGCAAAACCGCTCAAGGAAGGTGCCGCCATCGAAAGGACGATGGTGATGACCACCATGACCAGTATCATTTCCAGCAGCGTAAAGCCAGCCGGAGGCCGGCCGAGATCCACCGGGATTCGGGTTTTACCGTTCCGACCAGTTGTCGATATCGTCATCGCCGCCGTCTTTTCCGTCCGGGCCGTAGGAGTAAAGGTCATAACTGTTGGAATTGTTATCGCCCGGCGAGGTGTAAACATAGGGGTTGCCCCAGGGATCCTTCGGCACTCCCCGCTTGATGTAAGGCCCCTTCCAGTTTTCAAGCTGGGCCGGCACCTCGACCAGGGCCTCGAGTCCCTCTTCCGTGCTTGGATAGCGGCCGGCGTCGACTTCGAAGAGGTCCAGCGCCGCTTCCAGGCTGGCGATGTCGGTGCTCGCGGCGGTGATGCGGGCCTGCTCGGAACGCTTGGCATACCTGGGAACCACGATGGCCGCCAGGATCGTCAGGATCACCAGGACCAGCAGAAGTTCGATCAGGGTGAAGCCCCGGTTACCGGACCGTCCAATGGAGTAATTGTCCGGTTTGACGCGTTTACAGGGTTTGCTTGGCATGACTGTCTCCTCCTTTTAATAATTTGAGATGGCCGGGCTTCAACGGATGAGGTCCTGAAGCGTAAAGACCGGCAGGAGCATTCCGATTACCACCGTGCCGACGATGCCGGCCGTCAAAAACAGGAGTACCGGCTCGATGACCGAAACCAGCATGCGCAACTGGCGATCCAGGTCATTCTCGTACGAGGTGGCCAGGCGGATCAATTCCTTGTTAAGGTTGCCGCTTTCCTCGGCGACGGCCACCATTTCCACGACCGAGGGCGGAAAGAGGCGTTCGCTTGAGGCCAGCCCCATGGCCAGGCTCGATCCGCTTTTGACGTTTTCGACCGCGCGCGTCACCGCGTCGGAGAGCGTCCGGTTTCCGATGGCTTCGCGCGCGACGTTAAGGGCGAGCACCAGCGGTACGCCCGCGCCCAGCAGGGTACCCAGCATGCGGGAGAAGCGGACCAGGGCAAACCTGGCCACCACGGTGCCGATCCCGGGCAATTTCAGGACGGTCCGTTCCAGGACGCGCTGCCCGGTTTCGGTGGCGAGGGCCCGGCGCAGGGAAATGATGCCCGCGACGGCCGCGGCCGCCAGGATCAGTCCGTGCCCTACCAGCCAGCGGCTGAGGTTCATTATCAACCTGGTCAGCCAGGGCAGCGAACCTCCGAACTCTGAGAATATCGCCGAAAAACGAGGAATGAAATAGGTCATCAGGAAGATGAGTACCACGCCGGCCAGTCCGGCCAGCAGCACCGGGTAAACCAGCGCCGCCTTCACCCGCCCCTTGAGGTCATGTTCCCGGGCGCGGAAATCGGCTATCTGTTCCAGCGCCAGGTTCAGGAAACCGCCGGTCTCCCCGGCGCGTACTATGGCAACATAAACCGGGGGGAAGGATCGCGGCCACTTGCTTAAAGCGGTCGCGAAGGAGAGGCCGCCCTTGATGTCGTTCCGGATCGTGTTCCATTGCTGCCGGACGTCCGCCGCCGACGTTTCCCGGGTTACGATGTCCAGGGAACGGCTCAGCGGAACACCGGCGGCCAGCAGGTTGGCCAGCTGGCGGGTGAAGGCTTCGACGCCGGTCTGCGAACCGGCCGTCCGGCTGAAAAGGCGCCGTCGAATTCCCACCCCGGCCGGTGCCTCCTCCGCCCCGATTTCCTTCACCGAGACCGGCCGCAGGCCCTGCCGTCCGATCGCTTCGAGGAGCTCCGAACGGCTGCCGGCGGTCAGCGTGCCGGAGACCTTTTCACCGGAGACGTTCAGAGCCTGGTACGAGAAAACGGGCATTTTGTTCTTCCGTTCGGACCGTCGCCTATTCCAGGACCGGTCCGGATTCATTCAGCTCACCGGGCGCCGTCCCGTAGGAGTTGGTCCCGTTTACCCGTTCATCCTTGGTAACGCGGATAACCTCCTCAGGCGTCGTAAAACCTTCGCTTATCAATCGCCAGCCGTCTTCCCGGAGGCTGCGCATGCCCTGCCGGGTCGCGGCGGCGCGTATTTCGCGCGAAGAGGCCCGCTTGAGAATGAGGGCGCGGATATCATCGGTCACGTGCATGAATTCGAAGACGCCGCTGCGCCCGAGGTAGCCGGTGCCCTGGCATTCGCGGCAACCCCGCCCCCGAAAGAGCACCGGCGGGATTTCCTCGCCATATTCCCGGCGCAGGACCTCCCGGTCGGCGTCGGCTATCTCCTCTTTGCAGTGCGGGCAGATCAGGCGGACCAGGCGCTGGGCCAGGACCGCCTCCAGGGACGAGGCGACCAGGTAAGGTTCGACGCCCATGTCCACCAGCCGGGTTGGAGCCCCCGGCGCATCGTTGGTATGCAGGGTTGAGAAGACAAGATGGCCGGTCAACGAGGCCTGGACGGCAATTTCGGCCGTCTCGTAATCGCGGATCTCTCCGACCAGGATGACATCCGGGTCGTGGCGCAGGATGGCGCGCAGGCCCGAGGCGAAGGTCAGGCCGGCCTTGTTGGAAACCTGAATCTGGTTAATGCCCCGGAGATGGTATTCGATCGGATCCTCGATGGTGACGATTTTGCGCTGGATGTCGTTGATCGTGGATAGACCGGCGTAAAGCGTGGTGGTTTTGCCGCTGCCGGTCGGTCCGGTGACCAGGATGATCCCGTGGGGAAGGTCCAGCATCCGGCCGAAGAAGTTCCGGTCCCGTTCCGACATTCCGAGTTGGGCCAGGCCCAGCAGGGCGGCGTTCCGGTCCAGCAGCCGCAGGACAATCGCTTCTCCGTGCAGCATCGGGATTACCGAGACCCGGACGTCAATCTCCCGCCCGGAGACGAAAATCTTTATCCGGCCATCCTGGGGCAGCCTTTTTTCGGCGATGTCGAGCGAACTGACTATCTTGAGACGGGAGACGATTGCCGCCTGGAAGCGGCGGATCTCGGGCGGGACGGCGGCATCCTTCAAAACCCCGTCGATCCGGTACCGCACGCGCAATTCGTTTTCAAAGGGCTCGAAGTGAACGTCGGTCGCCCGCAGTTCGATCGCCTCCTTGAGAATCTGGTTGACGAACCGGATGATCGAGGCGTCCTCGGCGGCCGCCCCGAGGTCCACCCCGGATTCGGTCTCGTCGGTGACCACGGTGATCGGCATCTCCTCACTGTCGGAAATCATCGACTGCACCGTGTCGGCGCCGATTCCGAGGCAGATCTTGAGCCCCTGCCGGATCTGGGAAGGCGTGGTCAGAACCGGCTTGAATTCGCGCCCGGTGGCCAGGCGCAGCTCGTCGATGCCGGCGGTGTCGAAGAGGCGGCTGGTAGCAACCATTACCGTGCCGGCCTCTTCGGAGAGGGGCAGCAGCTGGCGATCAATCAAAATGCGGGCCGGGAAAACCGCAAGGAATTCCCGGCCCGGAAGAGATTCTTCGATATCGCGGTAGGAAACGTTGAATTCGGCCGCCAGGATTTTCAGCAAGGTTTCTTCGGCCAGGCCGGATCCGGTCAGCAGCGCTTCATCAAGCGGAACGCCCGATTTGCTTAAGGAACGGACCCGTTCGGCCGTTTCCCGATTCAACAGTTTGTTTTCGATTAATTTACCGACGATATCGATCATGCCTTTTTTTTCGATTCGCGAGAGAGTTGAAGCGAGATTATTCGAGCAGACCCATCAGAACCAGCTGCGCCTCCTGACGGGCGTTCAGGACTTCCCGGAGCGATTTCTGCGCGGCGGCCAGTTCGGTTTTGGCTCGGGCCTTCTCCTGGCGCAGGGCGGTCAGCTTGGCGACGATCGCCCCGGAAGAGGCGTCTTTTTGGCTAACCAGTTGCTGCAGTTCGCCGGCGGCCTTATCCACGGGCGAAGACTGGATGGTGGTTCGGTCGTTTCCCGGCCGCGCCGCGTTGGTATCGGTCCGGGTGTCGGAACGCCGGCCGCCAAAACCTTCTCTGCCGGAGCGGCCCATCATCATGCGGCCGCCGCCGGTCTGGCGCGAAAGGGTCAAGACCTTCTCGAGACGCGGTTGTAAAACGGTCCATTCCTCGTCACTTGACTGGAGAGTCGTCTTGATCCACTCCAGCCGGCGCTGGTTCATCTGCTGGGGATCCCAGCGACCGGAGCGGTTGCCACGTCCCTGCGCATCACCGGCGGCCGTCGTTCCATCAGTGTTCCGGCGTTCCCGGTTTTCCTGCGAATTGGCCAGCCCGAACCAGACCAGACCTAAAATCAGCACCAACGCCAGTGCCGTCAACCTTTTTGTTCCGTTCATAGCCACCCTCCCCTGTTGCTGAGCAACCGTTTGCGAAAAAAGCCCCCCATAGCTGACTTTAATATATGATGACCGGATGGGACTGAACGTTTAAAGGCCGGCCGTCAGCTTGGATTGGAAGATTTCCTTAAATGTGAAATTGGATTTTGGAAGGAATGGGCTGCCTCATCCTACTCCCGGAATACTGATGGTGTTAGGTCCTGGCGTATATGATAAAATATCAATTCCAAATGAGACGCTGGAACATTTCCAGGGAATCGCTGCAATAGAAGCCGGAGTGGTGGAATGGCAGACGCGCCGGACTCAAAATCCGGTGAGGGCAACCTCATGAGGGTTCAAGTCCCTCCTCCGGCACCGCTTCCTGACAAAGGACTTGAAGAGAGCGAAGTCAGGCAAGGCGACCGAATAGGGAGCGTTGCCAGCGAATGGCCGACCCGAGGCGCAGTGGGAGCCGAGGGCGCCAAGTCCCTCCTCCGGCACGGTGAAGTAGAGCGCCTCGACGAGCTCGGCGCACACTTCACCGCCGTGAAGCGTGTCCAAAGGACTCTGCTTCACGGCCTCGTTGTTTCTGAACTGTATCTCAGACGAATTTCAAATGACAGAGGGGGACTTGCTTCGCTCGCTCACGGCGGGCCGTTTTCGAGTCGAACGGCCCTGAGCCTGGCCCTGGGTTTTTATAAGGGCCGGTCGAAGGGCGCCGCTTCCTGACAAAGGACTTGAAGAGAGCCGTGAAGCGTGTCCGAAGGACTCTGCTTCACGGCCTCGTTGTTTCTGAACCGTATTCCAGACGAATTTTAAAGAACAGAGGCGGGCTCGCTTCGCTTGATCACGGCGGGTCGAAAACTCAGGCTCCGGTTTTTTTGCGGCGGGGGGCGGTTCGGCGGACGGGTTCCCGGCGCTTTGGAGCCGCAACCTTTTTTACGGCACCCCCCTCCTCCGCTTCCCCCGCCTCCCGGATCAAGGTGTTCGGCGCGTCTCCCCAGATCTTCTCCAGGGCGTAAAACTCGCGGGTTTCGGGTTGGAAGATGTGAAGAATGAAATCCCCGTAATCCATCAGCAGCCAGTTGTTTTGCGGGAAACCTTCCTTGTGCTGCAGCGGGAAACGTTCCTTGATGCGCAGGGCGACCGCCTCGGCGATGGCCCGGCTCTGCGGGATACTTTCGGCGGTGCAGATCACGAAGTAGTCGGCAATGGTGGTCAGGTTTTTAAGCTGAAAGACCCGGATGTCAAGCGCCTTTTTCTCCTGGAGCACCCGGATTACTTCCCTGATCTTGGCCGTTAGTCTGATGTCGCCTCCCTCATTGTTCCGGACGTTAATATTCGATTCCCTTTCTCGGGGCCTGTCCCGAATCAAAGGGATGCTTGATCGAACGCATTTCGGTAACCAGATCGGCGGCCCGGCAGATCGCCGGCGTCGCCCCGCGACCGGTCAGGACAAGTTCAA
>Ga0116143_10004620_pt1 | contig 12934 bp, 13 predicted proteins | sample AD_UKC034_MetaG_FD_89745 | JGI IMG/M metagenome (GOLD analysis project Ga0116143, IMG submission 89745) | Active sludge microbial communities of municipal wastewater-treating anaerobic digesters from USA - AD_UKC034_MetaG | ecosystem: Engineered > Bioreactor > Anaerobic > Digestate | place: USA...
GTCAAATTGCTGCCGCCCGGGTATTCCCTGCGGGCGGGGTTCCTTATCCTGTTGCTGCAGCTCGCCTGTTTTCCTCATGTAGCCAGGGCGGTTTTCAGCAATTCCGCTTACAGCGTCTCCGCGAAAATTTTGAGCGGGGTCTTCCGGTGCGATATCATAAGCCTTATATTTGCAACAACCTCTGTTTTCATCGGTGTTTTCATATACCTTTTCTCGATGGGCTATTTCATTGGGGAAAAAGAGGAGGAGCAGCAGAAATTTTCTTTCTGGGGACTGGTTTTTGTCGGCAGCATGATGGGGGTAGTTCTTTCCGATAACCTTATCCTTCTTTACCTTTTCTGGGAAATGGCCGGATTATGTTCCTGGAAGCTCATAGGTTTTTACAGGAAAGACGACCATCTTCTCAAGGCTGACAAGGCGTTTCTTATTACAAGCGCGGGGGCCGGGTTCATGATGCTGAGCTTTGCTTACATTTATGTCCAGACAGGTTCTCTCAGCCTCTCCCAGATTGCGCAGTCTTCCGTTTCCCCTCTGGTTTTTGCTTTCTTTTTCCTGGGAGTGATAACAAAATCGGCCAGTTTCCCTTTCCATACGTGGCTGCCGGACGCCTCCGTCGCCCCCACGCCCGTGACTGCATTTCTGCACGCTGCGGTTCTTGTCAAGATAGGCATATACGGTCTGCTGAGGGTGTTCGGGGTAACCCTTTCGGTTTCCGGCTGGGTGATGTGGGCAGGATGGCTGGCGTTATTAAGCAGTTTCATAGCAGGAATTTTGGCGTTGAGAGAGGAGGATATCAAGAGAGTTCTCGCTTTCTCGACAGTCAGCCAGCTCGGCTTCATGATTGCCGGACTGATGATATTTAACATGGCGGCTATAAGGGGAGTTATTATTTTTTACGTTGCCCACGCCCTGGGCAAGGGATGCCTGTTTTTGTGCGCAGGGATAGCAGAAAGAGTTTTCGGGACAAAAAACATCATGGAAATGGGCGGACTTATGAAAAAAATGCCGGCATTGACCTATGCCTTTCTCATAGGAATGCTTTCTGTGATAGGGATCCCTCCGCTGCCCGGGTTTTTCGGCAAGCTGGAAGTAATAGCGGGAATGCTTGTTTCAAGGAATGTCTTTTTTGCCCTCTTTGCCATATTGACATCGGTTCTCACTTTGCTGTATCTCTTCAGGCTCTTTCTTCATGTTTTCATGGGGGAAAGCAGGAGCGTTCTTTCAGAGGACAGGAAAGGATTTAAACCCATGATTGCTTCCGTTGCCATACTGGCGACGGTTTCCATACTTCTTGGTATTGCGCTTGTGATGTAGAGAAAATTTGAAAGGTAAATCTGGGCCCCTCGCCGTGCAGGTTGAATGCGGCAGAGTTCGGGACGAGGAGGAATTGTTTTGAATATCAATGTGTGGTTTCTTCCTGTTATCATAAGTTTCGGGATGTCTTTAGTCCATCTCGTTTGCCGCGGGATGACCAGAAAATATAGAAAGTGGCTCTCTCTCCTTGGAGGGATTGCAGTGCTTGCAGGATGTTTTTATTCTCTGTATGTAAACAGCATGTATCTTACCCACTGGCAATCCATGAGCATTCTCTTTGCAGTGCTCATTTCTTCCATAAGCCTTTTCAGCCTCTCCTATTCGCAGTGGTATAATCCCGAAGCCGGCCATGCTTACGATTCCCTTCTTTTCCTCTTCATAGGTGCCATGAACGGGGTAGTGCTTACCCATTCTTTTATCTCCCTTTACGTATACTGGGAAATAATGGCAATCGCAAGTTTCTTCCTTGTGCTGTTCAACGATACCGAGGAGGCCAGGAAATCTTCTGTCAAGTACATCATCATGACAGGAGCGGGAAGCATCTTCCTCCTTTTCGGGATTCTCGGCATCCGGCTCATGGAAGAACAGATTATCTGGAAGCACCTCTTTTTTGTCTCAATGCTGATAGGCGCGGGTATCAAGGCCGGCATAATCCCCCTGCATACATGGCTTCCCGATGCCCATCCTGCTGCTCCCACTCCCGTATCCGCCATGCTTTCAGGAGTTATGATTAAGACAGGCGTATATGTTTTCATCAAATTTTACTTTGACATTTTCCAGCCGGCGTGGTCCCTGAACTGGGAGGCAGTCCTTATGCTTATAGGCGTCTGCACTCTGCTTGGAGGGGTTTTCCTGGCGCTCGTGCAGCACGACATAAAAAGACTCCTGGCCTATCACAGCATAAGCCAGATAGGATATATATTTCTGGGTATTGCATGCGGAACGACAATCGGCCTTACAGGCGCTCTTTACCACACGATAAACCACGCCGTATTCAAGAGCCTGCTCTTCCTCGGCGCAGGAGTGCTGATAAAAGCTACAGGTTCTCGCAACCTGGAAGATTACGGGGGTCTTTCAAAAAAACTGCCTTTTACCTTTGCGGTGACAACTATTGCCGCTCTGTCAATATCGGGAGTACCGCCTTTTAACGGGTTTGTGTCCAAGTGGCTCATTTACCAGGCCCTTCTTGCCCATGGAAGCTCTATTGCCGTTTTTGCGCTGGCGGCCGCCTTGCTGGGGAGCGTTTTGACCCTTGCCTCTTTTATAAAGGTTATCAATGATTCCTTCATGGGAGTCAGGAGAAAGGATATAGCCGTTACTGAACAGGAAAAATCTCCTTTCATGAACGTTCCCATGTTTCTTCTTGCAATTGGCTGTTTCCTGTTTGGAATATTTCCCGGGTTTGTTACGGAAAGGATTATCTTCCCTTCTATCGGCGAATACGTGGATTTGAATATTGGATTGATAAAAATGGCGAGCCTTTACGGCTGGCTTGCAATTGTTCTTTTTGCGGCGCTTTTCATCCTGGGCAGGAAAGCCCTCATGAGGGCAAGAGCTACAGAGACCTTTGTGGGAGGGGAAATTTTTTCTTCAGAAGCAACAGCTTTTGACGGCGGCCATTTTTACGGAACAGTCAAGGACATTGAGCCAGTGAAGACTTTTTATTCTGCAGAAAAGGAAGGTTCTCTTGACATCTACCAGCTTGCAGGCAAAGCCCTTCCTGGCGTAGGCGGTTTTTTCATGAAATGCGGGCTACGGTTCATAGAAGCAGCATATGCAAAAGGCAACGAGGTTTTGAACAAGGGAGTGGAAAATCTGAAATTACTGCAGAGCGGGCTGCTTGCGAAATATATAATATGGATTTTCGTGGGAATAATAATACTCATGGAGGTTATCAGAAGATGATTGTAAACGTACCTGTTCTGGTTGCTCTTCTTTTCCTTATGGCGGCGGGTTCGGTAATAGCGATAGTGGCCAGGAGTCTCACTTCTTCAATAGTTGCCATGGGAACCGCCGGGTTAATCCTGAGTATCCTTTTTCTTGTTCTGGGAGCGCCCGACATAGCCATTGTACAGGTTTTCGTGGAGATAGTGGCGCTCATAGTTTTGCTGTCAATCATTTCGAGGGAATCTTCCGCCGACATGTCGTCGTCCGGTTTTTACGGAGGTCTTGTTCTTCTTATATTTGCGATATTTCTTTTCACTTTCATGGTGAACTTCAAAATGCTTTTCAGGCCTTTCGGGGAGCCTGTCATAACCATGGGGGCAGGATACCTGAAAGCCTCTGTAGAAACTTTGAAGGGGGCGGATGTAGTCAACTCCATAGTGCTTGATTTGAGAGGTTATGACACTCTCGGAGAAGCTACTATCATATTTACGGCTATCGTGGGCGTTCTTGTAATTCTAAGGACCAGGGGGAGGGTTTGAATGGATAAGGGAATGAGCGAGATTGTCAAGGGAGTTTCCAAGATGGTTCTGCCTTTTATAATGCTGTTCGGCATTTCTCTCGTTTTATACGGCCACCTGAACCCTGGAGGAGGTTTTTCGGGAGGGGTGGTGCTTACAGGAGGTTTTGTTCTGCTTCTTCTTGCCTTCGGGAAAGAACACGCTTTTGAATTCCTGCCCCGCAAGGCAGCCCACTGCCTGGACAGCCTCGGAGCCTTGGGATTTTTAAGCATCGCCATCCTCGGCTTTACGGGAGGATATTTCTTTTACAATTTCCTTGACAAGGGAAGGCTGTTTCACCTCTGGAGCGGGGGCACAATGATTTTGAGCAACATAATGATAGGGATAAAAATAGGAGCGGCTTTATTTATCGGAATAGTTACCCTTTCCATGGCGCGTCTTGTCCATACAAAAGAAGGGGTGAAATACCGCCAAAGCGAAGAGGAAGACAAAGATGTCTGATAAATTTAGAAAATTGAAAATGGAGAATAAACCGCAATCGATAATAAACAACAATCAAATATCGATTTTCTATTCTCTATTGCTCTGTAAATATTCGGGAATCGAATATTTACGCGGGGAGGAAGAATGATAATCTACTTGCTCGTGGCAATCGTATTTTTTGTGGGATTATACGGAATTGTTGCCAAAAAGAACATCATCAAGATTATTGTGGGTATCAACATCGTGGGGTATGCCGTTAACCTTCTTTTCATTCTCCTTGGGTACAAATGGAACGGTATAGCCCCTGTCATGACCAGGAAAATAGAGCTTTCCGAGTTCTATAAATATTCCGTGGACCCGCTGCCACAGGCTCTCGTGCTGACATCCATAGTCATAGACCTTGCTTTCCTGGCTTTTCTTGCCGCTCTTGCAATAAGATTATACGAAAAGTACGGTACTTTTGATATTGATAAGATACGGAGGCTCAAGGGATGAATCTCATCATCATGCCGGTCATTATCTACCTGGGTTCTGCATTTGTTATTCCCCTTCTTTTCAGGAAGGACGAAAAATGGGCAGGTTTTACCGCCTCCATTTTCACTTTTCTGGCTTTACTCGTTTCTCTCCTGCTCGGCATGCACATATTGTCCGAAGGCAGGCTGATAGCTTTTGCCGGAGGATGGAAAGAACCTCTCGGCATCGCCCTCATGGTTGATCCCTTATCGGCGGTTTTCCTTATAGTGACCAACCTGGTGGCTTTTCTCATTGTCGTTTACGCGATAACCTACATGAAAAAATATACCGGGACGGTGCATTTTTATGTGCTCTTCATGCTTATGCTGGCAGGCATGAACGGAGTTCTCATAAGCATGGACATATGGAACCTCTTTGTCTTTTTTGAAATAGCTTCGCTGGCATCCTATATCCTTGTGGCTTTCGGTTTGAGGGCGGAAGAAATGGAAGCCGCCCTGAAATATACCGTCATGGGTTTTCTTGCTTCCACGTTTATCCTTTTTGCCATGGCCCTCGTATACGGGCTTACAGGGACTCTCAACATCCCGGATTTCATGAACGCTGTAGCGGGTCTTCCCCATACTCACATGTGGTTTATTGTAGGATTATTTATTTCAGGATTCGGTTTGAAGATGGCGCTTGTTCCTTTTCACACATGGCTTCCCGACGCCCATTCCATGGCGCCCGCGCCGGTTTCCGCTCTCCTTTCGGGGCTCTTTATCAAGGTAATAGGTTTTTATTGCATCATAAGGCTTGCCGCCAATGTTTTCGGGGAGATATACCAGATAAAAACAGTATTGATAATACTGGGAGTAGTCACGATGGTCCTGGGGGGCATAATGGCTTACGGGCAGAAAAACATAAAAAGGCTGTTTGCCTATTCCTCCATAAGCCAGATAGGCTATTGCGCCATAGCCCTTGGCATAGGAGGTTACCTGGGATACCTGGGCGCTCTCATGCATTTTATCGGCCATGCGTTTTCCAAGTCCCTGCTGTTTTTGAATATAGGCGCCATCGAGTACGTGAAAGGCACAACTGAATCCGAAGACCTTAAGGGAATCAATGACCAGATGCCTTATACAACTTTGCTTTCAAATACGGGCATGCTCGGCATAGCCGGTATCCCGCCCATGGGAAACTTCTGGAGCAAGCTGATAATAATACTTGCCGCTGTGCGGGCAGGCTATACGGGAGTGGCAGTATTGTGCATCCTTGTCGCAGTTCTGACTCTCGGGTATTTCCTTAAATTGATGCGTACCGTTTACTACAGCAAGCCGGAAATGAAGGCAGAAAAAAAAGAAGCTCCACTTGCTATGCTTGTTCCCATGATAGCGCTTGGATTCATGGTCTTTTTTGCAGGTATTCTTCTGCTCCCGGCAATAAGAACGGTTACCCTTGACAGGGCAGTCAACGTAATGGAAAATTTTTCTTATAAAACTCTGCATATACCGGCGCAACACGATAACGCGCAGTTGAACGACTGATAAAAGGACAGACATGAAATATCCCGTTGTTTTTATGGTAATCTATGTAATATGGCTGATGATAACATGGAACATGGAGCCTGCCAATTTTTTCACTGGTGCCGTGGTTTCTCTTATCGTAACTGCTTTTTTCGGCAGGGAATTTCCTTTTCATCCCGAAAACACTTTTCAGCCCAGGCGGTATATTGCCTTTGTTAAGTTCATCGCCGTTTTCCTGGTGCAGATGTTAAAGGCAAATCTCATGATGGCATACAGGATACTCAGTCCGGGGCTCCCGATAAAGCCGGGCATCGTGGAAATTCCCATAACCCTTAAATCTCCGCTGGGAAGGCTCGTGCTTGCAAATTCTATTACTCTGGCTCCGGGAACGTTCACAATGGATATTACCCGGGATACCCTTGTTATCCACTGGATATATTTGGAAACGGAGGACCCTCAGAAAGCGGGTGAACTGATATGCGGGCAGCTGCAGAGAATTCTCAAGGAGGTATTTGAATGATAGCCATTTTTTCTTTCCTTACCCTGTGCGTGGCGATGTGCGTATACAGGATTTTCCTGGGGCCGCGCGCGGCCGACAGGATGGTGGGGATAGACATCCTGGGCATTATCGTGGTCATTTTTTGCGTGCTGCTGGCGCTTTATACAGGGTCCGATTACTATATGAACATAGCTATTGCGTGGTCAATCCTGGGTTTTGTCAGCACTATTACCCTTGCAAAATTCCTGGAAGGGAGGAATTTAGATGAGTGACATAATAGGACAGATTCTCATAGCGATAGGTTTGTGTTTTACTTTCCTTGGCTGTGTAGGGCTCATAAGGATGCCCGATGTATATTGCAGGCTGCAGGCCGCCACAAAATGCGTTACTCTCGGCACGGGAAGCATCCTGCTTGCGGCCCTTGTAATGACGGGGATTTCGGGTACGGGAGTAAAAGCCATGGTATGCCTGGTTTTTCTTTTTCTTAATTCTCCGACAGCAGCGCATGCACTTGCAAAAGCGTCTAACGCCGCAGGGATAAAAGTCTGGCAGAAACCCGGCAGTAGAAAAAACTCCGAATAACCTTTCTCTTGCATTGCCGGCAAGGGGAAAGTGAAAAACACCATGCATGAATTTACCCTGATTGCAAACCTTCTGAAAATCCTTGAAAACATAAAAAAGAACCAGGAGAGCCGGGTTTCTTTTCTGGCAATAAATATTACCATAAATCCATATAGCTGTATAGACGAAGAAAATCTCAATTTTATCTTTAAATCTATGGCAGAGAAAAAATCGGATTACCGCAATGCCAGGATATGCGTAACGAGAGGAAACAATCCCGCTGAAAGGGAGTTTATTCTTGATAGCGTGGAGATGGAGATAACAGATGAAGCAGGTCAAAACGATACAGGTGGGAGCAAGCATATTTGAAGAAAACGACAGGATAGCCGGGTCAAACCTCGCTCTCTTGAAAAATAACGGCGTGTTCTGCATCAACGTAATGGGTTCTCCCGGTTCAGGCAAGACTTCCGTTCTCGAAAAGACAATACCTCTTCTCGCGGAGAAAAATATCAGAACAGGTGTGATAGAAGGGGATATAAAGGGCAGCCTTGACGGGGAAAGGCTGACAAGGCTCGGTATCCCCGTGGTACAGATAAACACAGGAGGAGCGTGCCACCTGGATGCCAACATGGTGAAAAGAGGCATAGAACACTTTCGCCTGCAGGAACTGGACGTGCTCTTTATTGAAAACGTGGGCAACCTCGTCTGCCCTGCTGAATTCAGGTTAGGGGAGCACATGGACGTTATCATATCGAGCGTTCCCGAAGGAGAAGAAAAACCTCTCAAATACCCCCTGATGTTCAGGATTTCAGAGATATGCCTGCTTAACAAGTCGGATATGGTCAAATACGCGGGTTTCGACACCAAAACCTTCAAAGAATATCTTTTCCGGTCTGCGCCGGGCATCAGGTTTCTGCCTCTGTCCGCAAAGACCGGAGAAGGTTTCAGCGAATGGATTTCTTTTCTTTTGGAGCGTTTTGGCGTTGGCGGCGGCATGCGGATAGCCGTTGTCGGACTGGGTGACAGGATGAAGGGAGACGATGCGGCTGGATGCGAAGCGGCCGAGCTGCTTAAAAGAGAAATAACAAGAGATAACGTGAAGATAATAAACGCGGAAAACGCGGTGGAAAATTACCTGGGAGTCATAGAAAAATTCAAACCTGAAAAAGTTTTTATCATAGATGCAGCCGATTTTGGCGGCAGGTCCGGAGACGTGAAAATTCTGAAAGCCCGGCAGGTTAAAGAAACAACATCTTCAACCCATAACTTCTCTTTGCCGCTCATTATAAAGCACATAAAGGCGGAGACCGGTGCAAAATGTATCCTGCTTGGTATACAGCCTGGGAACTTAAGCTTTGCAGAAGGGCTCTCCCGCGAGGTGAAAAAAGGGGTAGAGAAGGCAGTCGGCATGATAAAGAACAAGATAGCTGAATCGTAATTCTTCGCAATGGGCAGCCAGCAAAAAATGATCAATAGCGGCAATGTCCGGCACAAGCGGGGTAAAGGATTTACAAATGGGACTTAAGAGAATCTGCTTTGCATTCCTGGTGTGGTCGATTTTATATTACGTGGCAGCCGGGGAGCAAACCGCTCATGTCGGTGTTTTGTCTCAACTCCCAGTTCCTTCACGCGTTTACATCGCAGAAGGTCTCGAACTTAACCTCTGGACGGATAATCTTTTACCTGCGGGAACAAGAGATGTGCATGTTAGCGTGGAGTCGGAAGTGGGAGAGACAACAGAGAGAGGGTTCAGGTTTGTCCCCGAAAGCAGGCATGTAAAACACTCTTTCCCATCAATAATCAGGGTACAGGATTCCCAAGGGCGGTTAATCCATTCGCGTCCGTTTATTATACATGTAGCGCCTGCTCGCAGTGGAGATGGTTCTCTACAGATGCTCTTTCTCGGAGACAGCCTTACAGCCGGAGTACCTTTTGAATGCAGCGGCATGATATCAGGCGAGGTTAAACGGCTTATTGAGGCCGGCGGTGGTTTCCGTCCACTTATGCTGGGCACGAGGCTTTTGAAAGGTAATAACCGCCATGAAGGCTGGGGAGGATGGTCTTTCCGGAGTTTTGCATCCTATGGAGCTTCTTTTCACCGTTTTACCGTAAAGGGAATTCAGATAAAGCCGTCCGCTGGCTGCGGCTACCAGGTTGCAGGCCTGAAATACAGGGTGCAAAACAGCAATCTCGTTGCGGGTGTGGATGGGAAACTTGCAGGTACCATGATGTGTCTTGTCCGGCCCAAGGATAATCCTCTCCTAAGCAGGAAAGATTGGCCGAAGCCGGAACCTTCAGGCATCATGACACTGTATGACCGGGCAGGGATGAGATATTCAGGCATAACTCCGGATACCGAAATCTCTTTCACGAAAAGCGAGTTCCCGGTATCTGCCAATCCTTTGTGGGACGAGACTTTGAATGGCGGAAAAGGAGGGATGAACGTCAGGCAATACATGGAAAATTATCATTTCTTTGGAGGTGCAGACAGAATAGATTTTGCATTCATACAACTGGGTGTCAATGACTGCATGGGAGTAGCTTTTGCTCCAGAAGAGGAAACAGAAAAAAGGCTTGATGAAATTCTTCTTCACTGCAAGAACCTTGTCAAAGGATTGCAGGACCCTGTTTCCGGATATTCCGGATGCCGTGTTATAATGGCTCTTACGCCAATAGGCTGCAATACTCCTGAAGCCTTTAAAGGAGTTTCCATGATGCGTTACGAGTCCGCTGTCCACGGGCTGTGGGAAAGAATACTTCGGGAATTTGACGGGTCTGCTTCATGGCCCCTGGTAAGGATTTCGATTAACGGGCTGATGACAGACAGGGATAATGGTTTTCCCAAAAAGGAAACAACTGACGGCGATAAGAAAATAATGCTGCATTCAAACGCGGTACATCCCGGTGAAGTTGGCTACCGGCAGTGCGCAGAAGCTTACTACTCGGTTTTGCGGGCATGGCTGGAAAAACCGTCAGCAGACACATGGGAAGGTAAAACTACAAACAGGGAGTATTGATAATATTAAGCAGTTTTTATGGAACGTTTTTACTCTTCGCTTCGTTTTTTTGTCCGTTCAAGGATTGTGTCCTTCGGGCCATGACCGCTGGAGCTGCACGTTTTATGCAATGTGAGGACAAATGGGAAAAGATAATTTTGTTTTTGATGAAAAGAGCAGGGAAATGATAGATGAACTTTCCGGGTATGTTATCGCCAGCCCCTATCCTTTCGTTCTCGACCTTAAATCATGCCGGGGCATGTATCTTGCTACGGCCGGCGGCGTTAAAATCTTTGACTGGGCGGGATATTACGGTTCAAAGCTCCTGGGTCACAACCATCCGCGCCTGAGAGAGCCGGAATATCTGGAAAAACTGGTTACAGCCGCAAACAACAAGACCGCAAACCCTGATTTTCTGACCGGGGAATGCCTCGATTATTACCGACTGGTATATAGCCTGGCGCCTCCCTCCATGAAGAACGACAAAATGGAAGTTTATGTCGTCAATTCAGGGGCGGAAGCGGTTGAAAACATGATAAAGTATCTCATAAACCTTTACGACGAGAAGATGCTCAAACGCAGAATAAGCCCGGGTGTCCGCAGGTTGATATACTTCGACCGCGCCTTCCACGGCAGGACCATCTTCGCCCTCAACGTGACTCAGCTGAGCCACGACCCGATAATAACAAAAGATTTCCACGGTTTCATTCCCGGGAATTTGCGGGTTCCGTTCCCGTCGGTTGATACCTCCCAGCCCGATGATTGGAACGAAAGGCGCATGAACAACAGCCTCTCCATAATAGAAGACTGCCTGCGTACATACGGCAACGAGGTAGTTGGTATTATATGCGAACCCCTGCAGGGAGCCGGGGGACAAAGGCTGGCGTGTCCGGAATTTTTCCGCCGCCTTAGCAGGCTTGCGCACGACTACGATATTTTCCTCGGCTTCGACGAGGTTCAGACCGCGGGCGGGCAGACGGGGACCATGTTTGCCATTGAACAGTTCGACCTTCCCTTTCCTCCTCAGGCTGTCGCCACGGCAAAGAAATTTGCCAACGGGGTCATTTATATGCTCTACAGCATGAAGGACAGGGGAGTTCTCGATTCCACCTGGGGCGGCAACCTTGCCGACATGGTAAGGTTCGTCCAGGAGATGAAGATAGTACGCGAGGAAAAACTCATGGAGCAGGTTCCCGAAAAGGCAGGATGCCTGGTTTCCGGATTAAATGCATTGGCGGCCCGGTATAACAACCTGATATTCAATGTCAGGGGGATGGGGCTCTACCAGGGATTTTCCATGCGCAGGCCTGAAAATAAAAGCAGGCTCATAGACATCGCACTTGCGCGCCATCAGATGCTGCTCCTGGGGGCGGGCGCGCAGACGATACGTTTAAGGCCTGTCCTCGATGTTTCCATCGAGGAGATAAAGAGTATGCTTGTAAAACTTGATTCATGCATGGATATCCTCCAGCGTTCCGATTCGTAGTGCTGTAAACTCAGTAACCGAATACAAAAAGGGGTAAATAAAGATGAAGAAGAGCATAAATGTAATGGTTGCGAAAAAGGTGAGTTTTCATGAAGGACTGAAAATAATAAAAGATGCGGGATTCGAGGCGGTTGAGCTGAATCTGAGCGGTCCTTTAAACATCGACAGCACTCAAGACGAAGTGAAAAGGGTGCGGGACGAGGTTCTTGAGAGCGGCCTTGAAATAGCAAGCCTGCTTGGAGGATGGTACAGTCTGATAAGCGGCCGGCCCGATATAAGAAAAGAAGCCGAAGAGGAGCTTGTAAAGGGGTTGAATATATGCAAAAATCTCGGAACGGACGCGCTTCTTGTTGTGCCGGGCGCTTTGCGTCCTTCTCCTGAAGAAGAGGAGCCCGTAAGTTATGACGCTGCTTACGAGAGAAGCCTTGAGTCGATAAAAAAGGTCATACCTGTTGCCGAGGAAAACGGTGTTTGCATTTGCGTTGAAAACGTATGGAACAAGTTTTTGTTAACCCCGGTGGAGATGAAAAGCTTTGTCGGGGAAATTAATTCCGAATTTGCAGGGGTTTATTTTGACGTGGGAAATATTATTCTTACAGGTTTCCCTGAAATGTGGATAAAGATTCTCGGCACGATGATAAAAAGGATTCACCTTAAGGATTTCAAGGCAAGCGTGGGAAACGCCGGCGGTTTCTGCGGGCTTCTGGAAGGAGACGTAAACTGGCCCGCGGTGACGAAGGCTTTGAGGGATACGGGCTATGACAGTTACCTCACCGCTGAATACGGGCCCTACAAATATTATCCTGAAACGATTATTTACCACCTGTCCCTGTCCATGGACAAAATTATGGGCAGAAAATAATAATGGCAAAATACCGGTTAAAGGAGCGCAAGATGAGAATTTCAGTAATAGGATGCGGAGGGATAACAGGCCATCACATAAAAAATCTGGCAGGCATTGAGGATGTTGAATTGAATGCTTTCTGCGATGTGGTAAAAGAAAAAGCGGAATCCAAAAGCAGGGAATACGGGGGAAAGGCATACGAGGATTTCCGTGAAATGCTTGACAGGGAAAAACCCGACGCATGTTTTATCTGCGTTCCTCCCTTTGCACACGTAGGGCAGGAGGAAATGTGCGTTGACATGAAAATCCCCTTCTTCGTTGAAAAACCTGTCCACCTTGACCTGGAAAAGGCGAAAGAACTCGCGGGGAA
>Ga0116143_10004621_pt1 | contig 12933 bp, 18 predicted proteins | sample AD_UKC034_MetaG_FD_89745 | JGI IMG/M metagenome (GOLD analysis project Ga0116143, IMG submission 89745) | Active sludge microbial communities of municipal wastewater-treating anaerobic digesters from USA - AD_UKC034_MetaG | ecosystem: Engineered > Bioreactor > Anaerobic > Digestate | place: USA...
CAAAAAGAATAAAAAGAATATGCAGACTCTTAGAAAAAAAGTGGGCAGAAGCTCCTGACCAAAGACTTGGACAGTTTCTCTCTAACTTTGTGTTCGGGCATCATGTAGATATTTTCCATCAAGAAGACAACGTAACAGAAAAAGCGTTGGGTCTACTGGAAAAAATAAAATTAGGAGAAGATGATGGCTAACATACTCATAACAGGGATAGCAGGATATATAGGTTCAAGACTGGCTGAGGCTCTTGTTGAACAGGGTCATCGTGTGACTGGCATAGACAAGATGCTGTTCGGTGATAAGGGAATAGAGAAAATCAAGGATAAGATACATTTAGAAGTTATGGATATAAGAGACTTATCACAAGAACAGGACTATCTATTTGAAGGTCAAGATTGGGTCATACATTTAGCTGCCATAGCCAACGACCCTATTGGTGATATAAACAGGAACTCGACGTTCTCTATCAATTCGAGCGGGACTAAAAAAGTTGCCGAGATGTCAAAATACAACTTTGTTAAGAACTTTATATACGCATCTTCTGCAAGTGTTTATGGTTTCAACCCAGATTTGGTTGATGAAAGCTCTGAATTAAACCCTCAAACAGCATATGCCGAATCTAAAATCATATCTGAAACAGAGCTTAACAAACTTGTAGACGCAGACTTTAACGTGTGGATTTTGCGTCAAGGGACTGTTTCTGGGGTTTCTAACAGAATGAGATACGACTTGATAATAAACTCTATGGTAAAATCAGTTAAAGAAGATAAAAGGGTTGTGATTTATGGTGACGAGAACACGGAAAGACCCCTACTGGCTATAGGGGATTTAATAGACGGGTATATTGATATAATCAACGGAAAAATTCCGTCAGGTCTGTATAACTTTGCTTCTGGAAACCATAAAGTCAAAGACGTTGCCAGTGCCATAGCTACGAGATTTGATGTTCCTGTTTTTTATGGGTATGTCTGCCACGATAACAGAAGTTACCGTATGAACACCAATTTGATGGACGCTTTTAGAACGCAGCCTATCAAGCGAACAACACCAATAGAAATAGCAGAAGAGGTTTACTATAACTTTCCTAAGCCAGACGCAACCACACAATCTTTATCGTGGATTAGGCATTTGATGAATATTCATCCTTATATTAAAAAATGGGAGAATGTTATATGAAGAAAAAAGACTATCTAATTAAAGTTACCAGAACGTACAGTAAGGTGTTCAAAATCACAGCAGATAGCAGAGAAAAAGCCGAGAGAAAGGCTGTTGCTCAAGAAGATTGTGTTGACGACACCACAGGATGGTGCTTGTCTAACTTAGAGTGCCAATCTGTTGACTATAACAACCAATAGGATATAATATATGAAAAAAAGACTAATTTTGGGGGATTGTCTTGAGGTTTTGAAAAAACTCCCAAATAACTGTATAGATGCAATAATCACTGACCCACCATACGGTTTGGTGAGCATTTCAAAGAGGTTTGGTAATGATAAAGCAAGAAACACCCCCGCTATGGAAACAAAAGAAGGGGGCGTGTTTGCAAGAAAAGCCAAAGGTTTTATGGGTAAAGAATGGGACGGTTCTGGAATAGAAAATAGCGTTGATATGTGGAGTGAGTGTTTGAGAGTGTTAAAACCTGGCGGTCATCTATTAGCGTTCGGTGGGACTAGGACTTATCATAGAATGGCTTGTGCTATTGAGGACGCAGGATTTGAGGTAAGGGATATGATTGAGTGGGTATATGGTTCGGGGTTTCCAAAATCTTTGAATATCGGCAAGATGGTTGATAAGTTACAGTCGAATGAGAGAGAAGATTTAGGAAAAAACCCGTCAGAAAGATTAAATAAACCAGAAGTGGATATTTATAAAGCGGGTATTCGTGGTAAAGAGTGCAGAATCACAAAAGGGAATTCCGAATGGGAAGGTTGGGGGACTGCTTTGAAGCCATCCCACGAACCTATCTGTATGGCTCGTAAACCTTTAGCAGAGAAAACAGTTGCGGAGAACTGTTTGAAGTGGGGAACAGGTGGAATAAATATAGATGAGAGCAGGATTGGGGCAGAAGTGAGGATAAATAAGGGAATGAGTGCCAAAAAACCAGACGGAGCTGCAACATTCAGAGATGATAATTGGGTTCCTAAAGATGTAGAAAATGTGGCAACAGGAAGATTCCCTGCTAATTTTATACACGACGGTTCTGTTGAAGTCCTTGAGTTGTTTCCGAATACGAAGGGAAGTAAAGCATCGGGATTAACACAGACAAAAGCAAGAAGTTGGGCAAATAATAGCATCGCTGGAATAAACAGAACTGGTTTTGATGATAATGGTTCTGCCGCCCGATTTTTTTATTGCGCCAAAGCATCAAAGAGCGAAAGGGATAGAGGATGTGAGGGGTTGGAATTAAAAGATGGCGGTGCTATGGAAGCCAATACAACAGATGTTATGCAATTAGGCGGGGCATCTCTAAAAGGAGAACACAAAGCAAGAGAGAAAACTCGCAACAATCACCCAACAGTCAAACCCGTTGCCCTTATGGAATACCTTATTAAACTAATAAGTAGAGAGGGTCATGTGGTTCTTGACCCATTTATGGGTTCAGGCACAACAGGCGTTGCCTGTAAGAAACTTAATAGGAATTTTGTGGGTATAGAAAAAGAACCAGAATATATGGAAATAGCCAAATCCAGAATAAACAGTAGCGGGAGTTGAAAATGTTTGTGTGGGTAATATGCACTAAAAGGGGAAACAGGTTTTATCCAAGATTTACAGATTGGTCTGGGGTATTAAACGCATATAAATCAAAAAAACGTGCGATACAAAGAGGCAATGATAATATGGTCAAAAATGGGTGGGTAAAAATGTATAAACTTGTTGAGGTAAAAGAAGATGAGTAACGTGTTGTGAAAGTTGTTAAGGAGAACTCGGATGTCTGACTATACTGTGGGGTTTGTGTTCGGTTGTTTGTTGACTAATGTTGTGTGGTTTATTATTGGTAAATTTCACGATAATGAACTCTCGAAAAACATGGAAAAGCTTAAATCTGATATAGAAAACACTTTGAAAGAACGCAGAATTGAACAGTAAAATAGATAAAATCCACCAAGCTATGAAGAACGTGATTCCTGAAGGAATGACGTATGATATTGAGCATTTCACCACCTTCATGGCTAACGGTCAAACTAAAGGCAAGAACTATATCCTGATAACAGACAACGGCAAGATGAAGATGTTTGGAACAGCTTTTAAGAACGCAAGATACCACAGGTTTGGCAGAAAATTCATGGAAGACGTTGCTTGGTCTATAAATAATAATAACTTGGAATCTATCAGAGAACTATATCTGTCATATGTTAATTCCATAGTCAATCACCAAATGGATATACACGACATTTCTCTATCGCAGGAAATAAAAAGAAGCGTTGAAGAATATGAAAAGACTAAAGTTATGAGAGACCGTGTTTATGAAATGGTAAAGGAACATGGTTTAACACCTGCTAACGGCGATAGACTTAGATTTTACCAAACAGTAGACGGTAAATTCAAACCCATAGAACTTTATGATAAATCAAACCCAGATGAAGACGTTCATTTCCTGTTAGAAGCGTTGGAAAAATACAAAGAACGGTTTAACGGCATATTGTCTGATGAGGACTATGCAAAACTTCTTGAACCTGTGAACATAGAAAACATTGATGACTATAAATATGTAGATGCCACTAACGAATATATTGAAGACGGCTTTTCTTACTTTGATAAGTGGGAAAGAGTTTCTTTAACAACCTTTAACAAATATCTGCAAAAGCGCAAATCTGATAGCAGGTCGGTGTTTTCTACTTTGCAAAAGTTTAAGAACAAAAAGATAACACAGAACGAACCGTTTATAATGCCTTTTTATTACGATTTAGACAGTGAAAACATTGAAGACTCGTTAAAAGACCTTAAAATGTTAGTGGCGTATTTTACAAAGCTAGGAATACCACGCCAGATAATACAGACATATTTTTCTGGAAAAAAGGGGTTTCACTTTGTTATTAACGAAAAGATTATGGGCATAAAACCTAGCAACGACTTGAACTATGTGATGAAGTACGTTAAAGACAAGCTTTCTGCATTTCTAAAACTAAAAACGGGTTGTGAAAGCAGTGAGAGCAAAAGAAAGATGCTTAGGACTGTCAACACCGTGAACCTAAAATCTGGGCTGTATAAGATAGCCATAACAGACGAAGACATGAAAGACATAAACACCATATTGAAAAAGGCTAAATACCCACAAGAAAACATATATGAGAACGGTCATAGTGAATATTCTTGTGCTGTCGAGTGGTGGAAAAGAGCCATAAAGAACTATAAACCGAGGGTTTTCATAGCTCCGCCTTCTAAAATAGATGTCATTCCTATGTGTATTAAAGACCTGTTCACAAACAGTATACAAGCCAAAGGAACACGGCATCGTGCCATACTTTCTTTAGCGAGTTTCTTCAAATCATATGGATTTGATGAGAATAAAACCAAGAAGCTATTAAGTGAATGGTCTAAGAAAATACCTAAGAAGTTTTCAGATACAACAGATAGAAGTAAAACGGCTAACGTAACGACAGTTGTCAAATCTGTTTATAGCTCTGAGAACTATTTATTTAACTGTCCTTATATATTGTCGTTGCCGTGGAAGATAAAATGCAATAGAGAAGACTGTAAATTCAACAAGGATAAAGAAGATGCCAAAAAAGTCTGATATATTCATAGGCATAGACCCGTCTTTGAGAGCCACAGGGATAATCGTATTGGACGAAAACGGAAAAATAAAAGACCAGAAACTACTCTGCACTAAACAGAAAGACGTTGATAGACTGATATTTTTAAGAGAAAAACTGACAGAAGCACTCACAACTTTGAATAAAGAAAACATTATAAAATTGGTTTGTATGGAAAGCTATTCTTTTGCTAGTAAAGGTATGCAATTTAGTATAGGAGAAATGGGCGGGATATATAAACTGGTGATGAAAGACCTCGGCTTACCGTTTACTATGGTTGCCCCCACTGTTCTTAAAAAGTATGTAACAGGCAAAGGGAACTGTAAAAAAGACCTTATATTGAAAGAGGTTTATAAAAATATGGGATTGATTTTGATGACGATAATCTGGCAGATGCTTTTGGGTTAGCTCTCATTGCATACAAACTGTCAAACAATGATGAAATGAATAAAACAGAAAAGGAGGCTCTCAAGACCCTAACATGAAAACAATTAAATATTTAGATGAGATTTTTATAAGAAAAAGCACAAGAGAAGACACCGATGAAGTGTTCGGTGATTATCAAAGAGAGGTCTGCCCTAAAAAGAACCCAGATGCTATTAAAATACTGGTATATATCGGGTGTTTTGGCACTTCTTATTGGAGAATGGCAATCCCTCTTATGGAACTTATGAAATCGCCTGAATTTAATATTAGAATATGCAATTTGCGAAAAGAAGAAGACGTTGCTTGGGCTGATATTCTTGTGTTTCAAAGGGCAGCGAACTCAACCTTAGTATCAGACGCTATCAAAGCTAAAAGCCGTGGGAAAAAGGTTGTTGTTGATTTAGATGATTGTATACATAATCACCCAACCTACAATCCAGGAAAACAAATGGAAAGCAAGCCCTATTTGGAAGAAATGACAGGGATAATGTATCTGGCAGATGCTATAACTCTTTCAACAGATTTTCTTGCCACTCTTTATAAAAACAGACTAAAAATGCAGAAACCACATGTCGTGCTTCCTAATGTTGTTAAAAAAGAGCATTGGGAAACAACTTTATATAGAAACGATGAGTGGGTTAATATATGCTGGGCAGGAACTAACACACACTCAGCCGATTTAGAAGTAGTGTCACAGGCGATAAAACAGTGCATAGACAAATACGCATTTGTGAATCTGTTTACAGTTGGATGGGATGGTATTTATAAGCACCAAGCAGACAAGACCGTATATTATCAGGACTACTTTGGGACTATTCCTCAAAACAGAAGGTTCCATTTCAACTGGATAGACCATTGCCATAGAGTGGTTAAGTATGTTCAATTTGCTGATATAGGCATAGCTCCTTTGGTTGAGAACGACTTTAACAGGGCAAAGTCTGCCGTTAAATATCTTGAATATGGTATGTGCGGTGTCCCAACTATTGCCACAGATTTAGAGCCGTATAGACTTGGCGATAACAGCGGTATAACTTTGATAAAGAACAATAAGTTCTCTAAATGGCTAAAAGCACTTGAAGAACTGATAGAAAATGAAGAAAAAAGGCGTGCTTTAGGCTCAACTTCTTATCAGAACATAACCGAAAACCTGTCTATTGACACCAACGTGAAACTGTGGTATAATTTCTATAAGGACTTAATGAACGGAACGCTTAATCAAGGGGAGGTCTAAAATGGGTTATCTCGTTGTTTTGTGTATTATAGTCATTCTCTGTTTACTTCTACAACTGGAAGATGTTTCTCGTAAATCTAATTTATATAAGAAAAGAGGCGACGCTTTGTTGAGCAGGGTGAACGATTTAGAATGGACATTAAAAAGACGGTTAAATAAAGGGAGATAAAATGGTCACATATATCTTTAGATGCAACAACTGTAATATAGAAGAAGAAAAAGAAGTTAGTATGGGGACTAAAACAGTTCCTTGCAAGATTTGTGAAAGTAATATGGTGAGAACTTTCCATAATCAGTCTTTTGGGACAACTTGGGTGGGAAAAAAGCCTTCAGAAACACCTACTATAAATATGCAAAAAGAAATATTAGATATGGGGCTTCTTGGTAACATAGATGGAAGGAAAAAAGGCTGATAAAGTGGCAGAATACACCAAAAACAGCCAACTATTCAATAACGGCAAGAACAAGGGAAGACTTGCTGAGAAACACACCGTCAATAAATTCAATAAAAAGTTGAAGAAGTTTGGTATAACAGCCAAAAAGACGGTGGCTTCAGGTGCTATTTTTGACGACGCTGATATAAAAATAGACGGTTTCATGATAGAAGAAAAGAGTGGCGGGTTCAGTCTTAAAAAAACTTACGAAAAACTTAAAGAACAGGCAAAAAAGAAATTCCCTACCCCAGAAATAGCATTAAAATTCCGTATAGAAGATAAAGAAGTTGTGCTATTGGATTGGGATAGCTTTGTTTCTTTATATGCTTTTATGAAAAAGGAAAGACACGATGCCTAAAAATAAAAAAGAAAAAAAAGACGATGTAAACAGCTTGGTTTCTAAAATAAATAAAAAATACGGGAACGGAAGCTGTTTTTATGGCAAGCACAACGAGTTCAAAGAGAAAATAGACATAATACCCACACCATTAAATGCTCTTAATATGGCTTTGGGTGTGGGTGGGTTTACAAAAGGCAGAACAATAGAACTTATGGGAGTAGAGGGTGGCGGGAAAACCGCCCTCTCCCTACAAACTATAGGTCTGCTCCAAAAAAACGGTGGTAGAGCTTCTTTTATAGACGCTGAACACGCTCTTAATCTTAAACTTGCCAAAGTCCTTGGTGTAGACACAGACTCCCTACTTATAACAACCCCAGGGACAGGTGAAGAAGCCCTAGATATACTTGAAATGCAAGTGAGAAGCGGTCTGTTTGATTTAATAGTTGTTGACTCAGTGGCAGCTTTAACCCCACAAAAAGAAATAGACGGTGAAATGGGCGATACTTTCGTGGCTTTGCAGGCAAGAATGATGTCACAAGCTATGAGAAAACTAAACGCTGCCGTTTCTAAAACAAACACTTGTGTTATATTCATCAACCAGCTCAGGGATGATATAGGCAAAATGTTCGGGGATAAGACCACATCACCAGGTGGGAAGGCTTTGAAATACTATTCATCAGTGAGAATAAACATAAAACACATTGGGAAAATATGTAAAACTGTCAAAGACAAGAGGGTGTGCATTGGTCATAAGTTAAAAGCTCTCGTGGTTAAAAATAAACTCGCCCCTAACTACACTGAAGCAGAGTTTAATTTTCTATATAACAAAGGTCTTGAAGATTTGAAAGATGTTGAAGTAAAACCTGAAATAAAAACTAAGGAGGTAGATGAATTTGAATAAAACCATTTATATAACAGGAATGTATTGTTCGGGTAAATCACAGCTGTCCAATGCTTTATCTAAAAATCTGGGGTTGCCTGTTATTCATACCGATGATATTTATGTTCCTTTAATACAGAAACACGGCATAGATTGGCAAAATAGCAACAACAGAAAACTTGAGATTTTTGAATCTGTAAAAGATGAAATTAAAGAAGCATACACAACCGTTTTTGATACATATAAATCTGTTGATGTCATAGTAGAAGGATTTGCTTTGAAATATGGGTTTGATAGAGAAGTTATAGATTCTGTGCTGTCTTTACCCAGCAAAAGGCACGAAATTCTCATTAACATAGCCCCATCATACGATTACTGGCAGTATTTGCATGAACAGCGTATGAAAGAAACGGGTATAACAGACTGCAACATGAATTACAGATTTTATTCTGATTGTTTAAGCACTTTTGAACCACCAGAGCACTATGAGCACTATACTATTTCAAACTGGAAAGACGGTGTTCTTGGAAATAACGACTATCAACACGAAGATATAATTAGAAAGAAGTTTGACGGTTTACAATTAAAAGACAACGGCATAACTTTTGAAAATAAAAGTGTGCTGGATATTGGGTGTGCGGAAGGATATATAGGAAAATTCTGCTATGAAGAAGGGGCTTCCAAAGTTGTCGGAGTTGACAACAATTGGAGATTTTTAGAGAAAGCCAAAACACATAGGTATAAAGTTTTCTTAGATAACCTCAACTCGGCAGATTTGTCTAAAACAGGCAAATTTGATATAACGTTCTGTTTGTCAATACTGCATCGGGTCATAGACAAAGAGCATTTGATACAACAGATTTCAAGTGTAACAAATGGCAAGGCGGTGTTTGAGCTTCCTATAACTACGAAAAAAGGGTTTTTATTGGAGCAATATTCTAGTATGCCTGACCACAATAAAAACGAAACTAAAATATGGTGTCCTACTATTGAACTCTTGGAATATTGGTTTTCAAAGTATTTCAAAACGGTGAAATATTGTGGTATGTCGCCTCTTAAATATGGAGACTCATCAAAAAGAGTCGTCTTTATATGTGGAAACTAAAAAGGAAACGCTAAAAATGGCAATAGTTGAAAGTTTTAAGAAGTTAGTTAAAAACAGACCAAACATAAAAGTGATAGAATTGGGGACTAAAAGATGGAGAGCTGAGCACCCCACTCATCACATGGACTGGTTTCCTGGTATTAAAAGAGATAATTTTATTATGACTGACATAGAAAACGGGATAGATGTTGATGTCGTTGCTGATGCCCACAAATTAGCAGAAAAGTTTGGGGAAAACAGTGTGGATGCTATAGTGGCTTGTTCTGTTTTTGAGCATTTAGAAAAACCGTGGGTAGTAGCAAAAGAGTTTGAAAAAGTTCTTAAAGCTGGCGGGGCTTTTTTCATCCAAACACATCAAACATTTCCACTTCACGCCTATCCAAGTGATTACTTTAGATTTAGCGATTTAGCTCTTAAAAGTTTGTTTGAATGGGCTGTTGATGTAGAAACAGAAATGGAATTTCCTTGCCAAGTGGTATCAGAACGTTCTCCCTCTACACAATACGCAGCTGCTTTTTTGAACTCATGTATAACAGGCGTTAAGTCTGGAAAGGACAAATAAATGAGATATAAAGACAAGCCCTTAGTTATCATTACTATGGCAGGGAATGGTGGGAGAATGGGAGGAAAGAACAAACCTCTTCTTGAAATAGGTGGTATGACAATACTTGAAAATTATCTCAGATTATTCAAAGAACATGACATCACACTAGTGGTTGGGTATAACGCCGATAAAATCAAGGAAGAATACCCGACTTCGGTTTACAACAATCTTCTTTATATAAAGAACGAAAGGTGGGCTTTCACAAACTCTGCTCATAGTTTAGCACTCGCCCTTTCTTTTCACTATGGATATGGGTCATTGAGAGAAACGATAATTTTAGACGGAGATTTATGGTTTGACTTCTATCCTATAAAACACGGTTTTTATACTAAACCTCTGAAAGAGAGCGTAATTTATAAAAACGGTAAAGACTGCTACATAGACGACTGTAAAGGGATATTTGTTGGCATAGCTAGGGTTACAAAGGAACAGTGTGAGGAATACTTGACATCATACCCTAACATGTGCTATAATTCAAATCGTTACTGGTGCAATCTGTTTAACAAAGTTGAAACTGTTCAATGCCCACAAAATGTTTACGAAATTGACACTTGGGAAGACTATAAAAAACTGTCTGCCGTAAAAGGATGAAGACGCATGAGTAAAAGTGTGACAAAGCCTAAACCAATTCACGTGTCTTTATGCAAACACTGCCGTTGTGTGACAAGAACCTTAAATGGGAAATGTTGGAATTGTGAAAAGAGAAAATAAGACATGATAAACATAATAAACCATTTTGACTGTAATTCAGACCCGCTTAGATTTAACGAAAAAGACGCAACCATAACTCTTAAAAAGGGTGTTGGTATTCTTTCAAAGTTAGACATATACTATTGGGTATCAGCAGGAACGGCGTTAGGAATGATAAGAGATAAAAACTTCATAGAACACGACACCGATATAGACGTTGAAACATGTGATATTGAAAGAACCGATGAAATCAAAACAGCTTTTTTAGATGGCGGGTTTAATTTATACCGTGAAATGTACTATAGTTATATGGGGGATAAGATAATATCTCAATATGCTTTTGTTGATAAAGAAACCTCTGTGTTGTTTGATATTTACTTCTACAAAAAGCACCCCGTGTTGTATTTTAACATCAACGAACACGGTGTTTTAACGTTGCCTGCAAAGTTTGTAAACTATAGGTGCTTTCGATATTTCGACAAGGCTGGGGTAGCTGTTAGAACACTTGAACCTGTTGAGGAATATTTAGAATGGAGATTTGGGAAAGACTGGAAGATTAAAAAAGACAAGAAAGAAGCGTGGCAAAAAGATGCACCAGCATTATTAGACTTTGTGTTTCCAAATATAACGATAAAGGGGGTGAATTAAATGGTAATGGTGGGTGGGATTAAAACCTGTGGAGAAGAAAAACCACAGAACACGGCTTTGACACTGGTTGATTCTGTTAGTGAGAGAATAGCAAGTGCCTGTGATGAGCTTGAAAAACTTCAAGTTGAATTAGAAGAAATAAGGATATGTGCCGAGGATATAAAAAAGTTTGTTGTGTAAATATGGCAGTTTGAATCTGCCGATATAAAATTAAAAAGGGGCAAGGTGATGATTAAAAGACCAGAAGAACTGTTTGAACTGATTCTCACGAAGCATTTTGAAAACAGATTCAAAACCAAAGAAAGACGTGAAGGGTTTCATTGTTCTTCTGCTGATTCCTGTGCTATGCAAATTGCAAGAACGGTTCTAAAAGAAAAACCAAGCAATACGCCTTCTTTGCAACAAGAAATCAGGTGGTTAGTTGGTCATCATCTTGAATCCCTTTTTGATTCTATATTCAAGGATATAGGAATACTCGTGTCCACCAACGAAAAAATAGACGGAGAAGTTAGATGTGAAGGTGGTTCTGAAAAACTCAGCGGAGAATTGGACGAAATCATAGAAATCAACCTGTCTGTTATAGAAAAGTTGGGGATAGATATAAACAGCCTCAGCCCTAAACTCGCAAGTGCTATTAAAAAGGGTCTTAAAGCCGTTGTTGATATGAAAACAGCAGGTGCGAACGCATGGAATTTCATACCAAAAGAGGCAAACATAGTTCAGTTAAATCTATATCTCCACTTCAAGAAGATAAGACACGGGTTTTTGGTCTATCTTAACCCAGACACTGGAAAATATAAGATATTCTACGTGCCTTATTCCAAAGAAATGTATCAGGCTGTTATAAATAAATATGAATATATCTTAAAGCACGTGTGCAAGAACAGCCTGCCACCGAGGGGAAGTGATGACTATAGAAAATTCCCATGTTCTTGGATAGCTAAAAAACCTGGCGGTGCTATCGGTTGCTGTGAATACTTTGATGTGTGTTGGGGTCTAAAGTTTGACGATATAGTTAAAAAGGCGACTGGCGAACAATCTGGTAAATAGTCATGAAACTAACGCCATTGCGAGCGATAAGAAAAATCTGTCTTGAATGTTGCTATGGTTCAAGAAAAGAAATAGCCGATTGCCCAATAAAAGACTGCCCATTATATAAGTATAGAAACGGCAGGAAAAGGGCTAAAATTTCAATTATAAGACGGTATTGCAGAGGTTGTGCCGAGAACTCTAACGATATAAGGGATTGTGACCGTTTTGGTTGTCCCGCTTGGGCTTTCAGAGGGGGTAGGAAAATTCAGGCTACCCCCCTACATGGGGAGTGATTTGGCAAGGATAACTTGTCATTTTCACGAGGGAGAACTTTCAAAACAGGCCATTTTAATGGGGTGTGTGAGCTTTCAAATACGGTTTTATGGGGGGTTAGTGTAAATGGGCGAATTTTTGATGTGTTTTATTAAAATCTTATCTCTCAGTGTTATAGGGGGAATTGTAGGCTATTTTATTGGTTGGTTGATTACGGAAACATTTTCTGGACTGACTAAACAAAACAAGGAGATAGACTAATGACAATAAATCCAAACAAATGGCAACTTTTACTGACTTTTGTTGACAATGGAATGGTGTTAGAAAACCCAAACCACGTTTATGGAAAAGACGACGACAGGGGCGGGAGATTTGAAGAAGTTATAGAACAACAAGAAGACGAAGACGACAGCTTATCAAATGCAAAACTTATCAAGAAACTTATGTATTCAATAATAGAATATTTTGGGTTACATAGTGCCACCAATAAACATAGTAAATATAACATAGATATAAAAA
>Ga0116143_10004622_pt1 | contig 12933 bp, 9 predicted proteins | sample AD_UKC034_MetaG_FD_89745 | JGI IMG/M metagenome (GOLD analysis project Ga0116143, IMG submission 89745) | Active sludge microbial communities of municipal wastewater-treating anaerobic digesters from USA - AD_UKC034_MetaG | ecosystem: Engineered > Bioreactor > Anaerobic > Digestate | place: USA...
GTTTTCAGGTTACAATTTCTGAATTAATGGGAGAAACCTACGATATTGATTTTCAATTAGAAACAGATAAAATTAATAGTAAAGAAATTACTGATAATTCCAATCATAATAATGATGTAATTAATGCCAATCATATGGAATGTCTAAAACAGGCCAATCTTAATATGAAGTATCGATTTGAAACATTTGTCGTTGGTTCTAATAACAATATGGCTCATTCCGCCTGTCTTGCCGTTGCTGAATCACCAGGAAAGGACTTTAATCCTTTATTTATCTATGGTATGTCTGGTCTTGGTAAGACCCATCTGATGAATTCAATTGGACATTATATTGTAGAACATAATAATAATATGAAGGTTCTCTATGTTACTTCTGAAGAATTTACCAATGAAGTTATTGAATCTATTCGTCTTGGTAATTCAAGCGGTAATACATCTGCAATGACACAGCTGCGTGAAAAATATCGTAACATTGATGTCTTATTAATCGATGATATTCAATTTATAATAGGAAAGCCTTCTACTCAGGAAGAATTTTTCCATACCTTTAATGCACTTCATTCTGCAGGAAAAGCAATTATTATATCATCAGATAAACATCCTAAGGAAATGACTACTCTGGATGAAAGATTCCGTTCTCGCTTTGAATGGGGACTCATTGTTGATATTCAGCCTCCTGTTTATGAAACAAGAGTTGCTATTCTTCGTAAATATGCAGAAACCTTTGACAAAGATATTCCTAATGAAGTTATTGACTATATTGCTACAAATATCAAGTCCAATGTACGTGAGCTGGAGGGAGCATTTAATAAGGTTAATGCTTATTCCAGAATAAATAAGAATCGTGTAATCGATATGGAACTTGCCAAAGATGCTTTAAAAGATACAATTTTTCCGGATAAACCAACTATAATTACACCTAATATTATTCTCGATGTTGTTGCGGAACATTATAATATTGATTCGGAAGAAATAACCTCTAAGAAAAGAAATGCTGAAATTGTCTTACCAAGACAGATTTTTATGTATCTATGTCGTGAAATGACTGATACAACTTTAAAAGGTATTGCTGCTTTGCTGGATAAGAAGGATCATTCCACTGTTCTTCATGGTGTTAATAAGATTAGCGATGAGATTAAAGATAATACAGAATTAAAAGAGACTATAGAAATTATTAAAAACAAAATTATATCTTCCTGATTATTCATATCATTCATCAACATTTGTGGATAATCAATGTGAAGACTTAGTGATTAAATGTTTAATTCATTTATAAAATGTTTTCTACAAAATATGACAAATGAGGAACATTAATCATGATGTGAATAATTGTAACTTTTCAACCATGAAATAATTTTAATATAAACCTAGTTTTACTTTCAATTTTTGCTTAAATTTAGTATAATGTAATAGGTTATGCACATATCAACAGCCATTAAGACTATTATGAATGAATTATATTATTATATCTTAGTGAGCGGGACTACGAAGGGAGTTTGGAATAACATGAAGATTATCTGTTCAAAAGAAGATCTGGTTAATGGAGTTCAGATCGTTTCTAAGGCAGTTCCAAGTAATACAACAATGTCAATACTGGAATGCATTCTTATTCGTGCTGAAGATAATATGATTAAATTAACAGCTAATGATATGGAATTAGGTATTGAGACAGAAATACCGGGTACCATTGAACAACCAGGTATTGTTGCATTGGAATCTAAAATGTTAGTTGAGGTTGTTAGAAAACTTCCTAATGCTGATATCACAATTGAAACAGATGATAATTATCAGACAAGATTTAAGTATGATACATTGAAATTTGATTTGAATGGCAAATCAGGAGAAGATTTTTCTTATCTTCCTGATATTGAGAGAAATGAAGCTATTATGGTTTCTGCCTTTACTATGAAGGAAATTATAAGACAGACTATTTTTTCAATCGGTGTAAATGAAAGTAATAAGATTATGACAGGTGTACATATGGTCATCAATAATGATCAGTTAAAGGTGACTACACTTGACGGTCATAGAATTTCTATCAGACGTGTTTTATTAAAAAATATATACAACGAGAAAGAAGTTATTATTCCCGGTAAAACCCTTAGTGAAATCAGTAAGATTTTACCTACTGATGCAGAAAAAGATGTTAGTATTTTCCTGACCAATTCTCATGTTTTATTTGAATTTGATAATACAATTATTGTTTCCAGATTGATTGAAGGTAATTATTTTAGTGTAGATAAGATGATGTCTTCTGATTATGAGACAAAGGTAACAATGAGTAAGAAGGATCTTTATGATTGTATAGACAGGTCTATGTTATTTTCCAAAGAAGGTAATAAAAAACCGGTTGTTATAAATCTTACGGATAATGTCATGGAGATTAAAGTGGATTCTCCTCTTGGTAAGATGGATGAAGAAATTGAAGTTACTAAGCAGGGTAAGGATATTAAGATTGGATTTAATCCCAAATTTTTATTGGATGCTTTAAAGGTAATTGATGAAGAAAATATAGATGTTTACTTTGTTAATCCTAAGGCACCCTGTTACATCAAGGATGAAAATGATAAATATACTTATCTCATCCTTCCGGTTAATTTAAGTTAATCGATGCAGTTAATAATTGCTTAAAGCTTGGAGGCTTTTATGGAAACAATTAAATTAAGAGGCGAGTATATTAAACTTGGTCAAGCTTTAAAGGCAGTTGGACTGGTAGACGAAGGTGTAGAAGCTAAATTTGTTATTGTTGATGGTAAGGTTAAAGTCAACGGTGAAGTGTGTACCCAGAGAGGTAAGAAACTCTATGGCGGAGATGAAGTAGAATACGCTGATACAAAGATAAAGATTGAGGAATGATTTTACATGATAATAAAATCATTAGAACTGGATAATTTTCGAAATTATAAGAATCTTCATATGGATTTTGACAGAGGTGTTAATATTTTATATGGCGATAATGCACAGGGTAAGACCAATATTTTGGAAGCTATCTATGTCTCGGCAACAACAAAATCACATAAGGGCAGTAAGGATAAAGATATCATCAATTTTGATTCCGAGGAAGCCCATATTAAAACATATCTTGATAAAGATGGACTAGAACGAAGAGTTGATATGCATCTTCGTAAATCCAAATCCAAAGGTATTGCCATTGATATGGTAAAGCTGAAAAAAGCAGCACAGCTGCTTGGTCTTTTGAATGTCGTATTTTTTTCTCCGGAAGATCTTAGCATCATAAAGAATGCTCCATCAGAAAGAAGAAGATTTGTTGATATGGAGCTATGTCAGCTGGATCAAATTTATCTCTACAATCTAAATAACTATAATAAAATTATCAATCAGAGAAATAAACTTCTGAAGGATATTTTTTATAATAAAGATTATAAGGATATGCTGAATATATGGGATATGCAACTAATTTCCTATGGTGTTAAGATTATTGAGAGAAGACAGTTATTTATTGAACAGCTCAATGAGATTATAGGTTCTATTCATCAAAAGCTTTCAGGTCAGAAGGAAGAACTTATTATTCAATATACACCCTATGTGAAGGCAGAAGATTTTGAAAAGCTTTTAAAGAGTAATCTTGAAAAGGATATCAAATTAAAAATGACAACAGCCGGTCCACACAGAGATGATTTTATTTTCTACTCCAACGGAATTGATGTCAGAACTTTTGGATCACAGGGACAGCAAAGAACAGCTGCTTTATCCTTGAAGCTTTCTGAAATAGAGCTGGTAAAAAAAATCACAAAGGATCTTCCGGTGTTACTACTGGATGATGTTTTATCTGAGTTAGACAGCAGCAGGCAGAATCATTTGCTTAACAGTATTGGAAATATACAGACAATCATTACCTGTACAGGTCTTGATGATTTTATTAATAACAGATTTGAGATAGATAAGATTTTTAAGGTATCTAATGGAATCGTTACCAATGAGAACTAATGAAATATCATAGATAATATGGCAAATTTGAAAGGACATGGTTACTAGGACATGAGTTTTGAAAACATTGAAGACAAAGTAACAAATGAGTATGGTGCTGATCAAATTCAGATTTTGGAAGGTTTGGAAGCAGTTAGAAAGAGACCTGGTATGTATATTGGTACTACTTCTTCAAGAGGTCTGCATCATCTTGTTTATGAGATTGTAGATAACTCGGTAGATGAAGCTTTGGCCGGATTCTGCAATACAATTCAGGTATTTATTAACAAAGGCAACTCGATCACCGTTATTGATAATGGACGAGGTGTGCCTGTTGGAATTAATCATAAAGCAGGACTTCCTGCTGTTGAAGTTGTATTTACCATTCTTCATGCCGGTGGTAAATTCGGCGGTGGTGGATATAAAGTATCCGGAGGACTTCATGGAGTAGGTGCTTCCGTTGTTAATGCTCTTTCCTCCTGGTTGGAGGTTGAAATCTACAGCGACGCTAAAATCTATAATCAGCGTTATGAGTATGGTAAAGTGTGTTATCCACTAAAAGTAATTGGTGAATGTGAAGAAAACAAAACAGGAACAAAGGTAACATTCCAGCCGGATGCTACAATTTTTGAAGATACTGTTTATGATTTTGATACTTTAAAACAAAGACTTCGTGAGATGGCTTTTCTAACCAAAGGTCTTCGTATAGAATTAACGGATCTTCGTGACGATGAGAAAGAAAATACAAAAGTATTTCACTATGAAGGCGGAATCAAAGAATTTGTTGCTTATATGAATAAGAGTAAATCACCTCTGTATGAACATATTATGTACTTTGAAGGCAAGAAGGATGATGTTTATGTTGAGGTTGCTATCCAGCATAATGACAGCTATACAGAGAGTATGTACGGATTTGTTAATAACATAAACACGCCGGAGGGTGGTACTCATATTGAAGGATTTAAGAGAGCACTGACTAAGACATTTAATGATTATGGAAGAACCAATAAAATCATTAAGGACAGCGAGCCTAATCTGTCAGGAGAAGATATCAGAGAAGGTCTGACAGCAATCATTTCCATCAAGATAGAAGATCCACAGTTTGAAGGACAGACCAAACAGAAATTAGGTAATTCTGAGGCAAGAAATGCTGTTGATAGTGTTGTATGTGAACAGTTAACCTATTTCCTTGAGCAGAATCCTCAGGTTGCCAAGACAATATGTGAGAAATCCTTACTTGCACAACGTGCGAGAGAAGCTGCAAGAAAAGCAAGGGATTTGACCAGAAGAAAGACTGCACTGGAAGGTTCTTCCCTGCCTGGTAAATTAGCAGATTGTTCCGATAAAGATCCTGTAAATTGTGAGATTTATATCGTAGAGGGAGATTCCGCCGGTGGTAGTGCTAAGTCAGCAAGAAGCCGTGCAACACAGGCTATTCTTCCGCTTCGTGGTAAAATATTAAATGTTGAGAAGGCAAGATTAGATAAAATCTATGCAAATGCGGAGATTAAAGCAATGATTACCGCATTTGGAACTGGTATTCATGAGGATTTTGATATCAGCAAGCTTCGTTATCATAAGATTATTATTATGACAGATGCAGATGTTGATGGTGCACATATTGCAACATTAATGCTGACTTTCCTTTATCGTTTCATGCCGGAACTGATTAAGCAGGGATATGTTTATCTTGCACAGCCGCCTTTATATAAGCTTGAAAAGAACAAAAAGGTATGGTACGCATATTCGGATGAAGAATTAGATAGTATTCTCACAGAAGTTGGACGTGACCAGAATAACAAGATTCAGCGTTACAAAGGTCTTGGTGAGATGGATGCAGAGCAGTTGTGGGAAACAACCATGGACCCTGAGAAGAGAATTCTTTTAAGAGTTTGTATTGGTGAGGATTCTGAATCTGAGGTGGATCTTACATTTACAACTTTGATGGGTGATAAAGTAGAACCACGTAGAGAATTCATTGAGTTAAATGCAAAGTATGTAAGAAACTTAGATATATAACAGACAGATTCATTAATACTTTTAATAATGATTAGTAATCTGGATATTTCAAGGCAACTCGGAATTCATAAATAGAAAGGCACGGTTAATTTAGAATGGATGAAACAATGTTTGATAAAGTCCATGAGGTCGATTTAAAAAAGACCATGGAGAAATCCTATATCGATTATGCAATGAGCGTTATTGCTTCCAGAGCATTACCTGATGTAAGAGACGGTTTGAAACCGGTACAAAGAAGAATCCTTTATTCAATGATTGAATTGAACAATGGTCCTGACAAGCCACACAGAAAATGTGCACGTATTGTCGGTGATACCATGGGTAAATATCATCCTCATGGTGATAGCTCTATTTATGGTGCTTTGGTTAATATGGCACAAGATTGGAATACCAGATATCCATTGGTTGATGGACATGGTAACTTCGGATCTGTTGATGGTGACGGAGCAGCCGCAATGCGATATACAGAAGCAAGACTTTCCAAGATTTCCATGGAGCTTCTTGCTGATATCAATAAAGATACCGTTAATTTTGTACCTAACTTTGATGAAACAGAACGAGAGCCTTCTGTACTTCCAAGCCGTTATCCCAACCTTTTGGTTAATGGAACGACCGGTATTGCAGTAGGTATGGCAACGAATATTCCACCACATAATCTTCGTGAGATTTCGGAAGCAGTTATTCGTATTATTGATAACAGAGTAGAAGAAAACAGAGAAACAAGTATTGATGAGCTTCTTGAAATTGTAAAAGGTCCGGATTTCCCGACTGGTGCACAGATTCTTGGAACCAGAGGAATTATCGAATCATATAGAACAGGTCGTGGCAAAATCCGTCTTCGTGGTATTACCGATATTGAGACGATGGCAAATGGTAAATCACAGATTATCATTACAGAACTTCCCTATATGGTAAATAAAGCCAATTTGATTTTGAAAATGGCTGAGTTGGTTAAACTAAAGAAAATTGATGGTATTACAGATATCCGCGATGAGTCCAATCGTGAAGGTATGCGTGTTGTTATTGAACTAAGAAGAGATGCGAATGCCAATGTAATTTTGAATCAGTTATATAAGCATACACAGTTACAGGATACTTTTGGTGTTATTATGCTGGCATTAGTTAATAATGAACCAAGAGTTATGAATCTTTTAGATATGTTATCCGAATATCTAAAGCATCAGGAAGAAGTAGTAACAAGACGTACAAAATATGATTTGAACAAAGCAGAGGAAAGAGATCATATTGTACAGGGATTATTAATTGCCCTGGATTACATTGATGAAGTAATTAAGATTATCCGTGGAAGCCAGACAACACAGGAAGCCAAGGATAAATTAATAGAAAGATTTGGATTAAGCGAAGCACAGGCAACAGCGATTGTTGAGATGAGACTTCGTTCTTTAACAGGTCTGGAGCGTGAGAAGTTAGAAGCAGAACACAAAGATCTGATGGAGCGTATTGCAGAATGGAAGGCAATTTTGGCAGACGAGAAACTCTTACTTGGTGTTATCCGTACAGAACTTAGTATTACTGTTGAGAAATATGGCGATGAAAGAAGAACCATAATCGGATTTGATGAATTCGATATTTCCATGGAGGATCTGATTCCAAGAGATAATACAGTAATTGCTATGACAAGCCTTGGATATATCAAACGTATGACAGTAGATAATTTCCGTTCGCAGAATCGTGGTGGTAAGGGAATCAAAGGAATGACTACCATTGAAGATGATTATATCGAAGATCTTCTGATGACGACGACCCATCATTATATTATGTTCTTTACCAATACCGGTCGTGTATATCGTCTGAAGGCATATGAGATACCGGAAGCAAGCAGAGTTGCCAGAGGAACAGCAATTGTCAATCTGTTGCAGCTTTCCCCGGGAGAAAAGATTTCCGCAATTATACCGGTAAAGGATTATGATGAATCAAAGAATCTTTTCATGGTTACCAGACGCGGTACAGTGAAGAAGACAAGTATTATGGAATATGCCAATATTCGTAAAAACGGTCTTGCTGCAATTAACCTAAGAGATGATGATGAACTGATTGAAGTAAAGCAGACAGATAAGAAAACAGAGATTTTTCTGATTAGTAAGTATGGTCTCTGCATCAGATTTAAAGAGACAGATGTACGTGCGACCGGAAGAACCTCTATGGGTGTTATCGGTATGAATTTATCTTTTGAGGATGAAATCGTTGGCATGCAGTTGGATCATCAGGGAGATTCCCTTTTGATTGTCAGTGAAAATGGTATGGGTAAGAGAACTTATCTGGATGAATTTAATGTACAGAACCGTGGCGGTAAGGGTGTGAAGTGTTACAAGATTACCGAAAAGACAGGTGATGTTATCGGTGTGAAGGCAGTAAATGATGATCATGAAATCATGATGATTACTACAGCCGGAATCATTATTCAGCTCCGTATGGAAGACATTTCCATTCTTGGAAGAGTGACTTCCGGTGTAAGAATGATTCATCTGGGTGATGGTGTAAAGGTTGCCAAAATCGCCAAGGTTCGTGAAAAAGTAAGTGATGGTGTGATCGAATATGACAACATGGATGATGCAATGGAGGATATCTCAGAAGAAGAGAAGAAGCTGGTTGATTCTTATGTTGAAGATGATGAAGATAAGGAGATGCTGTTTCCTAAGGACGAGGGCGAAGACGAAGATAACTAAACCTTAGAATACTAATTATTTATGAAAATATAGAATTAGTTGAGATGGAATATGCATGAAAACCTCCGTAGTTAGGCTATGGGGGTTTTTGCGACTAAAGAACTGTAAAATGAGAAGTCGGATAAAAAGAATTATAAAGGGGAAAAAGAATAATTTCTATAGATGATTTATTACAAAAGAGAATGCAAAGAAGACTACTTATCGTTGAAGATAATTCAATGTCGAGAAAGACTCTTTGTGCAATTTTAGATGAAGAGTATGAGATTCTTGAAGCGAAAAACGGACTGGAAGCAATTGATATCCTGGAGAGAGAATTCAGCACCTTATCAGCCATTATACTGGATCTTGAAATGCCACAACTAAATGGTTTTGAAGTGATGGCTATTATACAGAAAAATCCGGATATGGCTCAGATTCCTATCATTATTACGACTGCTACAGATGATAGTATGATTGAAGAAAAGGCCTTGGAATGACCTTCGAACACCTCTCAATGCAGTTATTGCATTTTCCGGTTCGGAGTTTGTAGAAGGAGCAGATGAGAAACAATTACGTCAATGCTTACAGAAAGTTAACAGTTCCGGTAATTATCTGTTGGGAATTATTAATGACGTACTCGATATGTCGAGAATAGAACAAAATCGCGTAAAATTAAATCCAGAGCCTTACAATCTGGAAGATTTTGAAAAACTAATCAGGAACCTGATTGGTAAATTATGTGCGGATAAAGAGATCGAATTCATTATGGATATCCGTAATGAAATAAAATCAGGAATTGTTGTTGATATAGTGCGATTCAATCAGATTTTTATGAATCTTTTGTCAAATGCGGTGAAATATACGCACCAAGGCGGTAAAGTTGAATTTTATGTTAAGGAATGTAATACTTCCAAAAAATTAAAGGGACTGCAGTTCATAATTAAGGATAACGGAATCGGTATGAGTGAAGAATTTATCCCGCATGCATTTGACAGATTCCAGCAGGAATATCGAAAGGATGTTAAGGAGAAAGTAGAAGGAACTGGACTTGGACTTCCTATTGTGAAGGAACTGGTGAAGTTGATGAAGGGTACCATAACACTTGAAAGTAAGTTAAACGAGGGTAGTACTTTCACAGTCGAATTACCTTTTTAGGCAATGGAGGTTTTGGAACAGGAACAGACAAAAGAACAATGTGATTACAGTATTCTAAAGGGAAAACGGATTCTGATTGTTGAGGATTTCGAGTTAAACTTTGAAATTGTTCAAAAGCTATTAGAGAAATATGGTTGTGACATTGAATAGGTTGCAAATGGACAACTTGCCTGTGAAAAATTTGAAAGCTCAGCACTAGACTATTATCAGATCATTCTGATGGATATTCGAATGCCGGTATTAGGTGGTCTGGATGCGACCAGAACAATTCGTAGTATGAACAGAGAAGATGCTAAGAGTATACCGATTATTGCAATGTCTGCTGATGCATTTAGCGAGGACGAGAAAACAGCCTACAGCGCAGGTATGAATGCACAGGTAACGAAACCAATTATTCCAAAGAAACTGTATCAGACCTGTTGTGACTTCCTTAAAGCCGGTAATTGATAGAGATGAAGCCGACCCTGTTTTCCAATTGGCTGCAATAATTCCAGATAAGTCAGAAGATGCAGAATCAGTTGAGCCTGTTTTAAATTAACAGAGAGAAGCAGGGCAATGTCTTTGGATGTAAAGGTTGGTGGAAGATGCTGCAGTTTTCCATCGCTATTCTTCATTAAGAATTTGTAGTAATCCTCTGGTTCATAGAGAGTAACTAAACCACAGATAGATTTGGGGATGCGATCCGTTTTGGTCGCTCCCTTTTTCTTATCCTTTGACCAGCCATCAAGGATCTTGTACTCTTCCATTTCAATAAAACAGATTTCAAAATGAAGATGTTCATTAGAAAGAAAAGATTTGATTTTATATAGCTCGGGTAATATGTCATAGATACGTCCCTTTTTAGGAGACTTTCTGGGAACGCTGATTTCACCCGTTGAAGGATCAATCCAGCGAACATATTTGGTAAGAGCAACCGGATAGACTATTGTTACTTCATAATCTGTCAAAAAGGCAGAAAGTTTGGCCCGCATGGTATTAAAACTGCGCGTCTGAATCTCGTAGATCTCGCCTTCCTTGCAGATGTCAGCAACATAAGAACCAATTTTGATCTCATGGTAGTTCTCATTTGGTGCATAGTAATACTTAAGAACAGCGTGTACAGTCTTTTCTGATAAGGTACCAATGCCATGAAGTCCCCGCTGTCTTCCGATAATGGTGTCACAGGCTTGTTGAAACAGTGTTTCATCCGGTTGTCGGTCGTATAAGGTTGTCGTCTGATCTTTTTTCTTCATAAGCAGATAAATTAGTGAAATCTGGAGTAAATAATCAAGGTGTCATCCAGGTTAATAGTGGTTTCGGGATTAGGTAACATGACTTTATTCTTACGAATCAGCATAAGGATAATCTCCTGTTTGTAAATGTCAAGGTCGCAGATTTTCTTACCTCTCCATTTATTTTCCTCCTTGATCTTAAGTTCCCGAAGACGGATTTCCCGTTCCTCTTCATCATTTCTGGTACCGAAAAGAAGAATATCCTTGGGATTGATAATGATATCTTCATTTGGCAGGATAACACTATTCCCGCGCATTACCATAAGAAGAGACTGCTGTGGCGGAAATACCAGGTCCCCTGTGTGTTTGCCAATCCAGATATGCTTGGAGGGGATATGGGAAGTGAAAAATTTCAGCTCTTTCTGTTCCCAGACCTTAACCATGGTATTAATCTTGGCATATTGTTCCACGAAACCTGCAGATATAATACCGGTTGGAATCGCAACCATACCAACACCGAGAAAAGAAATGAAGATAGCCATAATCTTGCCCGCCGGTGTGATTGGGTAAATGTCTCCATATCCAATGGTCAGAAGTGTTGACATGGACCACCAGATTCCTGAAAATGCATTGGAGAACTGCTCCGGCTGAGCCTCATGCTCCAGATTATACATGAACATGGAGGACGCAATCATGATAATAAAAATCATTAATACAGAAGAGAAAATCTGATTTTTCTTCTCATTTAATACATTAAAAATAACACTGAAATTATCATACTTTCCATTTATTTTAAACAGACGGAGAATGCGGACAACCCGAAGCATACGAAAAGCTACGGCTCCTGCCGGAAAGATAACCGGCAGAAAATACGGAAGGAAAGTGAATAAATCAATTAAACCAAAAGCAGAAAGCACAAATTTATTGCGTGCCTTTCCGGGACGCAGGGTTGGATAAAGAAATTCCGCAGTCCATACACGAAGCACGTACTCAACAATAAAAATGAGAATCGTAATAAACTCAATCAGATCAAGAATCTCTGTATATGGTTTGGAACTTTCAAAGGTCATGAACAGGATGCTAAAGAGATTGAGCAGAATAGATACAATAATAACGATATCACAGATCAGACTTGGCATATCCTGTTTATTACCAATCTGAATCATATCAAAAATTCGTCTTTTAAATTTATGCATAAGACACTCCTTTCCACACAACTTTAATTATATCGGAAACAAGTAGCGTGTCAAAGAAAATCCGCTATTTTTAAGGAAAATTTGCAAATGAACCGGCACAATGCTATAATTTATTTTTGCGAAAGGAAGATGATAAATATGGAAAGTTATAGCATTTTAAGAGACTTGGCAATTATTATTGCGTCTGCAAAATTCATGGGAATTGTCGCTAAGAAATGTAAGGCACCTATGGTTGTAGGTGAGATTATAGCAGGACTGATTATTGGACCATGTCTTTTGGGTTTTGTTCAACAGTCTGATTTTATCAGTAAAATGGCGGAAATAGGAGTTATTCTGATCATGTTCTCTGCAGGTCTTGAGACGAATCTGAAGGAACTGAAGAAATCAGGACTAATCTCTCTTCTAATTGCGTTTATGGGTGTTTTGGTACCTTTAATTGGTGGAACGATTCTGTATATGGCAGTCTATGGATGGGCAGCAGTTGGAACGGATGAGTTTTTTAAAGGACTGTTCATTGGATGTATTATGACAGCAACTTCGGTTGGTATTACCGTAGAATCACTTCGGGAAATGGGATATCTGAAAGGACGTGTTGGACAGACTATTCTGAGCGCCGCAATTATTGACGATGTCATCGGTATTGTTGCCCTTACCTTTGTTCTTGGCTTTAAGGATCCCACCAACAATACAGGAAAGGTATTGCTTAGCACCTTTGCCTTCTTTGCAATTGCATTGATAGGTGGTTATATCATCTATAAGA
>Ga0116143_10004627_pt1 | contig 12921 bp, 8 predicted proteins | sample AD_UKC034_MetaG_FD_89745 | JGI IMG/M metagenome (GOLD analysis project Ga0116143, IMG submission 89745) | Active sludge microbial communities of municipal wastewater-treating anaerobic digesters from USA - AD_UKC034_MetaG | ecosystem: Engineered > Bioreactor > Anaerobic > Digestate | place: USA...
AGGCTAAATACGAATTAGTTTGGCATGCTTTAACATACGTAAATTTATCAAAAAATCAAAACCTACAAATCAAAGAAACCAGTTTGTTGTTCTCCGATATTCATCAAGGCAGACCTGTCCAGCAAACAATTATATTCCTCACAGCTCGTCTCGGGAACAATAGCACAATTATGACAAGCAGCCCCATTAACTGAATCCGGACCTTGACCTGCATTGTGTCCGATTTCGGAGCAGACAGGGTCGGACGAGCACCATCGGGCATCTTCCAGTGCTTCGAGTATATTCTTTGCAAGGAACATTTCCTTGCCTTGACGCACCAAGCCACCCATTGATCCTTCTGAATCACCGGAAGAAGTGTATATAAGTACCCCATTCATCCGGGTATGCGGACCCGAACTGAAATAAATCCTTTCCCTCAAGGAGGAAGAGCCGTAGCCACAATTGAAGCACAGCCGTTTAATCAACAAGTGTGCAAAAGTATGCATCATGATGAATGCAGAGTTGACATCCCTGCCAGCATTTGCACCATTCCTTGCTGCAAAGTATCTCTGCAGCAAGGGCTCATTGATCGCACCAACTCTTTCCTGCCATTCATCAATTACATCATCCCTGAATTTAAGAAAGATGCCTTCGCCATAAACTTCAATAGCCGGCAACCAAGTAACAAGTCTTGCAGACAGTTCATTTATCCTTTCCTGTTGATTGCGGTTATCATTTACAGTGTCAATCCTTGAAAAACCCGTAAAAACCTTGGTTTCCTTCAGTTTTTCTATAAGAGTTACTGAATCAAAATACCGTAAAAGGAATTCCGTTTCATTATAATTCTGAAAATCAGAAACAACAGCTTTCAGATTTCTGCCTTCGACAATGTAGCCTTCATTAAACACCCGGTATTCTTCCAATCTGATTGTCAGATCGCTCACATCATCATTATTCTGATTATCTTGCCTCTCAATCAGCCTGACTATTTCCTGATATAAATAATCAAGATCAATCAGATCATTTATCACTTCCGGCCTCATTGCAAGAACAATTTTAAGAATATTTCCGGCTCCATTATCTTGGAAATACAAGCCTATTAGTCTTTCCATGGATAAATCATGAATTACAGATTCAACCTGACGGTTTTCTTCCTGTGGCAAATAAATGGCGGACTGAACATATGAATAATGAACATTGGAGCCACCTCGTATCAAAACCCTCAATTCATTTTGACAATCTACCGCATTGTCAATTAAGTTTCCACCAAGCCAAGGCCTGTATCCTTTACATAAAATTCCGTCAATAATATGACCATTAACAGCAGCAGGTTCATTTTCCTGTGCTCCCTGAATATTGGTTAAAGCATGTTCATTCATCAGGCCAGCAAGACTACGGGATGCACCACAAGAACACCTGATCCTGATGCTTGACAAATCTCCGGAACCGCTTCTTCCGTCATATTTCAGAATATGCAGGCCCGCATCAGGTATACCTCTGTGCACCCATTCCCGGAATGGAACGTCCTGGATATGACCTGCATGGCAGGCTGAAATAAAACGGACGGGAATCAGCTTTCCCCTGTGTTTTGGTGGTTCATTTATTCTGGGGCAAGCAGGAGAGGTGCAATGATAATCATGCTGATGCAGTCCGATCTCAACCATAGTGCCACAACTCAGGCAATAGTGCCACCCAGGAAAACGCACTCCGGGAACAGATATCTCCTGGTTTCTTTTCCCTTTTTCGAAATAAGGAAAAGGTGAACGAAAATGATTAACATTCAGGAGATTCTGCAAACGGGGTTCATGAATGATGAAATCAGTTAAGTCATATACCTGGTTTTGCCGAGCAAGTTGTATTTTGTTTTCAAAAGCAGTTTCCCAACTATCCAGTCCACATATCATAATTGACTCATCATTCGGAAAAACTACGATCTGACCTATTCCGAAAGGCACTAGAAGCTGCCCTGTTCTAATATTTCGTTTTGACATAATGCTTTATGATTTACTATATTTCTATATTTGATTCGCTATCAACGCCCCTCATACTGGTTGGAGTCTTAACTGATCTGACTTTCATTTCTTCCGGAAACTCTTCACTTGCAGAATACATAAGTGGAAGCCGATTATGATGATTAGCTCCGGAATTCATTGCATCGCCATAATACTGAAATCCGCCCTGCCATTTACGAAGAAATTCATCGATCATTGCAGCTGTTGCAGTTTGTTCATTTAGATCAATCAAGGCGCACCTATTCATAATTATATCTCTTGCCATTTCAGATAGTTCGGTAAAATCAGTATTACCTAAAGCAGCCGTGTCGTGAAGTATCCCGCCAGAAAAATGCCGGATCAAACCGATAATTACGGCATGAAGTGCACGTTCCCTGACGCTGATTGTAAAAGGAGTAACCGATGTGGGTTCCACATTGGCATAAATCCTGGCATGATAAGCCAGAAAATGTTCGTAAATGGATTTATCCCTAGGCTTTGAAGGACTGTATAAAGTAAGTATAAAGCCAGGACCAGTGGGGACAGAACGTCCCACCCGTGAGCTTGCCTGGATATACTCTGCAGTAGTTTTTGGCTGGCCATGGATAAACATTAGTCCTAACCTGGAAATATCCACTCCCGTTGCAATCATGTTGGTAGCCAGACAAATATCAACTGCATCCGGATTGTCAATCTGAATCTCAAGTTTTTTCAGGATCAGGGGAATTTTTTCATTTGAAATACGTCCGGTCAGTTCTTCGTAATGAATTCTGCGAACCGGCTTTACGATTAAATCCCTGGCATGAATCTGACTTAACCGTTCCCGAATATCACCGTAAACCAAAGATGCAGCCCCTCCAAGTTCACGTATGCTGTTGAAATAACCCATTAAAGTCCAGTAAAAATCAATGCCAGGCTCATTATTATTAACATCAACCGTCTGAAGAACTTTTGCATAGGTCCTTGCTATCGCAGTTTGTGCCGACTGGTAACCCGAAGGGCAAATGCCGATATAAAGCCTGCCAGGGTATTCTTGTGAGATGACTTTCACTTCAGAGAACCATGTATTCCCGAATTCAAGTGCCTGAGGCGGAAATATATTAAGCCGCTGGGTACCATATAGAGCTAACACTTGATCGCCAGCCCTGCTTATTGTAGCAGAGGATGCCACAATTTTAGGAGGTTTAAAATTATTCAGATTTTCTCTACCCGGCAGGAAAGGAGGCTCTGATTTACCATAATTATTACAAAGAGTCTGGACCATGGTTTCATACAATCCTACCATGGTTCCAAGCGGGCCTGAAATAAGGTGCAGCTCGTCCTGTATTATCAACTCGGGCGGCTTAATTCTGCTCCACACTCCATTAGCTGTATTCCTAAAACCAAATATTCGGGCTGATTCCTTTTTCCAGGGAATCATAGCAAATTTGTCTACTGTACCCAGAACGAGTGTGGGAGACTTGTCATATATTTCCTCATCAACCACGTACAGGGGTAACTCTTCATTTCCATATTCGCATAAAGGATTTTCACATTTGAAATATGTTCTCCCATTGGCACCATCTGTGCGAAATAATCCTTTAATTCTTGTCTGGGCTGTGGGATTATCAACTTTACCTATCTGAGCTCCGCAGCAAGGACATTTCAAAACAATAAAGTTATAAGACTCTTCATTGTGTTCAACCAGGTTATTATAATTAGTTATTGCATCGCGGTTTGTGTTGGGAGTGTTAGAACCTCCAACCCAGAGGCCGATAGAGATTCGCTCATGGCCCAGAGAGTTTAAGTTATTTTGCCTAATAAGGTCACAGGCACAAATCAGAGATGCGGCCCTTTCGTACTGCTGAACAGTCAATAAGCGCAGCGTATAACGCATAAGCACCGATGTGCCAAGTGCATTTGTTTTGAACATCCCATAACCCTGAATACGACGGCTGAAAATCTGAAAGGCAGTAAGCCCAAGGTATGCTTCCGTTTTGCCTCCACCTGTAGGGAACCAGATCAAATCAACAATTCCTCTTTCTGATTCATCGCCATTCCATACTGATTTAAGATTCATCAGAATGAATGCCAGCTGAAATGGTCGCCAACGTCCAACAGGCCTCTGCGGTGTGTGGGTTTGATTATAGTCATCAAGAGACATGAATTCATTGTTGCCATTGTTTAAAGGAGATAATGTGAATACTGCATTTGCGCCCTGCCCCTGTCTGATCCACTTTCTCTGATCTGTTTTGGAGCGCTGCTGCTGCCAGAGCATTGCGCGGTTCATCCATTTGAAGCATAGAAGTGCATTCTTACTATCCTCTTCCAATAAGAAATCAAGGCCGCCTCGGATTCTTTCGAGGTTCGCTGAACATTTCCGAATATTGGCATGAGCAGCTTCCTGATAAGAATCCGGTAAAATATTGATATCATTGTTCAGCGGTATTATCCACGCTTCATATGAAGCCACAAGATCTTTCAGGCTTTGTAACCCTCTCTGCCATTCATCCTCCCCAGCAAGATCAGAAAGATTAAACATGCTGAGGTCGACGTGGCTTGTGGGTGCCACCTGGGGCATCTCGTATGCGGGCATGACGGATGTAATAATTCTTCTGACAGCAAGACTTTCGGAATCCCATACCGCTGCACAGCCATGGCCAATAGCAAATACAGGTTTTTTCCTGTAAAGCAGAGCCATTGCTTTTTCTTCATCTGTATCAGTTTGGCTCGTTCGTTCGTGATAGGGAATAATCAGATCGTCAGAGTCGGTTTCCAGTATCATACTGCATTGGTAAAGATAAAATGCTTTATCGTTGATACCGGCATTTTTATTATTAATTATAGTTACCGTGAATGTTGCTGTATTTTCGTTTCTGTCTTTGGCTGTAGAACGGTTTATCAGCTGAAATGAAAGCCAGGCATTATCCTCAGTATCCCTGTATATGACTCTTGATTCATTGAATAATTCTGGTGAAAGCTCGAAATCCAATATTACATTTGGCAATGGTCGCCTGATCCAGAATCTTTTCAGCATCTGATTTCCATTCCTGGTCAAATAATCAGTAATTTCATCATTCTCATCGCGCTTTTTCACCGGAACGAGGTCATCACTTTGAATATAGCAGGCAGCGGAAAAAGATATTTTGATATTGCAATTTTCACTAGCAAGATTTGTCTTGAATGTAAAGCCCATCGCCGACTGCATATACTGGTTTGCCAGATCCACCGGATCATCTGTGGCTGAAGCATCATCCCTAGTGCTGGCTGAAGTTTCAGTATCACCTGTATCATCCGGCCGGCCTTCCGCCGGCGTGTCATCCGGATTGTCAGGAACTACTTGTGTAACTACCTGATCAATCTGACGGACTCGTTGCGGATAGAGAATACCTGCACCGTATTTTTGCCATGGACTTCCATGGACGTCAGTTAAAAGTATTTCCTCTCCTGAAACCGGATCTCTATATGAATTCAAGGAGTCGGGCCCTACAACCTCGGCAAAAAGGCTATCATAGATTTTCTTTCTTAAAAGGTCATCATTGCGCATAAATTCCTGTTTAAAGCTTATTAAAATTTTTTTCAATCAATTTATTATATTGTGATTCCAGAGCCCGGTCAAGAACAATAAAAAGTTTGAGTCGGGCCCTCGAAATACCTACATAAAGAAGTCTTTGGTTCTCTTCTGTCTCAAGGTTGTCAAAACCGATTAAGATAATGAAGGTATTTTCCAAGCCTTTAAAAGCCTGAATGGTCGAGAATGCTATCATATGCTTGGCAAATAAATCAGCCTGTTCGAGTCCCGAAGTTTTCAAACTTCTTGGAGATAATACTGTCAACTTTTTTAGATCGATCGATTTGTCGATCAATTTTGCAATAATGTTTTCAACCCCGGAAATTACACCTTTAGCCGGAAACATAGTTTCAATTCCTTCGCCTTCCAATGTGTATCTATAAGCTTCAGGCATATCGGCACCCGTGAGCAGGGTATTCTGTCGGCAAATCCTCAATGTATTTCTGCAATTAATCTTCAATTTGGGATAAACTGCAAAGCAAGCTCTGCCTTGGAGATTGACAAGTGATTCAGCCGGATTGTTAAGAAAAATAGCTTGTCTTGAAAAGTCACCGAAAAAATACCAGTTGCCGTTTCTTAACCCTGATTTCAGCAAAGAATCAAAGACTTCAAGGAAATTGGGGCTTAATAAATCCTGAGCTTCATCCAGTATCAATATGTCAAATTTTTCCTGCTCTGAAAAATCATTTGAAAGCATGAAATCAAGTGGCAGGGTTTCCGTAAAATACACCTCCTTTTCTTCATCACCAAAAGGAACATTCAGGTTCGAATTATTCTGCAGGTAAGAATGGAAACTGCCGGCAAAATAACTGACAGTATTATCTTTTGCTAATGTTGCGATATCTTCAGATAATTTTTCGCCCAACGCCCTGTTAAAACAAAACAGGGCAACTTTTTTACCTTCCCGGATTTTCTTTCCGGCCAGTTCTGAAGCAAGTATCGTTTTACCAGTGCCGGCTGCACCTTCAAAGAGGCACCTGGGATTGTATTCCGTAAAATTCAGAATGTCGAATTGCTCTTTGGTAAATTCTTCAATATGGAATTCTGCATCAACAATCTTATTAATGTCAGTGTAGCGATAGTCAAAATCCCCCCTCAAAAGCCTTAAGAGTTTTTCACAGTCATCTCTGGTTGGCAAGGACCGGTCGGGATGGAACCAGGAGCTGTTTCTCATTTTATCCTGCCAGTTCCTGCTTAAATTCTCAATATAAAAACTCACCGGTGATCTTCTGATCAGATCCCTGGTGTAAACCATCCACGGTTCACCTTCTGTGCCGATTTCAGGAATCTCATTCAGCCCGGAAAATACCACACCATAACCAAAGAGCAAACCCGGCAATCTTTCTTTGAGCTTTTTATCTACATCAGCTTTTTCCAACAGCCATGCCCTTAAGGAATGCATGGTATCGCTCACCTGCCTGAACGGACCTTTTGCTGAAGTATTAACCTGACCCTGCCTGCTTTCAAAGTACCACAATCCATTTTCTCTTCGAACATTTCCGTGTTTCACCTCCAAAGCAAAAATGCCTTTACCCGGAGCGAGAACCAGAAAATCCAATTCTCCGGAAACGGTTTTCAGATGTTTAGATATGAAAAGCGAATGCAACACGTAAAAATCAGCTGAAGATACTTCCGTCTTAAACTTGTGCAGCAGAATCTGTTCACCTCGAGAGCTATTTAAATCGATATTGTCAGGAATAATCATAAATTGATCACTTTACGCGTTCGTGTATATTCCACAATTAAATCATTTCTGACTATTGCAGCGATTCGTTTAATATCTCCGGAGATAGTAATATTGTTTTTTGTGTAGTCAAAAGTGGAGTCAGCGATAATTAATCTTCCTGAGAATTTTTTCTCGATATCATTTCTTACGACATGAGAAAGTTTGATCAAACTACCAACGATTTTATTCCGGATCTCAATAATCATTGAAGGTGTTACAGGGCCATGATATCCAGCGGCTACAAATATCAACAGAATGTTTACTAGATCTGGGGCTAAAATGTCCTCATTATGCATCCAGTTTCTCACATTATAAATCGCAGGGGTCGACTTTTCAAGTGTGTATGGATTGTCATTTTTAACACTGATGAGAAAATTCGTTAGTTCTTCTACACTGTTGCCATTTTGATCAAAAAGATTCTGCAGCAACTGCCTCCAAACATATAGTCTGGAAGTCAATGATTCAGCTTCTGATTGGTTAAATCCACTTAAGCGCAATACATTTGGCAAATCAACATAAAAATCTATATCAAACAAATACTGGCCTGCTTCCAACTGCCCTTCATCAATTTTCTCAACGATAAATTTGTTAGTAAACCTATCAAAACGGCCTATCATAACTTTCGCTTTTACGCCTTCTGCTCCTTTGATTGGCATATACAAATAAGAATCATCTTCAAAAACAACCGTATGGCATCTCACCGGATTGACTAGAGGAGCATTTGCATCATACTGCTGGAAGTTAAATCTAGCTCCAGCTAAGATAACCAGATCACCTTCAGGATCATAATCATCAGCAGGGGGCTGGTCCGGATAATTAGGCATCACATTATTATTCCGTCTGTCTATTATATTTAAGGAGTTATCGATTTCGAATTGAATTACATCATTATTTAATAAGAGAGAATTGGCTGGGAAACCGGATTCACCACAAATTTTATCAGTATAATATCCTGATCTGAGCCTCCGTGTTATGTATCTTTGTGTCAACTCGCTTTCAACTGGCCATGTCTTAACAGTTATATCTGGAATGAAGTACCTGCATACGGCATCATGCAGAAAATATCTTAGGGATTCATTGTAAGGAAATCCGGTAAAAACAATTTGTTCCATATCGTAATCAGGGAAGTTATTATTTTCTGCAAAAACAGGGATTGTAACACTTCTCCCATTAATATTTAAAGAGGTTGAAAAGTTATTCTTATCAGCTACAATCTCTTTTGTATTTGACTCAAAAGCTTCAATTTGCTGCAATGCCTCTTCTAGGTTTGTCAATAATTCTTGATTTATTATGTTCCTAACATCATTAAGAACAGTTCTGAAGCAATTAGTAAGGTAATCCAAATCTTCATTTCTTTGATCAGAGTTTTTAACCAGGCAATAAGCCGTCTCAAGAAAATTATAGTACGCTTCTCTTAGGCGCTGATAATCAGGATATATTTTAATTTCTCTTCTGAGGTCATACATTAAATGGTCAATAATACAGCCATCAAAAATCTCTATATTTATTTTCTGTAGGGCAAATCGTTTGCAAAAGGTCCAGAATTCAGCGTCAACGAAGTTGTTTTCATGATCTTCAATTTGAACTAGTTCTTGTATTTTTCCTTTGTTCCAGTTAATCCTGCAGGCATCATGCCTTTCAAAGAGATTATTATAAAAAGAGGGATTGTTGTGGAAATCAACCAAACGATCTGAAATTATGAATACAGGAATTCCATTATTAATAAAGCTTTTTATAGAATCACTATACAATTCATACTGAAAAATATCATTTATTATGACAGCTTTAAGATTTTCCGGCAACTTAGGTCTGAAACCCGGATAAAGATGATCCTTCAAATATCCCAAATCAGGAATTTCACCACCGTACTCATTAACAATTTGGCAAAACTGTGTGTCGAAATCTTCTGTGATCGCGTTTTCTATGAGGCTTTCAAACAAATCATTAAGTTCTGCACACAAGTCCTGATCTGTCACCGTGTCCGAGAAGGCTTTTAACAAATCAATAAATTCCAACTCCTTTCTTTCATAATCATCATCTGCAGTACCAATGAAAGCCAATAAATTTTCCTTAAGAATGAGATTTCCGTTGCGGGTAAAGATCTGATTCAAGGATTCTCCACATATAATAGTATTTTGGATATACTCTCTGAATTTGCCTGTATTGTTTCTGCCTGTGATAAGAAGTACTTTTGAATTTAAGGTTTGATCATTCACAAGAATACCTTCATCTGGTTCCAGAATCCGAGAAATAGCACTTCTATTCTCAATAATCTGTTGGCGATTTGAATAGTAGTCTCTTAACTGACTAAGGCGTTGTCTGCTGGTGTTTTTTAGAAACTTTCTTAGCTTAGAATGTATTGGCACCTGTGCTTTCTTTGCAAACATAAAAACCAATCTGCCGGTATCGTCTAATCTTTTATATTTAGCAATATTGCCATAAATCTCGTAATTGGATTCTGGAACTGGATTGATGCCAGGATCATTATCATTTTGTATATAATCTTCAAGAAAAAAATTAGTCAAGAGACCCACTGATAACCAGACTGATGAATAATTCTTATCAGGAAAACAGAAAAAGAATGGTGAGTTTTCCTTTGCTTTTTTCGGAGAATCACATATTTTTTTTGCTATATAAGTAGTGATTTCCATTACTGGACTTAACCTTTTATCGCCAAAAACTGTGATACACGATCTACAGCTTGAATTCAATAACGCCCTCATAAAATACATATTAGATTTGACTTATTACTTGAAATACTATTTCACCTATCTGTTTTGCCAGAAAAGGAGGTACTGCATTCCCGACCTGGTGGTATTGCGATGTACGGGATCCGCGAAAGAGATAATTATCCGGAAAAGTTTGGATACGCGCCGCCTCCCTCACTGTGAGCGTTCTGCATTGTGATGAATCATAGTGAATAAAATAATGCCCATCTTTTGAAATATGACTTGTTATGGTTGAAGCAGGTATCAATGGCATTTGAACACGGAACCGGTCATTGAATATACCAGATGATGCATTTTCGTGATCGGGTAAAAGTCTGCTGCTGTATTTCCTGTAATCGGATAGCCGGGGAAAACGCTTTAGGGTTGAGGAAAATATTGCAGCAAACATATATCTGAACAAATCATCGGTCAAATGGCTTCGTGACTTATGATGAGTAATTCCCGTAAACCTAGGGTCATTATACCATGATTTGAGTGGATGCTTATCATCAAGCAAACTTGCAACCGGAAGATACTCAGCACCAGTTTCATATTCAGGTGAATAAACTAAGCCTGTATCAGGAAATTCTGTCAAACCATTCCATTGCAAGATTTCCTGTTTGAATTGATTTATATACTTTTCCCAGAGTTGAGGACTATCGGTAACTGATAAGTACTGCCTCATTTTTTTATCTCCATTAAAGACAAACCCTGAGCTCCTGCGGTTCAAACCACTTCTTATAACAGGCAGGTTGCCAATTACTGACTGAAGTGATACCATTTTTCGGGCTTTCAACACTGGTGGTATAATATCGATATCCTCCCTTATACCAAGAAGAATAACTCTGTGACGTTTTTGTGGAATTCCATAAAATTCTGACTTAATCAAGTAGTCTGAATTTGTTTTAACAACTTCCTTAACCAGTGAATAGATTCGATATTTCCTGCTTAAACTCCCGTGAAATATTATTGAAGGATTCCGCAGATCCTCTATGATTTTATTAAATACCTTCCCTGTACTTATTTCAGCCGAAAGAAGACCTTTGACATTTTCCATTACGAATACTGCAGGCTGATGTACAGCAATAATTCTCAGATACTCTTTATAAAGATAAATCCTGTGATCTTCTTCACTGATACCACCAACGCGTGACCGGCCAGCAAGTGAATAAGCCTGGCAAGGGGGGCCTCCAATAAGAACCCAGTTACTGTATCCTGCAAGGCATTTTGAGATTCTCTTATCGATCATTTCCGGAGGGAAATGGGTAGAACCTAAAGTCGCCTGCCATGCTTCCGCCTTTGAGTCATTAAATTGAGAAGGATATTTAATAAAAAGAGAATCTATCTTTTTTTCTCTTCTCATCTCATCTGGTTGTCTTAGCATCTCATAGTACTCTTCGGGCAGGTATCCAGGCTCAAATTGTCTGCAAAAACTTCTGAGCTGAAGTGTTTTATGAGGATCATACTCCTTCTCAACAGACAATTTGATTTTGAAAACGCGAGCTCCTTCTGACAAAACTGAAGAAAAACCTTCAGCCAAGCCACCAGGCCCTGCAAATAAATCGATTACTGGCACAGGATATTTCTTATTATTCAATTCTGATTTCATTAATTAATTTCTCCATTCTTATAACTGCATCCTTTTTTAGTTCGCATTCCCAAACAAGCAGCACTTTCCATCCTTTAGTCAATAATTGATGATATACACTAATATCCCTTTCTTTTGTATACTCAATTTTTTTTTGCCACCATTCATTTCTAGTACTTGGGATTTTAGAAAAGAAACATCCCTCATGGCCATGCCAGAAACATCCATTTACAAAAATAACCGTCTTGTATTTTGCTAATACCAAATCCGGATGGCCAGGCAAATATTTTGCATGAATTCTGAATCGAAAGCCTTTGGAAAATAAATATTTCCTGACAACTATTTCAGGTTTTGTATTCTTACTTCTGATCCTGCTCATATTGTAAGACCTCGTTTTTTTATTGTGCACATCTGCCATATGCGACATCTTTTCTCTTGTTCGATCTGTGAATTTTAGTAATAGACTTAAAATCATCAACGAAAGTTTCGCCCGCATTGGTAAAGACCTTTTTCCCTTTCTTTATTCTGTGAATAAAGAGAACCGAAGCATAGATTGTTTTCTCAATACCGGGTGGAGCCTGTACCATGACTCGCCGGTTCTCATCCAGGCCGCTAAGGATGTGGATTCCCTCCTGAAGTCTTCGTAAAAATTCTTCCTTATTCAAAGCATCCATGGTCTGGTAAATCCTCGGTTCAATTTCCGGCTTCAGTAATTCTGCAATGCGGTGTATTTCTTCCTTTTCCAGCGTTTTCCACTGTACAGTCAGAGCGACGTTCTTCAATGCCTGCTTTTCAGAAAATAAAGCGATCTGCATTCGCAGAGTATCAATGATAGTTTCAGGTAATGGTTTATCCGTTCCGAGGTGCCACAGATCCTGAATTTCAGTGGATTCCCCTTCAAAGACGTATTCCGGGAAACAGGCCATCCAACCTGCATAGACATTGAATATTCCTTTTTCTCCCAGGTATGCGCTAATCGCCCTTACATTTTCGTCAGCCTGCATGAAAGGATCTTTGACCCGCTCCCTTTTATCAAAGCTGTCCATCCTGTAAAATCCACGGTTGCCATCTTCCGTGAGCCCGTAACCGATAAGGCCTCCCTTTACTTCCATGACCATGATCCCGATTTTGAAAGGATGACAAAATCAAATTCACCTGACATCTGTGTCCTGTGAAACCGGGAATTAAGCCGGAGTCCGTGAATAATCAATAAAAGCTCATTTTCAGAGCCCGGTCGCAAAATAAATTGCCTGTCGGCCGCCGTTTCGCCCTCATTAGTGATGTGCCATGGATTATAGGGACGGTAAATCATTCTCTAAAATTAGTCGAAAAATATAATTCTTCAAGTTGACCAATGCTTAAAGTCAGAACTTTGTACT
>Ga0116143_10004628_pt1 | contig 12920 bp, 9 predicted proteins | sample AD_UKC034_MetaG_FD_89745 | JGI IMG/M metagenome (GOLD analysis project Ga0116143, IMG submission 89745) | Active sludge microbial communities of municipal wastewater-treating anaerobic digesters from USA - AD_UKC034_MetaG | ecosystem: Engineered > Bioreactor > Anaerobic > Digestate | place: USA...
GCCTGGGTCAACCCCTCGAGCTGCCGGCGGGCGCGCGGGTGGCCTGGGATCTGGGCGACGGCGCCCGGGCGGAGGGGCCCGAGGCCGAGCACACCTGGCAGCGTCCGGGCACCTACCCGGTGCGCGTGGAGATCGTCGATCCCGACGGGGAGCGCCGCTGGGACGAGGCCCAGGTGACCGTGACCCGGCCGCCGCTCGAGCGGGCGGTGCCGGCTTCGCTCCGGGTGGCGTTGTGGCTGCCGCGGCCGGGGGCCGAGGGCGCGGATCTCGCGCGCCTGCCGCTGCTGGTCGAGCGCCTGCTGGCCGACGGCCGGGAGGCCAACGCGCTGCTGGCCGGGGTGAGGGAGGGGCTGGGCTTCGATCCCTTCTCCGCCGCCGGCTGGCGCACCGCCGGCCTGGACCCGGAGGGAGATCTGGCCTGGCTCGGCCTGGACGTCCCGGGCGCGAGCCCTCCACGCTCGGTCGGCCTGATGGTGGCCGCGGCCGGCGACGAGGCGGTCCTGCAGGCCCACCTGGGGCGCGCCCTGGCCGGCGAGGACGAGGCCCGCTGGCAACCCGGCGCCGAGGGCCTGCAGGAGCTGCGCGTGGTGAAGGACGGCCGGCTGCTCGGGCTCGCAATCCAGGCGCGCGGCTACGTCTGGCTGGCCCCGGCCGATGCCCAGGGCGAGGGGATCATCGACGCGGAGCGGGCGCTCGGGGCGCTGCTCCGGTCCGACGACCCGCGCCTGGCCGAGCTGCCCTCCTGGCGAGAGCTCCTGGGGCGCCGGCAGCCCGGCGGAGTGTGCGTGTGGCTGCGGGAGATCGACGCCGCGCCGGGCCCCGGCGGCGATGACCAGCTGCCGCCCGCGGTGCACGCGGCGCTGGGCGGCCTGCGCCTGGACGTCGACCTCGGCCCGGCGGAGCTCGGCCTGGAGGGCTGGCTCCAGCTCCGCGGGCCCGAGGCCGCCGACCTCGCGGCCGTGCTCCGGGCACGCCATCCGCCGCCCAGCTTCGCAGGGCGGGTGCCGCCCGGCGGTCACGCGTTGCTGAAACTCTCCCTGGACGCTGTCGGGCTCTCGCGCCTGGTGGCCGGGTGGCTGGGCCAGGCTGAGGGCTGGCAGGCCGCCCTGGCCGCCGTCGATCAGCTCTCGGCCCAGACCGGCCTGGACGTGCGCGGCGGGCTGCTGGACAACCTGGGGGACAGCTACCTGCTGGCCGTGCGGCTGCGGCCGGCCGCGCTGCTCGCCAGGCTCGACGGCCCTGACGACTCCGGCCCGGACCTGGCCGCGCTGTTCTCGGGCCGGCTCCTGGCCCAGGCGCGCGAACCCGAGCGGCTGCGCCTGCTCCTGGCCGCCCTGCTGCCCGCGACCGGGCTCCGGCTTTCCGCCGAGGTGCGGGACGGGCTCCTGGAGGTCGCGCTGCCGGCCCCGGCCGAGGCGCCGTCCGACGCGCAGGACGGGCTGTTGGCCGCGCTCCCGTCCCTGGACCTGCCCGGCCGCCAGGTGCTGGCCCTGGACCTCGACCGGCTGCGGGCCGATCTGCGGGTGCAGAGCCCGGGCGACGCCGAGGGCATCGCCGGCCTCCTGCGCTCGGTCCTGTGGGCCGGGCTGGAGAAGGTGGGCGAGCTGGGCCTCCTGCGCGCGGACGCCGAGCTCTCGCCCACCGGGCTGTGGCTGCGGATCTCTCTCGGCTTGCGCTGAAGGAGGAAGGCATGCACCTGCAACCTGCGAACACCGGCTGGATCGAGGTCATCTGCGGCTCGATGTTCAGCGGCAAGACCGAGGAGCTCATCCGCCGCCTCCGGCGCGCGCAGATCGCCCGGCAGCAGGTGGTGATCTTCAAGCCGGCCATCGACACCCGATACCACGCCGAGCAGATCGTCAGCCACAGCGACCAGCGCATGGAGTCCATCCCGATCGCCAGCGCCCGCGAGATCCCGGCCCGGGTCGGCCCGGACGTCAAGGTGGTCGGGGTGGACGAGGCCCAGTTCTTCGGGCTCGAGGTGGTCGAGGTGTGCGAGGCGCTGGCCAACCGCGGGGTGCGGGTGATCGTGGCAGGCCTCGACCAGGATTACCGCGGCCAGCCCTTCGGGCCCATGCCGCAGCTCCTGGCGGTGGCCGAGTTCATCACCAAGAACATGGCCATCTGCGTGCGCTGCGGGAACCCGGCCAACCGCTCCCAGCGCATCAGCCCGTCGGAGGAGCAGCTCCTCGTGGGCGCCGCCGACTCGTACGAGGCGCGCTGCCGCCACTGCTGGCGCCCAGAGCCCGAACCCGCCGAGGAGGGTGCCAAGCCATGAACGACCGCGCCTACCGCCACCTCTGCTACCGCGCCAACGAGATCCGCCACCGCTACGGGCGGCTGGTCCACGTGCTGTCCGATCCCGTCATCCTGGCGCGCGTGCTGCGCCTGTCGCTGCCCGAGACCCAGTCGCTCCAGGGCTCGCTGCTCTTGAAGTCGATCTACCGGGACCTGGTGCGGGTGACCATGGCCGCCGAGTTCCCGCGCTGTCGCACCGCGGCCGCCTCGCGCATGATCCGGGTCGAGCCGGACGCCATCTGGTCGGGCGAGGTGATCGATCCGGACACCACCGTGGTGAGCGTGGCCGTGGCGCGGGCCGGGCTGATCACCTCCCAGGTGTGTTACGAGGAGATCGGCCAGGTCGTCCACCCGCAGAACGTCCGCCAGGACTTCCTGACCATCGAGCGCAGGACGGGCAAGGGCGGGCGCGTCCTGGGAGCCCAGGTGACCGGGGCCAAGGTGGGGGGCTCCTACGCAGGGCGCATCGTGCTGCTGCCCGATCCCATGGGCGCCACCGGCGGCTCGCTGGATCTCGCCATCCGCTTCCTGCGCGCCCAGCCCGGCGGGGAGGAGATCGCGAAGATCATCGTGCTCAACCTGGTGATCACGCCGGAGTTCGTCCGCCGCATGCGCCAGCTCCACCCAGGGACCCTGGTCTACGCCGCGCGGCTCGATCGCGGCCGCAGCGCGCCCGAGGTGCTGCGCACCGTACCGGGCACGCACCCCGAGCGCGAGTTCGGGCTGAACCGGAAGGGCTACATCGTCCCCGGACTGGGCGGGCTGGGCGAGTACCTGAACAACGCCGAGTTTTGAGGCGAGCGAGGGGAGGGCGTGGTGAACGAGGGCATCCGGGTGTTGATCGCCGAGGAGCAGATCCAGCGCCGCGTCCGCGAGCTGGGCGAGCAGATCAGCCGCGACTACGCGGGGCAGGAGCTGGTGCTGGTCGGCGTGCTCAAGGGCTGTTTCCTGTTCATGGCCGACCTGTGCCGGCACATCGAGCTGCCGCTGGCCTGCGACTTCCTGGGCGTGTCCTCCTACGGCGATCGCACCAGCTCCACCGGCGTGGTGCGCATCACCTCCGACCTCACCCGGCCGGTCGAGGGCCAGCACCTGCTGGTGGTCGAGGACATCGTCGACACGGGGCTGACCATGCAGTACCTGCTGGAGAACCTGCGCAGCAGGAAGCCCCGCAGCATCAAGGTCTGCTCGCTGCTGGAGAAGCCGGCGCGCTCGGTGGTCCAGGTGCCAATCGACTACCTGGGCTTCACCATCGAGGACGTGTTCGTGATCGGCTACGGGCTGGACTTCCAGGGCCGTTTCCGGAATCTGCGCTACCTGGGCGTGCTCGGGGAGCCCGCCCGCTGAGCCCGCAGGCGGCCGTTTGCAAATCCCGCCGCCCTCCGCTATAGGTGGGGGCCGGACCACACGGAGAGCTCAGGCATGGTCGAAACCATCCAGGAGTCCCTGCCGGCGCCCTCGCGCGCGCGCAAGCGGCGAGGCGGCTGGATCGTCGCCGCGCTCGTCATCCTGGCCCTGCTCGGCGTGATCGTCTACCTGCTCGCCCTGCTCAACTCGAAGAAGTACTTCCTGGTGCCCGAAGGCGGCGAGCTGGTGGTGAAGAAGGGCGTCTTCTTCCTGGCCGGCAACGATCGCTTCCGGCCCACCGATCCCGGTTTGGCGGGGTTGTACGAGCCCGTCGAGCTGCCGCCCGGCTACCGGGGCGGGGCGCAGGAGTTCGACGATCTGCCCTCGCTGAACACCGAGCTGGCCGGGGTCATGCTGCAGCACGCCGAGGTGTGGGTGTTCTCCCAGGACGACGCGACCTACCGCAAGGGCGTAGGCTACCTCGCGCGCCTGGGCAAGCTGAACGGCCTCTCCCAGGGCCAGCTGAAGTCCATCGAGGCGCTGCTGGCGGACGTGGACTACCTCGAGGCGCGCTCGGCCTACGCCGGGGTGGAGCAGACCCTCGAGGACGCGCTGCGCAAGTTCCGCAAGTCCAGGCTCAACGAGGTCAGCCGCTTCAAGGACACCGAGGCCTGGATCCTCCGCGTCCAGCGGCTGCTGGACGCCATCCGCGAGAGCAAGGAGGGGCCCAAGCCCCCGGCGCCCGAGCCCCCGCCGGCCCCCGAGGCGCAGCCCGTGCCCGCCGAGGCCCCCCCCGCCCAGGTCCCCTGAGCCCTCCGAGCGGTCGCTCAGCCGGGGAGGATCCGCGTCCCGGCCTCGCCCTGCAGGGCCCGGGCCAGGCACTCGGGTGAGGTGATGATGGCCTCGGGGCCGCCGGCCTCGAGGTAGCTCGCCACCGCCTGGATCTTCGGGCCCATCGAGCCGGCCGGGAACTGGCCTTCCTCGAGCAGCCGCCGGGCCTCGCCGAGCGTCAGGCTGGAGAGCGCCCGCTGGCCGGGCTTGTTGTAGTTCACGCACACCTGCTCGACGCCGGTGGAGATGATGAAGCGCTCGGCCTGCAGGTGGTTCGCCAGCAGCGCCGAGGCGTAGTCCTTGTCGATGACCGCCGGCACGCCCTCCAGCTCCCCGGCCGCGTTCCTGATCACCGGGATGCCTCCGCCGCCGACCGCGATGACCACCACGCCCGCCTCCACCAGGAGGCGCACCGCGTCGAGCTCGAGGATCTCCCTGGGCAGGGGGCTGGCCACCACCCGTCGCCAGCCGCGGCCGGCGTCCTCCTTCACGTCCCAGCCGTCCTCGCGCCTGTGCTTCAGGGCCAGGGCCTCGTCCATGAACGAGCCGATCGGCTTGGATGGACTCTGGAAGGCCGGGTCGGCCCGGTCCACCAGCACCTGGGTGACCACGGTCACCACCGGCCGCTCGAGCCCGGCGGCGCGCAGCTCGTTCGACAGGCACTGCTGGATCATGTAGCCGATCGCGCCCTGGGTGTCGGCCCCGATGCTGGGCAGCGGCACCGGGTGCAGCTCCTGCACCGAGAGCTCGGAGCGGCGCAGGATGAAGCCCACCTGGGGGCCGTTGCCGTGGGTGACCACGACGGTCCAGCCCAGCTCGATCATCTCCCGGATGTGCTTGCAGGTCTCCCGGGTGACCTCGAACTGATCCTCGACGCTCTGGTGGTCCTTGTCGCGGATCAGCGAGTTCCCGCCGATGGCCAGCACGACCAGCCTGGTCTTCTTCTCTGCGCCCATGCTCTCACCCTCGCGTGTCAGGGCTTGTGCCGCGCCGCCGGTGGCGCTAGCGTGTCTCCAGGGTCCCGGGAAACCACGCACAGAGGCAGTTTCGTAGCAGATGGATCTCCGGCAGTCAACTCGCCGCCCGCCTCCTGCCCGGCCCGGCTCGACCCTGGCGCTGGTCCTGCTGTGCGTGGCCGGCTGCCAGGGCGATCCGACCCGGGGCTGGTGCCTGGAGGGCAACCTGGGCGGCTTCCAGCTCGAGAGCCTGGAGCGGCTGCCCGGACCGGAGCGGGGTTGCCAGGCGCGCTACGGCGACGGCCAGGGCCGTACGGCGCTCGTCCGGGTCACGCCCTTCCGCCCGGGTCGGTTCGCCCAGGAGGGGCCGCCCGTGTCGTTCGAGCGCTTCCTGGTGTACGCCCGGACCGAGGAGGGTCGCACCGAGGTCGGCTGGTACACCGACCAGGTCCTGGTCGAGCTCACGCTCGCGGGCCTGAAGGGCCCCGAGGGGCCGGTGCTGCGGGCCTACCTCTACCTGCACCCCTCGGCGGTGGCCGACGAGGTCCGCGCGCGCGAGCGCGACGTGGAGCTGCTGCGGGCCGAGAGCCGGCAGACCCCGAGGGACGCCCGCCCGCACCTCGATCTGGCCCGCAACTACCGCAAGCTCGGCAACACCATCATGGCGGCGCAGGAGTACCACATCGCGGTCGAGCTGGCCCCGGGCTGCTTCGACTGCTACCTGGAGCTCGGGCAGCTCTACCGGGAGCTGCGCCACTGGGACCTGGCGATCCGCGCGCTGCGCAAGGCGAGCGGCCTCGAGCCCGCCGAGCCGCGCGCCTGGCTGGCGCTCGGGGACCTGTGCTACGCGCTGCGCAACCGCGCGGAGGCCCTGGCCGCCTACCAGCGCGCCCTCGGGCTGCCGCTCGCCGAGGCCGACCGGCGCCGGCTCGAGGAGCGCCAGGCCGCCATGCAGAAGGGCGAGTTCCTGATCGAGGTGCTGCCCCGCGCCGGCGCGCAACCGCCCGCTCCTTGACCGTTGCGCTCCTCGCGGGGCCGGGTTTAGACTGCCCCACGGAGCTTCCCACTGCGCTGGAGGTCCCACATGCCCACGTCGCGCGCGTTCGCCTCCGCCCTGATCGCCTGCGCCCTGGCCACCTGGTGCGCGGCCTGCTCCTCGTCGAACGGCGGCACCGCCTGCACCACCGATCTGGACTGCGCCGCGGAGGAGTACTGCGGCGGGGACGGCCGGTGCCATGCCCGCCTGCCCGACGGCGGCGAGGACGGCGCGGACCAGCCCGCCGACGGTCAGGACGGCCCGGACGGCCAAGACGGGCAAGACCAGGGGCCGCCCCCCTGCGAGCGCGATCTGGACTGTCCGGCCGACGAGGTGTGCGACGAGGCCAGCGGCGCCTGCGTCGCCGGCCAGCGCTGCAACGCCGACTACAACTGCGACATCGACACCGAGTTCTGCGATCCGGACGGTAAGGTGTGCAAGGCGCGCGCGGCCCTGTGCGAGCCGTGCGCCCGCGCCCTCGAGTGCCCCCTGCCCAGCGAGGGCGATCTGTGCATCAGCTACCCGGACGGCACCTTCTGCGGCCAGCGCTGCGGCACCCTGGCCTGTCCGGCCGGCTACGTCTGCGACCTGACCGCCGGCTCGGGCACCGGGCCGAACCCCGGCCAGTGCCGCTCCAACACCGGCTCCTGCGCCGGGACCTTCATCTGCCACGGGGACGAGGACTGCGCGGCCAACAAGGTGTGCAACCTCCAGACCGGCACCTGCGTGGCCAAGTGCCTCAGCGACGTGAACTGCCCCGCCGGCCAGAAGTGCCACTACACTGGCCACTGCGGGCCGCCCTGCGCCACAGACGCGGACTGCGGCGGGGAGCTCATCTGCTGCACCCCGGGGCGCGGCTTCTGCGACGCGAGCTCCACCGGCAAGTGCCGACCGGAGGGCTGCGTGCTGCACGTGGAGTGTCTGCTGACCGTGGGCGACTCGCTGGGCTACTGCGACAAGCGCACCCACGAGTGCAAGGCCGGCTGCCGGGCGGCCGATCCGCAGACCGTCAACGACTGCAAGTCGGGCATGAAGTGCGAGTGCACCGGGGGCGCGGTGAGCTGCGACCACTTCGACTGCTGCCCGGATCCGGGCGGTGCATGCCTGTGCGATCCGGAGATCCAGGATTGCTCCCAGGTGAGCGTGTGCGAAGACGGCCAGTGCATCGAGATCCCGTGCCACGAGCGGGGCGACGTGAGCATCGCCTGCGCCCGCAGCCAGGCGTGCTGCGGCTGGCCGCTGGACCAGAGCTACCCCTGTCCGGGAGGCACGACCACGGGTGAGTGCTACACGGTCGTGGACCCGGTCTGCCGGACCTGCTCGGAGCACGCCAACTGCGACGCGCCCGGCTACGGGTTCGGCGAGAAGCCCATCTGCCTCGACGACACGGACGGGAACAAGTACTGTCACATGGGCTGCCGTGACTCCCAGGACTGCCCCGCCACCTGGGCCTGCAACTACTCCTTCATCCAGGGCTGCGACGACGCCTCGAACTGCAGCGGCGCGGCCACCTGCGAGGTGGTGGACAGGCGCCTCGACGGCGACGGGCAGGTGCAGGAGGCCAAGGCCTGCATCTGCGCCACCGAGGCAGACTGCGAGCCCGACTTCGACGGCTTCGCGCCCCACTGCCTGCCCATGCAGGCCTGCGACTCCACCGTGGAGCCGATCCAGTGCCACGAGGTCCACGTGTGCAAGTACGCCAAGGCCTGCCAGTGCAACAACTGCTGCGGCCAGCTGGCCTCCGGCGGCTGATCCGCCGGATGCGCCGGGCCGGGGGAGGGGGACGACATGGAGGCCAGCGTCCTGCCTGTGGATCTCGACCGCGAGCTGGTGCAGCTCGAGGGCCAGTGGCTGTCCCGGGGGGATCTGGCCAGCCTGCTGCAGAAGCTCCTGGCGGCCCAGGACCACCGGGTGGCCGGCCTGGCGCGGGCCATCGAGCAGCTCGACCAGGCGGTCCGGGCGGCGGAGACGCTCACCGTGCGCCTCCCCGCGGAGCTCGCCCAGCGGCTGCGCGAGGTCGCCTCCCGGCGGTCTCTGCCCGTGGGCGGCGTGGTCCGCGAGGCGGTGCTGGCCTACCTGGTGGGTGACGCGCTGGACAAGATCGAGTGATGGGGGCCAGAGGCGCTAGAGCTTCTCGATGGTCTCCAGGATCCACCCGTCGCCGTCCTTGGCGAAGGGCTTGCCGAAGACCCTGTCACCGAGCTGCACCGACTTGGACCTGAGGTTGATCTGGGTCCGCTCGTCGCTCGGGTCGAGCTGTCGGTCGTCGGTCAGCTTGAAGTAGCCACGCACGGGCACGATCGCGCCCCGCTGGAAGGCGGCGGCGTGCTCGCCCTCGCCCGGCGCCTCCTGCACCTTGAGGTGCAGCAGCGGCATGGGCTGGCAAGGCTCGATGCCCACCACCTCGCCCACCAGGTTGGCCTTGCTGGCCTTGCGCTCGCCGGCCTCCGGGAGCTCGAAGCCCTTGCTGGCGCGGATGGAGCCGGCCGAGGAGAGATCGCCCATGGCCGGTGCGCCCGCGCTGCCCAGATCGCCGAGGGCGGCCAGCGCGTCGCCCATGGCCTGATCGCCGCCGAGCTGGAGCGTGGCCAGCCGGGCGAGCAGCTCGCCCTCGACCAGGCCCGCCAGGCGGAACACCAGGGTCGTCTCGTCCGGGGCCTCGACCTGCACCGGCGCGAGCCTCGGGGCCAGCTCCCTGGCCACCGCCGGGGCGCTCAGGCCGGCCTTCAGCACGAACCGGTAGACGCCCTCTCCGGCCGGGGCCCACTCGCTGGCGGCGGCGGGGACGTACTTCCCATCGCCGACCTTGACCACCAGCGGCTCCCCGGCCCAGGCCGCGACCGCCAGGAGCCCGGACGCCACGGTCAGGAGCCCCGCCCGCAGGACGCACCGCTTCATGGCCTTCCTCCCTCGTTTGGCGACCCCTTCGAGTGTAGGGACCCGATCCGGTGCCTGTCAATCGGCCAGGGGTCCGGCACCTGGAGGCAGGGCTTCGACGCAGCCCGCCGCACGGACATTCACCGCCGCTGCGGCCCACCACCCCAACCCGCCGTCCCGGTCCAGGAATTCGCTCGCGCCCGGGGGCTGATGCTATCCTCGATGCGGGATGCAGCGCGCGCCGCCACACGCCGCCCGCGAGAGGCCCCCTCGCCGCGGCCTCCTCAGGGCGCTCAAGATCGGCCTGATCGTCCTGGCTTGCCTGGTGGGCCTGCCGGTCGTGGCGCTGCTGGCGCTGGTCGGCACGCTGACGGACGAGCGGCTGTTGCCCATCGCCCTGCACCAGGTGCGGCTGGCCACCGGGCTCGCCCTCGAGGCCCGCGGCCTGGAGCTCCACCTGCTCGAGGGGCTGACGCTGGAGGGCGTGCGCCTGCGGCCCCCGCCGGGGTTCCGGGACGCGCCCCTCGAGGTGGAGCGCCTGACCCTCGGCTACGCCCCCGGGGAGCTTGTGGACGGGCGCCTCAGGGTGCACTCGCTCCGGCTGGAGCGTCCGCACCTGCGCCTCCAGCACGACGGGACGCGCACCAACCTGGAGGCGCTGCTGGCGGGTTTGACCCGCGCGGCCCCGCCCGGGGAAGCGCCGCCGGAGGATGCCAGCCAGCCCGCGGGCCTCGAGCTGCTGCTCGAGCGTGGCGAGATCCGCGACCTGGCTGTGGACCTCGATCTCCCCGGCGTGCGCGCTGCGCTCCGGGGCCTGTCGCTCGACCTCGGCGCGCGCCTGGGTGGGGCCGGGGAGCGCGAGCTGGTGGCCTCGCTGCGGCTGCCCGCGCCGCGGGGTGACAACCTGGACCTGGGCGGAGGGCTCGCGGCCGCGGTCGGGCTCGTCCTCGAGGGGCGATTCGGCGCCGAGGGGGGGCAGGCCACGATCTCGGTCGACGCGACCTCGGTCGCCCTCGGCCGGAGGCGCCTGCGCGTCGAGTTGCAGGCAAGCCTGCCGCCTGCGGCGGACGCGTTGCACCTGCCCGCGCTCCGCCTGCTGCTGGACGGTGCGCCGGTGCTGGAGGGTCGCGGAGCGCTCGCCGAGCTGTCCGGGCGGCGCGCCTATCACCTGGAGCTCTCGCCGGTGGTGCTGCTCGCGGGGGACGGCCCCGGGCTGGCCGCCCTGATCCCGGGGCTCCCCGCCCTCGAGGGACGGGCCAGCCTGCGGGAGGTCGCGCTGGACGGCGCCCTCGGGGGCGGCTGGCCCAGGCTCGCGGGCCTGCTCACGCTGGACGGGCTCGGATTGCGCCTGCCGGGCCTCGAGATCGACGGCCTGCGGGGCGAGCTCCAGGTCGGCCACGCGCCCGAGCCGGGCAAGCTGGAGCTGCGCGGCCAGCTCCGCGCGGACGGCCTGATGGCGGCGGGTGTGCGGCTCCTGCGCCCGCGGGGCATGCTGCAGGCGTCAGGCCTCCTCGCGCCGGGCGCCGCGCCTGGCCCTGGCTTGCGTGAGCCGCGCCTGCACTGGCGCGGCGTGGTCGAGCGGCTCCATGCGGCCGAGGCGCAGGCGGACGAGCTGTCGCTCGAGCTGCGCCTGGGCGGTCCGCGCGCCGACCTCGAGGCCGGCGCGTTCGCGGTCCCCTCCGCGGAGCTCGCCCTGGAGGGCTCCTGCCGCGCGGTGTCTCTGCTCGGCCGCGGCCACGGGCGCTTCGGGATGAGCCTCGGCCCGCTCGAGCTGCGCCTGTCGGCGAGCGCGTCCGGCCTCGGCCTGCGGCCGGGCGGGGTGCCCCGGGCGGAGCGCCTGACGGCCCACCTGGAGCTGCGCGCCGCGCGCCTGCGCCAGGACGCGCTGCAGGTCGAGTCCCTGGGGCTCGAGCTCGAGGCCCAGGCAGGCTCGTTGCTGGGCGGCGGCGGTCGCGCGCCGGGCTCGCTCGAGGCCCGGGTGAGCACCGGTCCCCTCGCGCGTGGTCCGCTCGCGCTCGCCCGGTCCGGGCTCGTCCTCAGGCTGCCGCTCGAGAGCCTCCGGCCGGCGGCGCTGTCACCCAGGGTGACCGTCCGGGCCGAGCAGCTCGTCTGGGCGCGCGCCGAGGGGCGGCCGCCCTTCCGCGCGCCGGGCGAGTTGAGCCTGGAGGCTGACGCCCGCCTCGAGCTCGGCGCGCTCCGGGTGGAGGTGACGCGCGCGGCGCTGTCGCTCGGTGACGTGCTCGAGCTGGGGCTCTCAGGCGCGTTCGAGCCCGCCGCGCGCACCTTCCGCGGCGAGCTCCGCGCCGCGCCGCACCGCGTCGAGGCCCTGGTGGCCAGCCTGCCCGAGGACCTGCGCGCGCGCGTGCCTGGCATCACCGGGCAGGTGCAGCTCGAGGGCTGGGCCCGCGGGCGGCTCCCCGTGGGCGACCTCGACCTGCGCGCGCTCCCGGTCGAGGCCGAGCTGACCCTCGGGCACAAGGAGCTGTCCGTGGAGCTGCCGGCGGTGGGCCTGCGGGTGCGCGGGGTGTCGGGGCCCGCGCGGGTGCGCGTGGGGGGCGAGGGCGAGGCGCCGCTGCGGGGCAGCTTCGAGCTTTGCGCCGAGGAGCTCAAGCTCCTCTCGCCGGCGCTCACCGCGCGCGGCCTGTCGGTGGCCATGGCCTCCTCCTGGAGCGGCGAGGAGCTCCTCGCCGACGGGCGAAGCGCGGCCGAGAGCGTGGAGGCGCCGGGGCTGTGGCCCGAGCCCATCGGCGACCTGCAGCTCGACCTGGCCGCGCTCCTGTCGGGCCTCAAGGAGCTGCGCCTGACCGAGTTCGCGCTGGCCCTGGGCTCGGTGGGCCTGCGCCTGTCGGGCACGGGCCAGGTGGTGCGTCCGCCCGAGGCCACGGAGCTGGCGGACCTGCGGCTGGACCTCCGCACGCGTGTCGGGCTCACGGCCGAGCGCGCCGTGCGCCTTCCCGGGGGGTTCTCGGCCTCCGGGAAGGCCGAGGCCGAGCTGGCGGTCAAGAGCGTCCAGCCGGGCGTGCTGCACGCCGAGGGGCGTCTGGTCTTCGGCGGCCTCGACCTGGCGGCTGGTGGTTTCACGCTGCTCGGCGCGGCCGGCGCCGTGCCGGTCAGCCAGTACGTGGCGCTGCGCCCCGAGCCCGGCCTCCTGGCGCAGCGTCCCGAGGCAGGCGTCGCCCGGCGGGGCGCCGCCCGAGAGGCGCGCTCCGCGGCCTACGAGTCCGCCCTCCGACCCCTCAAGGGGGAGGAGCGCAGCTTCCTCATCCGCGAGCTCGGGCTGCATGACCTGCGCTTCTCGGAGCTCTCGGGCAACCTGGAGCTCTCCGGGGGAACGCTGGCGCTCAACGGCCTGCGCTTCCGGTTCCTGGGCGGAGACTTCCTGGCGGACACCTCGCTCACCCTGGCGCCGCCCGGCACCCGCCGGCTGGGGCTGGACGCCGAGATGAGCGGGGTGGAGCTCGCCGAGCTGCCGTGGCTTGCCTCGCTGGCCGTCGGGGGGCCCAGCGACGTGAGCGGCAACCTGCGCCTGGCCGTCGACCTCGAGCAGGACGAGGTGGGCGCGTCCTTCAACCTGA
>Ga0116143_10004631_pt1 | contig 12909 bp, 5 predicted proteins | sample AD_UKC034_MetaG_FD_89745 | JGI IMG/M metagenome (GOLD analysis project Ga0116143, IMG submission 89745) | Active sludge microbial communities of municipal wastewater-treating anaerobic digesters from USA - AD_UKC034_MetaG | ecosystem: Engineered > Bioreactor > Anaerobic > Digestate | place: USA...
AAGTTCGCCGGGGACCCGAAAGAATGGAAATCGGCCCCCGGGGTCGGCTTCTCCTACAACTATCCCGGCACCGGGCCGCTGCCGGCGCCGATCGTGGTCAAGATTCCGCTCGGCCGGAGCCTGCCGCTGGGCCACTACCGCCTCTACGTCAAGAACTTCTACCGGGGCAAGATGGAGGCGACCCTGGGCGATATCACCAAGCCGCTGCGCATCGTCCGCTTCGACTGGACGGTGGCCGAAACCTTCGAGATCAACGAGCCGGCCGACCAGGTCACCCTGCGCTACTTCCCCTCCGCGCTGGTGGCCGACACCGGCGCCCGGCAGAGCCAGGGCTACATCCTGCAGGGCCTTTTCATCACCACCGAGGCCAACAAGGTGCCCAAGTTCGCCAGTGAGATCGTGGAACTGGTAACCGAGGATACGCCGCCGGCCCGGAGCGGCAACTACCTGGAGAACGGCGGCTTCGAGGCCGGCTTCACCGGCTGGGGTAAGTGGTACGGTTCGGCCACGCCGGTGCTGCGGCCAACCAACCTGGACGGCAGCGGTCCGGCCGAGGGGCGCTACGCGCTGCGGCTGGAGGTGCCGGCCAACGACCTCCGGTTCGGGGTGGAGACCAAGCTCTACCGGGTACCGGCCGGCCGTGACTACACGCTGAGCTTCGCGGCCCGGGCCGACCGACCGCTGGCCCTGCGGGCCTACCTGAACGGGATTTCGGAAGATCTCAAAAACTATTCATCGGCCGGACTCGCGGCCGCGGTCAACCTGACGAACGAGTGGCAACGCTTCACCGTCAGCGGCCGCTTGCTCAACCGGCCCGGCTTCCTCTACACACTGGTCATCAACCCCCAGACCACCGACGACCGACCGGCGGTGGTCTGGCTGGACGCGGTCCAGCTGCAGGAGGGGGCGGCGGCCCCCTTCCAGCCGCGCACGCCCCGGGAGGTGGGCTGGCTCTCGGCCACGCCGGGCAACGTCTTCTACGAGCGGGAGCCGGCCCGGGTGGAGCTGCTGGTTTCCGGCGGCGGCGGTAATGCCGCGGTCGATTACCAGACGGTGGACTTCTGGGGCCAGGTGGTGGACCGCGGCCGCCAGGAGGTCGCCGGCGGCCGGGCCGCCTTCAACCTTTACGCGGGCAAGCGCGGCCTCTTCCGGACCACCTTCACCCTGGGCGAGGCCCTCTCGGAGCTGGTCTACTCGGTCCTGCCGGCCAACCCCCACCTGAACGAAAAATACCCGGCCGGCACCCTGGGCGTGGACATGGGTTTCACACCCTACCACCTGGATATCCTGAAGCGGGCCAACTTCAACTGGGTCATCTCGAAATCGCTGGCCCGCTGGTACCGGGTCGAACCGGAGGCCCAGGGGAAGTATCTCTTCTTCGACGAGGCGGTCCGGAACGCCGACCGGGCCAATATGATGATCCTGCTCCAGACCCTCAGCCAGGGGCGGGAGACCATCCCCTGGCTCAAGGATTACGTCTGCCCGACCGGCGGGGCGGCCTGGGAGCCGGCGAAGCGGGCCGCATATTTCAAGGCCTGGGGCGACTTCATCTACGCCCTGGCCTCCCATTACAAGCCCTATGTCAATCACTGGGAGATCGACAACGAGCCGAACGCCCTCTACCAGCAGCCGGAGCATTACGCCGAAGCCTTGAGAATAGCCAGCCGCGAGATCCGGCGGGCCAACCCGCAGGCGAAGGTAATCGGCTTCTCCGGGGGCGGCTTCAAACGGACCTTCTACGACCCGGTGGTCAAGAATTGCCCACCGGAGAACTTTGACATCGTCTCGGTCCACTTCTACGGCCACGCCAACCCGGACTTCGCCACCTTCCTGAAGGAAGTCGGCCGCCCCGGCTGGAACACCGAGGTTGGCTCGACCGGCCCCACCTCCTTCACCAGCCTGCCCAACTTTGACTCGGTCAAGGAGAAGGAGTACTGGCAGCTCCTGCAGGGCACCCGGCAGGCCAACGCGGTAAGCGACGTGCGGACCTACCTGAGCTCGATGTCGGTCGGCGGCATCGAGAAGTACTTCTACTACTTCGCCCGCTTCGCCAACTGCGGCCCCTCTCAGCCGACCCGCTGGGCCGGCGGCGGCAAGGAGCTGGTGGAGTACGACGGCAGTCTGCGGGCCAACGCGGTCGGCCTCTCGATCGCCAGCCACTTCCTGGACGGCGGCCGCTACCAGGGGGCCCTGGAACTGGACAAGACGGTGACCGCCCACCTCTACCGGAAGGCGGCCGGGACGGCCGGCTTCTTCTGGGTGACCGAGGCGAAGGTCTTCAAGGCGGTCCCGCCGGCCGGCTTCAGCTTCTACGACCTGATGGGCAACCAGATCGAGCCGGCCGGCCTGCGGCTGACCGAGAGCCCGGTCTACTTCACCGGGCCGGCTGACCCGGCCGCGGCCGCCGCCGGACTCAAGACGATGCGACTGGAAGCCGCCAACTGAACAAAAGACGCGCCCGGCGGCCAAATATGGCCGCCGGTGCCGCCGGGGGCGTTTGATAAAAGCGGGGCCGGCGGGTCAAATAAGCAGGAAAATGATATCGGACCTGGAATACAAAAAAAAAGAGAGCCAGCTCCGCTGCGCCATCACCCCGGTCGAATCCCTGGCGCTCGTGGTCATTATCATCTGCCTGCTGTTCCTGATGCTGCCGGTCCTGCTCCGGGCGCAGCGCAATGCCCGCCAGGTCGCCTGTCTCAACAACCTGCGTCACCTGGGCGCCGCCTTCCAGAAGTACCTGGCCGACTGGGATGGCCGGCCTCCCTGCGGCGACTGGGATGCCGCCGGCCACCGGCGCGGCGCCTGGGCCGTCCAGCTGGCCCCCTATCTCGACATCCAGCTGAATGGAGATCCCGCGGCGTCGGCCGAACGGATCAATTCCTGCGGCCACTTCTTCTGCCCGACATCAACCGCTTCCCACCGCCACTACGGCCTCAACCACCCGGGCTGGCGGGACCTGGCCGGCCGCAACCTCTTTCGAAGCCGCCGCAAGCTCGATTCCCTGGTCTACCTGGGCGAAGTGGCCGGCCCGCCCTGGAGCATCGGCGGCCGGACGACCGAAAACCAGGTCGACTACAACCGCCATCACGGACGGGCCAGTTTTCTCTTCGCCGACGGACACGTGGCGACCGGCACCCCGGAAGAGTTTGGCTTCCACTACAAGTCGGTCGGACCGGAACGGGTTTACTGGACCGGCCTCGAATAACCGGCGTATTCACGCCCCCTTACTTTACGTCCCCGGATTGTCCCGCGTTGACCCGCGGTGCTATAATTTCCACGAAAAGAAGTTTTTACCGAACCCGGCCGCGCTCCCGTCAACCAAAAAGGAATAAAAATGAAAAAGAAGCCCGAAATTTCAATGTACTACCTTGACGGCGACCCCTTCGTCTGGCAGCCGAAGCAGCTCCGGGCCGACTTCGAAGCGATGCGCCGGATCGGCGCCGACAGCGTCTGCATCAGCGTCCTGGAGAGCCACACCTCCGATTACCCGGGCAAGGTGGCGCTGGCCCGGTCGGCCGGGTTGAAGGTTTACGCGATCCCCAGCCGGGTCGGCGGGTTCTTCGCCGGCTGGCCCAAGGTGGCCAGCCTCTTCGCCGCCCGCCACCCGGAATACCTGGTCCTCACCCGGGACGGCCGCTTCCAGGACGCCACCGCCGGCAGCGTCTGCTGCCCAAACCAGCCGGCCTTCCGGGCCTGGTTCCTGGAGTGGCTGGAGAAACTGCTGGACGAGTCCGGGGTGGATGGAGTGGTCTACGACGAACCCAAGGAGGCCCATGTCCCCTGCTGGTGCCCGGCCTGCCGCAAACTATGCCCGGACCAGGACGAGGCGGCCCGGGTCCGGTTCCGGGAGGCCTCGGTGGCCGGCCTGCTGGGCGAGGCCTGCCGGCTGGTGAAGCGGTCCCGGCCGGACCGGACCAACATTCTCTTCGTGATGCCCGACGCCACCGGCCACTTCAAGACCCGGATCCTCGAGCAGCCGGAACTCGACTATTTCGGCAACGACGGCCCGGTCTGCCACCAGGGCGAGCCGGAGCAGACGCATCAGAAGACCAGCCTCTTCGATTCAGTCCCGGCCATCTTCCGGCTGGCCGACCAGGCCGGCAAGAAACGCTTCACCCTGGTCGAAACCTTTTCGATCCACTCCGGGGCGATGGCGGAACTGGCCCGGAACCTGCCCCGGGTGGCCGAATGGCAGGCCGATCTCTATGCCTTCTACTTCTACGGCACCGGCAACCAGGAGCCGGAAAGGGTGATGGAACTGAGCGCCGAAGCCATCGCCCGGATCAAGGGCTGACGCCCGCCAAGTAATGTCACAACATCACGACATCACACCAGCCGAATTTAGTTTTGACCGGTTCCGGCGGCCCGAAACGCGCTTCCGTGGCCTGCCCTTCTGGTCGCTCAACGACCGGCTGGAGCCGGAAGAGCTGCGGCGCCAGGTCCGGGAATTCCGGCGCGGGGGCCTGGGCGGCTTCTTCCTGCACGCCCGGGCCGGCCTGGAGACGCCCTACCTGGGCCGGGCCTGGTTCGACGGCCTGACGGCCGCGGTCGACGAGGCCCGGAAAGAGGGACTGACCGCCTGGCTCTACGACGAGGACCGGTGGCCGAGCGGCTTCGCCGGCGGCCGGGTGCTGGAAGGGGCTCCGGAATTGCGGGTCAAGACCCTGATCTGCTCTCCAAGCCCCCCGGTCGAAGCGCGCCAGCGGCTGGTAAAAAAAGCGGAGACGGCCGGCGGACCGCTCTACTTCTACCAGGATTACGACCCGGCCGACCATCCCCGTTTCAACTACTCCGGGTATGTCGACCTTCTCAACCCCCGGACCCTGGACCGCTTCATCCGGACCACCCACCGGGCCTACCGGCGCCGCCTCGGCGGGGAATTCGGCCGGAGCGTACCCGGCCTCTTCACCGACGAGCCGCACTGGCGCGGCATGCTCTACGGGCCGGGGATCCCCTGGACCGAAAACTTCCCGGGGTATTTTCTCCGGAAGCGGGGTTACGACATCCGGGAGCACCTGCCGGCCCTCTTCCGCCCGCTGGCCGGCGCCGGCCGGGTCCGCCTCGACTTCTGGTCGGCCGCCGCCGAACTCTTCGCCGAAAACTTCTCCCGCCGTCTTTACCGCTGGTGCGAACGGAACCGCCTGCTCTTCACCGGCCATTACAACGGCGAGGAGCCGCTCCTGGTCCAGTTCCTCAACCAGGCCTTCATGTTCCACTACCAGTACCAGCACTATCCCGGCGTCGACCACCTGGGCTGGAACATCAAGCCGCTGGTGACCATGAAGCAGGCGGCCAGCGTGGCCAACCAGCTGGGCAAACCGCGGGTCCTCTCCGAGCTCTACGCCGGCGGCGGCTGGGACTTCGGACCGGCCGGCCTGAAATGGGTGGGCGACTGGGAGCACGCGCTGGGCGTCAACCTCCGCTGCCAGCACCTCAGTCACTACTCCCTGCGCGGCCACCGCAAGCTGGATTACCCGCCCTCCCTCTTCTTCCAGCAGCCCTGGTGGCCCCATCACCATCGCCTGGAGGATTACTTCGCCCGGCTGGAATACCTGCTGACCCGGGGCCGGTACCATGCCGAGATCCTGCTGCTCCATCCCTCGACCAGCGCCTTCGCCTCCTTCCAGCCGGCCGCCAGCTACGCCGGACTCTTCCGGGCCAACCGCCGCCTGGTCGGGATCGACCGCTCCTTCAACGCACTCTCCCGCCGCCTCTGCGAACTCCATTACGGCCATGATTACGGGGACGAGACGCTCCTGGCCGAACACGGCCGGGTGGAAGGCGGCCGGCTGCGGGTGGGCCAAGCCGCCTACCGGCTGGTCATCCTGCCGCCGCTCTTCAACCTGATGGAAGGGACTCTGAAACTCCTGGAGGCCTTCCGGGAATCCGGCGGCCGGGTGCTGGCCCTGGAGCCCCGGCCCCGGCTCCTCTCCGGCCGCCCATCGAAACGGCTGGCCGCCTTCTTCGGCCGCCCCGGCGTCGAGATGCTGGACAAAATCGAACTTCTGACGGATCTCTTAAACGGCCTGGCCGCGCCGGACATCATAATTAACGACGGCCGGGGCGGCGGGACTCCGTCCATTTACGCGCACCGGCGGGACTGCGGGCGAAGCCAGGTTTACTTCCTGGTCAACCTGGACCGCTTCCGCGGCGGCCGCTACCGGGTCGGGCTGGCCGGCCGGAAGAAGCCCCTGGAATGGGACGCGGCCGAAGGCACGGCCCGCCGGTTGCCGGCGCGGCGGGAAGGGAAAGGCTGGCAGCTGGACCTTGAATTCGCCCCGGCCCAGAGCCGCCTCCTGGTCATCAACGGACCGGAACCGGCCCGGGTCAAGGCGGCCGAAACCGGGACCGGCCCAAAGCCGGTCCGCCGGCCGCTGAAAAATGAATGGGAATTCCGGCGCCTCGATCCCAACGCCCTGGTGCTCGACTACTGCCGCTACCGGGTGAACAGCGGCGCCTGGAGCCCGCGGCGGCCGGTCTGGCAGGCCGAGGCGGAACTGCGCCAGGCGCTGAAGGCCGGGGCCTGGGACGCCAACAGCGGGGCCCAGCCCTGGCTGAACCGGCGCCGGCTCGGCCGCCTGAAGATATTGGCCACGGTGGAACTGGCCTTCGATTTCCAGGTCAAGCAACCGCCGAAACCGAAGACGGAAATTTTCCTGGTCATGGAAACCCCGGAACGATTTCAGATCCGCTTCAACGGCCGGCCGCTGCGGCGCCCGGCCCATCCCGGCTGGTGGGTTGACCCGGCCTTCCGCAAACTTCCGGCCGCCGGCCGGCTGCGGCCGGGCCGGAACGAAATCATCCTGCGCACCGGCTTCCGGTCCGACACCGAACTCCAGAACCTTTTTATAACCGGGGACTTCGCCGTCGCCGGCCCCGGCCGGCGCCGTTTCCGGCTGACCGCCGCCGAACCGGAGCGCCTCCGCTCCGGCGCCTGGACCGCTCAGGGCTATCCCTTCTTCGCCGGCCGGCTGGCGGCGGCGCAGGAGTTCGAGCTGAAGGAGAATCTCGGCCGGGTCTGGCTGGAACTGGAAAACCCGGCCGCGGCCGTTTACCAGGTGCGGATCAACGGCCGGAGCGCCGGCACGCTGCTCTGGCCGCCCTACCGGCTGGAGATAACCGGGCTGGCCCGGCCGGGCCGCAACCGGCTGGAACTGGAGGCGGTCAACTCCCTGCGCAACCTGCTCGGGCCGCACCATTACCGGATACCGGCCGGCCGCCGCTTCGACCAGGAGCGCGAACTGGTCGGCCCCGGCACCTTTCGAAACGAAAAGAAGTGGACCGAAACCTACCAGCTGGTCTCCGATGGACTGCCGCTGGCCAGCCTGCTATTCCCAAGGAGGGAAACGTGAGGAAATTCCGGATTACGATCGGTCTGGCCGCGCTGATCGCCGCCGCGCTGCCGGGGATTGTCCGGGCCCAGGTCGCCCCGGGCGTCAACTGGCTCAAGAACCCCGGCTTTGAAGAGGTCGGCACCGGCGGCAGCCTACCCGGCGGCTACACCGTCGGCGGCAATCCGAAGGTGGAGTGGGTCAAGGAGGCCCACAGCGGGAACTACGCGCTCGCCCTGGCCCCGATGCAGGCCAGCGGCAACTGGTTCCGCTTCCCGATCAACGTCCCGGGCGGCCCGCCCCGCAAGTTCGTCTTCTCCTTCTGGACCCGGACCGAATTCGACCCGGCGACCGGCGACTCACCCTCCTTCTATCTCCACATGTCCACGCCCGGCTTCGTCGGGGCCGGCGGCAGCTTTCCGCGCACCCGTTTCCGCTACCTCGGCGAGTGGACCCACATCGGCGGCCTGGTCACCTCCGACATCAACACCATCGGCTGGTTCCGCTTCATCCTTTATACCACCAAGCCCGGCCTGCGCATCTTCCTGGACGACCTCTTCTTCGCCGAAGTGACCGGCCTGCCGGAGGCCGAGATCCAGAAACTCCTGGCCGGGACCACCCTGACCCCGAAGATGGAGCTGGCCAGCGCCGTCAAGGAGGAGACCGACTACCAGCCCGGCAACAAGTTTGCCAACTCCTCCTTCGAGCTGGAGACCGGCTGCGGCTGGGGGATCTTCGGCGGCGGGAAGCTGGTCCCGGTCGCCGGCGGCCTGGAGGGCGGCCGGGCCATGCCGGCCGAGCGTCTCTGGTACCAGCGGCTGAAACTGCGCCCCTACCGCCGCCACACCTTCTCCGGCTACTTCAAGGCGGCCGCCGGCAGCAGTGCCAACCTCCGGGTGGAATTTCTCAACGGCTACAGCGATGGATACCGGACCAAGCAGGCGGCCATCAGCCAGGACTTCAAGGTCACCGGCGACTGGCAGCGTTACAATTTCTCCTTCGTGCCGCCGGCCAATCCGAGCGGCAACACCTATACCCTGCGCCTGAGCGGCCGGGTCCTGGCCGACAACCTGGCGCTCGAGGAGGGCGACCTGCGCCCCTATCAGCCGGCCCGCACCCTGGAACACGGAATCTCCACAGGCCGGGACTTCAACCTCTTCACCTGGACGGAACCGAAGGAGCTGCTTCTCCAGAGCCGTAATTACGGGCCGGCGCCGGCCGCCGAGAACCTGACCCTGACCATCGAGGATTACTTCGGCCGGGAGGCCTGGCGCCAGTCGATCCGGGCCGGGGCCGGGGCCGGGACGACCGCCGCGGTTAAGATCGGCCTGCCCGACCACCTGCGCGGCAGCCTGCGGGCCCTGCTGAAGGACGGGTCCGGCCAGGTCCTCAACGAGCAGATCTTCGCGGTGGTGCCGCCGCCCCGCTACCCGGGCCTGCGGCCGGAATCGAAGTTCGGGGCCCTGGTCCAGTTCAGCGACGCCAATCTTTACCTGGCCCGGGCGCTGGGCACCAAGTGGAGCCGGGACCACTGGTCCTTCTGCTGGTACGCGGTGGAACCGAAGCCGGGCGAGTGGACCTGGGAGAAGGCCGACGAGAAGCTGGACCGGGCGCTCAAGTACGGGGTGAGCGTCTTCGGGGTCCTGCACGGAACGCCGGCCTGGGCGAGCGAGGACGGCTCCCAGGGCTACACCAGCCGGCCCAGGAACTGGTCCGAGTGGGAGACCTACGTCGAAAAGACCGTCGGCCATTTCAAGGGCCGGGTCCGGGTCTGGGAGGTCTGGAACGAGCCCCAGTCGGCCGATTTCTACGCCGAACTCTGCCGCCGCACTTACGCGGCCGCCAAGCGGGCCGATCCGGACTGCCTGGTCATCGGCCTCTCCTCGACCCTCTTCTCCGGCGGCTTCCTGCGCCGCTTCGTCGAACTGGGCGGACTCAACCACCTGGACGAGGTCTCGGCCCACTTCTACAACTACTCCTCCGGCCTGGCCGAAGCCTTCAAAAAGTACAGCCAGCTGCTGGGCGGCAAGCCGGTCTGGAATACCGAGGGCGGCGGCTGGGGCGGCTCCACCTTTTACTCCACCCGGCCCGATTACCGGCCCGAGCGGCCCGGCGTCCAGCAGGTGGGCCACTTCTACACCACGGTCTGCTCGCTGCCGGAGGCCCGTTTCCAGTGCTACTACTGGAATACCTGGCCGGCCGACTACAATCCCGGCTTCGAGTACTCCTGGACCTTCATCGAGCACGATTCCAGCCTCAAGCCCGAGGGCAGCGCCTTCGCGGTCACTTCCTACTCGCTGGACGGAGCCCGGCCGGTCAAGATCCTCTCCGAGGACGCCCTGAAGATACACCTCTTCGAACGGGGCAGCTCGGCCCTGGCCGCCTTCTGGTGGGAGGAGAAGGGTGAACTGGACCTGGAACTGAAGTTTCCGAGGCCGGCCGGCGGCCTGGTGCGCGACATCATGGGTAACGAGACGCCCTTCCGGAACCAGACCGCGCTCAACCTCAAGGCCGGCCGCGACGTCCAGTTCCTGGAAGTGGCCGGAATGGCGGCCGCCGGCCTGGAGCCGGTCCTGCTGGCGGCCAAGGCCGGCCGGGAGACGGCCGCCCAGGCCGTCGAAGTGAAGGGCGGCCCCTGGTCGCTGCGGCCGACGCCGGGCGGCGAAACCTACTCGGCCAATCGGGGCGCGGCTCCGGTCATCCTCAAGGATGAGTTCTACAACCTCGGCCTGATGGTCACCGAGAAGCCCAACGTCCGGGTCCTGGCCGGACCCGCCCTCCAGCTGGCGAACGAGAACGACGGCTTCCACCTGCTCCGGACCCTGAAACCCGGCCCGGCGGCCCTGGAAATCGAGTACCGCTACCGGGTCAAGGCCCGGCCCGCCGAAACCGCCGGTCAGGTCATCTTCCGGCTGGCCGGCCGGCTGGAAGCCCAGCCCGGCGGCTACCGGCTGACCCTGGCCGATGGCAGCCGCCTCAGTTTGGAGGCCGGCTTCCAGATCCCGGGCGGCACCCTTAAAAGCGCCTTCGGCTTTGAGTCCCGGAACGAAGGCGGCAACGCCCAGCTGATCCTCCCGGTCGCCGGCCTCCCGGCCGGAAGCGAACTGCGCCTCAACCTGAAACTGGTCCCGGAACCATGAAGAGAAATCTCCGCTCCGCCGGTCTCAAAGGCAGCCTGGCCGCGGCCGGGCTGCTGGCCGCGCTGCTGCTGGCCCGGGGGAACGCCGGCGCCGCCGAGCTCCTGCAGGTCAACGGCGCCGGCCGGCCGGTGGGAATCTATTGCGGAGAAACGCTCTTCCCGATCAGCGCCAACCTGGTCCTCTACCCGGCCGGCGGCGAACGCCTCTCCCTTTACAGCCAGGCCCGGCTGGTCGAGTACGCCCGGCAGGGGGAAACCCGGTCCTGGCGCGGAGAAGTACAGACCTTCTACGAAACCCTGGGCCGTTACCGCCAGGCGATTTCACCCGGAAGCGGCGGTTCCCGGCTCCTCCTCGAATTCACCCTCTCCCAGGCCGCCGGCCGCCGCCTGGAAGGAGCGCAGCTGTTCCTTTTTCTGCCGGCCGAACTCCTGGAGGGCGGCCGGGCCGGCCTGCCCGACCGGAAGGGGCGAAGCGTTGAATTCCGACTGCCCGCCAAAAACGAGGCGGAAAGCGCCATCGGAGAAGGCCTCGGAAACTCCTTCCGGTTCGAGGGGCCGGCGGGACGCCTGAAGCTGTCCGGCCGCCTGGACGGCAACCGCAAAATACGCCTGGGCGTCACCCGTTCCGAAGGGCAGAAATACTACTGGCTGGCGCTGGAAATGGCCGCCGTCGTCGAACCGGGCGCCACGGCCCGGCTGGAGCTGGACCTGACGGCCGAGGCCAAACCCGACCGCCGGCCGGTCCGGATCAAGGTCAATCCCGGCCTGGCCGAATCGGCCTTCCAGGGCTTCGGCGGCAACCTCTGCTTCTGGACCGACCCGGAGCCGGGCCGGCGCTGCCTGGAGGAGTTCCGGCTCGGCCGGGTACGCCTCCGGATGGGCCTGGACGAGTGGGAGCCGGAGAATGACAACGGCGACCCGGAACGGATGGACCTCGAATACTTCCGGCGCCAGGACCGGCCCGGCAGCCGCCTGCGCGAGGAGTTTCAGCTGGCCGCGGCACTGCATAAAAAAGGCATTCCCGTCGGCTGGAGCGTCTGGAAGGTCCCCGGCTGGATCGCGGCCGGCAACGAGATCTCCGGCGAACGGTGCCGGATCGCCGCCGACCGCTGGCCGGAACTGGTGGAATCAATCGCCGCTTACCTGCTCTACGCCCGCCAGGAGTACGGGGTGGAGGCGGAGTTCTTCTCCTTCAACGAACCCGACGTCGGCGTCCAGGTGCTCCTTTCGCCCGAAGAGCACGCCCTGGCGGTAAACCTGATCGGCGGCCGCCTGTCAAAACTGGGCCTCAAGACCAGAATTCTGGTCGGCGATGTTTACCGGGCGGCCGAAACCATTGACTACCCGGCCACGGTCCTGGCTAAACCGGAGCTGCTGCCCTATGCCGGCGGACTGGCTTTTCACGCCTGGGGAGGCGCCCGACCCGAAGAGTACCGGGCCTGGAAGGAACTGGCCGACCGCCATCGGCTCCCGCTGCTGGTGACCGAGGCCGGCACCGACGCCTCCGCCTACCTGACCCGCTGGTACATCCATTCCTTCCATTACGCGGTCCAGGAACTGCGACTCTACCAGGAGCTGCTTCGCCACGCCCGGCCCCAGTCGATCATGGAATGGCAGTACACCGACGACTACGGGCCGCTCCAGGCGGAAACCGGCACCGACACCGGTCCGATCCGGTACCGGCCGACCCTCCGTTACGCCTTCCTGAAACAATTCGTCAACCTGACGCCGGCCGGACTCGCGGTCGCTTCGGAATCCGACCGGCCCGAAGTCCTGGTCACCGCCTTCTCCGGCCGGCCGGCCGGGGCCGGGGAGAAGTCCGGACGCATCCTGACGATCCATATCGCCAACCTCGGGCCGGGCCGGACGGCCACCCTGACCGGACTGCCGGAAACAATCAAAAACCTCAAGGTTTTCCAGTCCGACGAGACCGCTTTCAACCGGGCCGTCCCGGCGCCCGTCCTGCGCGACGGCACCGTCAGCCTCAACCTGCCGCCCTTCTCCCTGACCAGCCTGACCGACGGCGACCTTTCTCCTTGAAGTTTCGCCTCCGTCGGCCCCGATTCCTTTTCCCGTGTTATAATAAAATATATAATATTTCAAAAAGTGCTCCTCTCTCGCCAGACCGGAGGTTTGAAAAATGGCCGTTGCCAGTAAAAAAAGACCGCTCCGCTACGCCATCGTAGGGCTGGGCGGCCGCTCGGCGATGTACAGCAGCGCCCTCTATTCCAGCCACGAGAAGTACGGCAAGCTGGCCGCCTTCTGCGATCTCAACCCGGTCCGGATGAAATTCTGGAATGACCATTTCCAGCGGACCCACGGCAAGAAGCCGGTCCCGACCTACCGGCCGGACCGCTTCGACCGGATGCTCAAGGAGAACCGGATCGACCGTCTCATCGTCACCTCGATGGACCGGACTCACCACCGTTACATCATCCG
>Ga0116143_10004634_pt1 | contig 12905 bp, 8 predicted proteins | sample AD_UKC034_MetaG_FD_89745 | JGI IMG/M metagenome (GOLD analysis project Ga0116143, IMG submission 89745) | Active sludge microbial communities of municipal wastewater-treating anaerobic digesters from USA - AD_UKC034_MetaG | ecosystem: Engineered > Bioreactor > Anaerobic > Digestate | place: USA...
ACCATGTTGAGGCTGCGCTCCACCTCGCCGCCGAAATCAGCATGTCCCGGCGTGTCAACAATATTTATCTTGATGCCGTTATACTCCACCGCCGTATTTTTGGCCGTAATGGTGATGCCGCGTTCCTTTTCCAGGTCAAGTGAATCCATGACGCGGTCTTCCACCGCCTGATGGGTGCGAAAAACACCGGTTTGTTTCAACATGGCATTAAGCAATGTGGTCTTGCCGTGGTCAACGTGAGAAATAACGGCAATATTCCGTAAATGTTCCTTTTTCATAGGTCTCGATTCTTATAGCTTCATTTCTGTGCTGGTTTTCGTGATTAATTTCGGTGTGAAACGGAACCAATTTTAATTTGGGATGGCCAAAACACTTCTTTTTACAAATTTGGACGCTCCATAGCAAAAAAGATCAACTTTGACCAGCATTTTCTTTATGAAAAATAATCAGAGCGGGGGAGTAAGCTTGTGCAAAATAAGGCAAATATAATTGTTTTTTTCATATCACTTCCCGCAAAAAAATATTAATATAGCCCTGCCGATCTTTACAAATCGGCAATGGAACATATATTGCGTATCGTAGCCGTAAACATTTTTACCAATATCAATAATCAATAGGTGGAAAAAATGAACATCATTAAAATCAATTTTAACAATGATTTTGAGGAGGAATTTCAAAAGGCGGTAGATGAAGTCTTCAACCTGGTCAGCCCGATCTTCCGGCAGCATAAATACAACTGGGAGCCCCACATTGATGTTTATGAATCGCCCGATGAAATAGTTATCCTGGCTGATCTTGCGGGAATAAACAAGGAAGAACTTAAAATCGAATTGACCCGGAAAAAAATTAAAATCTCCGGAGTACGCAAAGCCATTTTTACCTTTAAAAATGCACGCTATTGTCTGGCGGAAATTCCCCACGGCTATTTTATCAGAAATATTATTTTACCGGTAGCAGTGGATGCCGAATCGGCCATTGCATCTTATGCCGACGGAATCCTCACGGTCAGGATTAACAAACAGCCGGATCACAAGACGCATCGCATTCGCATTACAACCAGCGAATAACTACCGTAATTAATTTTCTTTCAACAACGATACGGGAGGATTTCATGACTGAAAAAAACGTTGCCGAAGACACCAAAACAATCATTGTCCCGGAAGTGATACCGATTCTTCCGCTGTATAATGTTTTATTATTTCCTAAAATGATGCTTCCACTGGAAGTAATCGGCCCCAGGTCCATCCAGCTGGTTGATGACGCCATGATCAAAGACAGGATAGTGGGCTTGATTATGGCCAAAAAAGAACCGGATTCCTTTGACTATCAATACACGCTCGAAGACCTGTATCCGGTGGGCACTTCCGCCACAATAATGAAAATGGCCAAAGTTTCCGAGACCAAGACGCAGATGCTGCTGCAGGGAATCAGTCGTTTTCAGATAGTGGAGTTGATTGACGGCAAGCCATATCAGCAGGCGCGAATTAAAGTGCTGGAAGACAAGGAAGTTAAAAATATTGAAACAGAAGCGCTCATGGCTAATCTGCTCGTTCTCTTTGACCGCATTTTGAAGCTTTCGCCCTTTTTGCCGCCGGAATTCGGGCCAATGGCCAAATCGATAACGGAAGCGGGCGCTCTGGCGGATATAATCACCTCCATCATCAATGCGCCCATTGAAGAAAAACAGAAAATATTGGAGATCGCCGACACCAACGAACGCCTGAAGGAAGTAACGCGCATCGTCAATCATCAGATGGAAGTTCTGGAACTGGGCAATAAAATCCAGTCCAAGGTGAAGAGCGATCTGGACAAGAGCCAGCGGGAGTTTTATTTGCGGCAGCAGCTGAAGGCCATTCAGCAGGAGCTGGGAGAAGCCGACCAAACCACGGTGGAAGTGGAGGAATACCGCAAAAAAATTGAAGAGAAGAATCTCCCGCCGGAGGCCCAAAAAGAAGCCCAGCGCGAGCTGGAGCGCCTGGGCCGCATGCATCCGTCGTCCGCGGAATACACGGTTGCTTCCACGTATCTGGATTGGATTACTGCGCTGCCCTGGAATCAGGGAACCGTGGACAACCTTGATATCAGTAAAGCCCGGAAGATTCTGGATCAGGACCACTACGGCCTTGCCAAGCCGAAGAAGCGTATTCTCTAATATCTGGCCGTACGCAAATTGAAGCCGGATTCCAAGGGACCGATTTTGTGCTTTGTCGGCCCTCCGGGAACAGGCAAGACCTCCCTGGGACAATCTATCGCCCGGGCTTTGGAGCGCAAATTCGCCCGCATTTCACTGGGCGGCGTGCGTGATGAGGCGGAAATTCGCGGGCATCGCCGCACTTATATCGGCGCCTTACCCGGCCGCATCATTCAAAGCCTGCGGCGGGCGGAATCGAATAATCCTGTTTTCATGCTCGACGAAATAGACAAAATAGTCAGTGATTATCATGGCGATCCTTCTTCCGCGCTCCTGGAGGTGCTGGATCCACAGCAGAACAATACATTCACCGACCACTACCTGGATGTGCCGTTCGATCTGTCGCATGTCATGTTTATAACGACGGCCAATATTCTGGATACAATACCGCCGGCGCTGCGCGACCGTCTGGAAGTAATTGAACTTCCCGGCTACACACTGGAGGAAAAGACGAAAATTGCCGAGCGTTACCTGATTCCGCGGCAATTATCCGAAAACGGTTTAAACGCCGATCAGCTGAAAATTACAACCAAAGCGCTCGTAGACATAATTTCCGGCTACACCCGTGAAGCCGGCGTACGAAATCTGGAACGTGAAATCGCCAATATATGCCGTGCAGTGGCGTCCATGGTCGCCGAAGGCAAAATAAAGTCGAAAACAATAACTGTTAAAGACATACCCAAATATCTGGGTCCCGTCCGCATATTGACGGATATCGATTCGCGCATCGCCAAGCCCGGCGTAGCCATAGGACTGGCCTGGACGCCGGCGGGCGGCGACATGCTGTTCATCGAAGCAACGGCCATGAAAGGAGACAAAGGATTGACCCTTACCGGCCAACTGGGCGATGTAATGAAAGAATCGGCAAGTGCGGCTTTGAGTTTCATTCGCAGCAACGCCGCCGCGCTGGGTATTGCCGAGGATTTTTATAAAAACACGGATATCCATATTCATGTGCCGGCGGGCGCAATTCCCAAAGACGGTCCTTCCGCCGGAGTTACCATGCTTACCGCTTTGACGTCGCTTTTGACCGGCCGTAAAGTCAAAAAAGATCTGGCGATGACCGGAGAAATAACCCTGCGCGGAGCGGTTTTGCCTATCGGAGGGATTAAGGAAAAAGTGCTGGCGGCCTACCGCGCCGGTATTAAAACCATTATTCTACCCGAATGGAACCGCAAAGATATGGAAGACGTTCCGGCTAATATCCAAAAGGCCATTAAATTCCATTTCGTCAATGATATGATGGATGTATTGAAACTGGCGCTGGAAGAGGCCGAAGGCAGCCCGAACTGATCCGCCGGCGGACTGCGGCGAACCGGCAACGAGAATGCTGCTGCAAATAAAAGGGAATGCTTTATATTGGGAAGTGATGTAAGCGTATTTTACTGTGTGATCCTTTTTGCCTTCTATTCTTTTTGGGGTTGGGTAGTTGAGGTTATTTATCGTTCCGTGACACAGCGGCGTTTTGTCAATGCCGGGTTTTTATTCGGGCCGTTTGTTCCCCTTTATGGTTTTGGCGCCGCCGCTGTAGTCGTTCTGGAATGTTTTTTTTCCGGCTGGCATATTATACTTCGCTTTATCATTTTAGGCGTTGCGCTCACCGTCTTGGAATATCTGGTCGGTTTTTTTGCTGAAAAGATATTTAAACTGAAGCTCTGGGATTATTCGGAAAACAAACTGAATCTGCATGGCCGGGTATGCCTTCATTTTTCCGTGATCTGGGCTGTATTCGCCATGATCTTCATTATGTTTATTCACCCGGCTACCCTGGATAAGGTAAAATTACTGGATGGGATATATGTCAAAGCAGCGGCCGTGTTATTTTTTGTCTACTTTGTTGTCGATTACACCGTCTCCCTGATCTCGCTTGTCGACTTCCGCAGAAAAGCCACTTACCTCTATGTTGAATATCTGAATCTCAGCAACAGAGAAATCGAAAAGATATTATACTCTTTTCAGCGGCTCCGCAGCGCCTTCCCGGCTTTAAATAAGTATATTGACAACAGTATCAATAATAGCATAAAAGAATGAAGTAGTTGCATTGATCAAGCCGATTCAGGAAAAGATTATTTATTATGGAAATGCAGGGAAGCAAGTCTTTCGAACCAGAGTATTACGAGATAATCCGCGAGATAGAGGAACACGAAGAATTTCTGAGGCTTAAAGAGTTCTATCATCATAATTCTTCGATTTACGTTCACGTCCACGATGTGGCGTATTTGACTTACCGGATATGCAAGTTTTTGAAACTGGATCATCAATCCGCCGTACGGGGAGCGCTGCTCCATGATTTTTTCCTCTATGACTGGCGCAATCACGATATGCCCGATCTTCCCCGGTACAAGTACCACGGAATCGCGCACCCGACCATTGCCCTGAACAACGCCCGCAAACATTTTACCATCAATGAAATTGAAGCGGACATTATTCGAAAGCACATGTGGCCGCTGACGATTGTTCCTCCGAAGTACAAAGAATCATTTATAGTGTCTTTTGCCGACAAGTACCTTGCCTCCAGGGAATATCTCAGCGAATACAAGAAAAAAATAAACAGCCGGCGCAGATATAGAAGGGTGTACAAGCGGCGGAAAACCCTTCGGCAAAATTAATCCCCGCGAGATTTCCCGTCCTGCGTCAGACAGTCGCCGGATTCGCTTCGCGGATGCCCGACCGGCGAATGCCGGGAGCCTTTTTCAACAGCCTGTTATTCCATTTCTCAATCAAGCGCTATCTTTGTTGGTCCTTCGGCAGGCTCAGGGCAGGCTTACAATTCATAGTCAGTCATGGTGAGCTTGTCGAACTACGCCTCGTCGCCTCCTCCTAGCCGCTGCGATATCATCATTGATTTAGAAATGGAATTAATGCCCCAGAATGACTTCCCCCGTATCGGTGACAAGTTTTGCCGGCAACTGGAAAAGCCGCCGAAAGATGTCCAGAACTCCCTGCCCCACCGACTGCACCGGTATAGGCGTGACATTAGGGTTGTCCCATTTTCCATCGACCCGGAAATGGACTGTAATAAGGTTGCCTTTTTCGTCGGTGAGGAGCCAGCCGGCGACGGGAATTTTCGCCACAACCTTGTCCAGAGTACCCAGGGGATGAACGCCGACAACATTATCGAACTCTTTCTTGAGCAGATTAACCTTTCCGGCCGCTGAAATCTGCATGGCGTCGCCGGCAATGAAAAAATTATCCGACGAAACTACACCATTCTGGAGAGTCAGATCGCCCGTAATCCCGTTGTAGGGCATCCCGTCTGTCGCCATATCCGGCAGCTGCAGCCTGGCCAGTTGCAGAACGTTAAGCAGGGAGAATATCTTGGAAAGGACGGAAAACCTTTTCAGAATGCCTTTGTCGGCCCGGACATGAAAAGTGCCCGCCGCCGTCTGAATTAAATCATCAGTGCTGCGGCCGGAAGCGGTGAGATCTCCTGTCAGGGAAAGATTGCCCGTAACCTCGCGTTCCCCCGTCTGCAGATACTTCTGGATCTTGTCCAGCGATAGATTGTCCAGAGAAAAACTCGCCGTATAATGCTGCCGGGAGTCGGGGTGAAGATCCACATTTGCTTTTCCCGCAAGTCTGCCATCAAAGACCTGAGCTTCCAGGTTTTTGACATTCAGTTTGGCGCCGGCCAATCTCATATCGGCGTTGAGTTTTTGGAATTCAATGTTCTGTATTTCCCCTTTCGCCACCCGCACGGCTGCGGTAAGCTCTACGGGCAATAACGAGCCGTCTTCTTGTCCGGACGGCTTCAGTGTTGCGAGGAGGGCCGCATCGTCGCCGCGGACATAAGGAGAGTCTAAAAGCAGTGTAATTTTCGGAGCGGCATAATTTCTGATATTCCCCGACAAATTAAAAACGGATTTTCCCAACTGGAGGGAAAGGCTGCTTATACGAAGATGATTATCTTCAACAGTAAACTGCCCTTTTACTTTATGAAAATTTACTTCACCTTCCGGGTTTGGCAAACCTATGTCGGCGGTGCGGAATAAGGCGGAGTTCAATTGACAGTCGAGCTTTGCCCTGCTGAAATTTTCCATCCTGCATTTTCCGGATACGACGCTCTGTCCCACTTGTGCGCGGAAACGCGGCGCTTCGATCCTTTTGTCCCTGAAAAAAACTTTTCCTGTCAACCCTTTTACACGCTCCATATTCTCCGGCGGCTTAAAGGAGACATTGTTCAATGACACATCACCCTTCAGCCGGAAAGAACCGGGATTTTCCGGATCGCCCCGGCCCTCGACAGCAATCAAACACTTTCCCGCCGGATCATACGCCCGTAAAACAGGCAGAATGGGAACTGCTTCGCGGACGTCAAACGCGCCGGACTTAACATTCAGGGATAAATCCTTTTTCCCGGCAAAGCTATACAGGGCCGATCCTTTGATATTCACCGGCGCCAGATCGCAGTCGAAGGAAGACACCGTTATCCCTTTTTCGTGCAAAGTCAATTCGGCGAGCAGCCGGTTGGTTCGTCCCCGCGGCTTTTCCATGACCTCCGGATAGGCATAGGCAGTGTTGGTCAGATCCCAGCGGGCGCCGATCCGGAAATTATCCGCCGGGCCTCTGCCCGACAGCGCAAGTGTTGAAGCTCCCTGAAAACTCAGACGGCGGAATTTTTCCTTCCCTGACAGCCACAGGATTTCGTCACGGGAGGGCTGCAGAGTCATTTCGGCTGTGTAAACAGCCGGTCCCGGCAGAGCAAAATCCGAAATTTCCCCATCCAGCGTGCAGGGTGAAGAACCGAAAAGACCGGTCATTTTTTTCAGTGAAAACTGCCGGTTTTTCAACTCCAGGACGCCGCGAATATCCTGAAAAACAGGGGCTTTCTCGGCGGCGGCAAAAACGCCCTTCTGAACTTCCCCCCTGATGTAAAGAACGCCGGCATTTTCCTGTTTTTCCATATGGGCTATCCGGCTCAGCCGCCCGTTCAGTTTTCCTTCAACAAGACGAAAATTACCATTTTTGATGTGCGCTTCAATAAAACTCCCCACATTTACAGGAATGATTTTCCAGGGAATATAAGATTGGACTTCCTGCAAGGAAAAAACTGTAGTTTCAGCAGCTGCGACGAGTACGGGATCAGCTTTATCGATTTCCTTGATCTCCAGGCGGCCCGAGGCGGCAAAGCGATCAACAGCGAAACGGGCGATATCCAATTGCAGATGATTACCCCGGCGCGTTAAGCCGTAATCGACGTGGACAGTATCCGACTGTAACGTATCGCGAAAGGCCCGCGAATAGTGCAGCTCGGCATTTTTCACGAGGACGGTTCCTTTTGACGTGAAATTTGTCAGCGTTCCTGAAAATGCTGTTTTCACATCCAGTCGTCCGCCGATTTCTTCCAAAGGCGTGAAATTAATCAGATAGGGGCGGTAATGCCCGATATCTATTCCAGTTAAACGCAAGGAGGCGTCCACAATGCTTTCCGTAAGAGGCCTTGCTTCGGGAGCGGGGAGAAAGGTTCCGGCCAGCGTCAGTTCTCCCCCGTTCTGGTCTGCGTTGACATTGGCTGTAAGGCGGAAAGGCAATGCACCTTGCTTTAAGGGTTTATCAATGCGACAGGACAAATCTGTGAAAGAGGTTGTCAGATCTTTTTTGCCCGCCGCCTGGTCGATAAAAGTTACCGATCCCTTGTCAATGGCAAGCTTACCCAATTCCAGTTTAATTTTCGGCTTCCGTTCTTTCTTCAGAAGATCGGTGATATTCAGAGAACCTGTGCGATCCCGTTTTAAGAAGAGGCAGGGCTGATCAAGAACGACTTCTTTGAGGGTTAGCCTACTTCTCAAAAGCGGAAGAACACCCATCCGGAAAAAAGCGGTTTTGATATTCAGGAAATCCGCCGACCGGTCTTTCTCCTTGATGGCCAGATGAGTAAAGCGTAAAGCCAGACCGTCGCGAATGGTCAGGCAGGCGTCCGCCTTCTCGTAGCTGACATCACGCTGCAACGCCTCCCCGACGGCCTGGGTGATGGAAGTCTTGTACTTTTCCAGATGAGACAGTTGAGCAGAAATATAAAACCAGGCAAGCGTAAAAAGCGCCGCAAGGGAGATAGCGGATATTAAAAAGGTTTTAATCGGGGTTCGTTTTTTTATCGCCATTCGCCGGCACCTTCAATGATGATTATCTATTCTGAATTCGTTTCTTTCGCAATTCTTCGATTCTCTTAACAACATCATTGGCCACTTCCATTATTTCAACTGCGACCTTTATTTTTTCGCCTAAATACAGCTTTAGCCCAACCACAAGTGGTTCTAAATACTTTGCGGAAGGGGAATCCGTGAGGATACCCAGCGCTTCTTTGGCGTATCCAGCGGCACCCAGCTCAATAAAAAGCCGTATTGCATCTTCCACTGTCTTTTCCACAAAGGCAGCGTCTTTTATATACTTCCTTGCTGGCTCCAGAGCTTCGTCTCCTTTACCCAAAGCACACAATATGCATGATAATGTATGTTGTACGTTTAAATTTTCGGGCGAAATAGTTGCTGCGCTCCGTGCCCATGTTTCCGCCTTATGAAGAAAAGAGAAATCTCCATATTCATATGCTGCCCAGGCAACGGCATTCAGCAGTGCTGGGTCATCCGGGAATCTACTGATGGATTCTTCAGCAATTTGTATAGATTCTTCATTTCTTCCTCGTTGTTTCAACAATAACTCTATTAATTTAGGATAAGCCATTGCTAAATCGGGATTTAATTCAATGGCTTTACGAAATACTTTTTCGGCTTCTTCATATAGGGCAAGTTTGCCAAGAGATATTCCTTTGTTGAGTATGGCTTTTACCACCTGTTCAGCAATCTGTGGTTCAAGTCGGTCTTTATATAAGGCGATGAGTTCATCATACACCTGTATCGCTTCGGCCGAACGGTTCAATGAACCGAGCGTGAATCCTTTGTTGAGCATGGCTTTTACTACCTGCTCAGCAAGCTGCATTTCAGGCCGGTCTTTATACAAGGCGATGAGTTCATCATATACCTGCGTCGCATCTTCCAAACAGTTCAATGAGGTGAGAGCAACTCCTTTATTGAACATAGCCATTGCCACATTTTCAGCAAGCTGCATTTCAGGCCGGTCTCTATGCATGGTGATGAGCTCATCATATACCCTTATCGCTTCATCCAAGCGGTTCAATGAGGTGAGGGCAACTCCTTTATTGAACATAGCCCCTGCTACTGATTCCACAATCTTTGGTTCAGACCAGTCTTTGTATAAGGCGATAAGGTCATCATATACCTGTATCTCTTCTTCCAAACGGTTCAACGAGCCGAGAGCAACTCCTTTATTGACCATGGCCCCTGCTAACGGTTCAGCAATTTGTGGTTCAGACCGGTCTTTATACAAGGTGATGAGTTCATCATATACTTGAATCTCTTCATCCGAACGATTCAATATGCCGAAAGTGAATCCTTTGTTGACCATGGCAGTTGCTACTATTGAGGTGCTCATTACTGTGTCAGAATTCCTCAATGCTTCAATTACATCATCGAGTTTTACTATTGCATCGGTATATTTACCAGCCTTGAAAAGAGTGTTTCCTTGTTCAACTATTTCTAGTAACTTTTTCCAATCATCGCCTCCCTCCTTAGCTCGATGGTCTTCATGCTTGATTATTCCGTTATTCGTCAAAATACCATTCAGGGTATCATTAATATATGGCGACTCTAAAAAGCTCTTCGGTGTTGTCGTAATGATACGTTCGAGTTGTTGACGGTCTCGCACAGCTTTGACCACCTCTGAATAGGCCAGGTAATGGTTGCTGCATAGCTCAGGAGAAAGGCCGCCTGCTTCTTCAATGATCAACTTGGTTGCGGATTCCGGGTCATACATGCTGACCATAAATTTAACGGCCGCCTTAACACGGTCAGCAGGTTTACCGCGCCGGCGCATAAGATAGTAGATGTTGTACATACGCTCGGCAACCATGTACCATTTTGTCTTTTTCTCCTGCTCTTCGACAACAACCGCTCCCCGGCCTACCAGTCTACCGAGCAATGAACTAGTTTTATTGACATCAAGACGAGCGGCTGCAGCAATTTTACGGGCAGTTGAAGGATCCCATAAATCGGCAAGCGCCAGGTAAACTTTGCGCTCCGTTGGAGGCAAACCATCCAGATGGCTTTTAAAATATTCCGTATGATCATCGATCAAGCCTACAAGGTCATCGAGGAGCTTGCCGAATGAGTGATGTCCGCTGAATTTGGCGATAATAACGAGAAGGCGCGGGTTGCCCCCGGTTAAGATCTTGATTGGCCTGATTTGTGCGCCAATAAGTTTCTTCCCTGTTATCCATTCCCAAATCATATTGCATTCATCATCTTCAAGAGGCTTGAGTTCATGTATTTTGAACATCTCAAACATGGCCTGCGATGAGTTTTCGATATTTTCAAATCGACTCGTCGCCGTCGCTAATAGCATCAGTCTCTTTTCATTAATCAGGGTATGCCGTAGTTTCCAGGCATCATTTTCGCTTATCGAGCCATCGAGGAGCATGTTGAGATTTTCCACAATCATCAAAATCCGCCTATCCTGGCTGTCGGCATAATCGCAAAGCAGGGCTAAGGCCCGGTCACTCAACCGTTGGTCGTCTGTTTCCTTTTTTAATTCTGTATAGGTACGCCTCCATTTCTCATCTGAAGTCTGTTGGGCAAGATGAAACAGTGCTTCCAGCCAGAACTCCCCGGCGGTGACTACTTCATAACTTTCTTCGGAGAAGATCAAAGGGTACCATCGACTGCTTAATTCCTTGTCCCTCCCAATTTCAACAGCTACGCGGCGGACAAGGGTTGTCTTGCCGCTGCCGCGCGGGCCGATGACAAGCACATGCTGATTAGCATCCGTCACATTGTCGTTGATTATACGCATGATCATTTGCAGGTCGGCATGCCGGACTACAAAATTATTAATGAGTTCTTCATCGGACAGGAATGCCGGGTTATATTTAACGACACGCGCATTCATCGTTTAAATCCCCCTCTCTGTAACTGACACATAAAAATAACCATATCTCTTTGCCCACCAATCCTTTAGGAGATTTGACTCAAAGACAAAATTGCGCTCTTTCATTTTTATGTAACCGTCGTGCTCAAGTACGCGCAGAATTTCTTCCGTCGCGTCTTGTACTTTTCTCTCACCAAAATCATAACCCTTTTGGAGCTTCATTATTGATTCGCGCGAAAGGCTGCCCGCTACAGCGGTTTCTGTCAATATTTCCAACGCCAGTGGGAAAATCTCGGGACCGATGACCAGCTTCAGGCGTTCTTCATAATGGGTCAACTCGGCATGACCTCTTACTCCCAACATTTCACTTTCGTATATATCGTTGACCTCATCCGGGAAAAATTCCATTCTACCCCTTCGTTTACATCTGTCGTATACGTGCGAGAAAAACATCTGGACATGGTGAGGAATGCAGCAGCCAAGTCTCTTTACCATTGTTAGCGTTGCATAATCTTTAAAGTGAATGCCATACTCCCTGGCCAGGGCTTGCAGGCATTCCATTGCGGTTTGGTCATCCCACGGCTTGAGGTCGTAAGGGTGAAAGTTATTAATTGAGGCACTCAAGCCTGCCTGCCGCAATATGGGTTCAAATCCTATACTGCCGGAAAGAATAATGCTAATTTTACCCTGGTGTTCCAGACTATTTTTTCGCAGCCAGGACATAAATTCATCAACTTTTGTTATCCTTTCTCTGGTTATTTTGAAATCTTCTCCCTTTAAAATGCGATTTACCAGCAGCGGCACTTCGTCGATCAAAAGCAAAACCGGTTTTTCCGACCCGGCCAGGATGGAAAAAAGCGAATCACCTTTTTCGGACCAGTTTCCCGCAGTCAGGCCGGCCCGCAATTTGATCCCGACTTCTCCAAGGCTTATTTCCTCTATATTTTCGGTAAACTTGTTCAAGATATTGGAAAATAGTCCTTTTGTTTTGTCCCACAAGGATTTATGGGGCCCAAGTGCAAGGCTTATTTCAACTATTGCATCTTCAGCAGAAGATGCCTTTTGTAAATCGACAAAGACGCAGGTGTATCTATGATCCAAACGTCTTTTTAGCTCTTTCATGATGCTTGTTTTGCCCATGCGTCTTTGAGCAACCAGAAGTATGTGAGCCCCTTCATTAATTTTTTGCGTTAGCAATTCAATATCTATTTCCCTGTCCCAAAATCGATCTCCATCAACCCAATTACCAAAAGCCTGTATGAGTTTCTTCGACATAAGCCCTCCGTAAATTGCCAACGTTTATGTTGCCAACTAATTTGTTTGCAATATAGCAAGTCGCTATCAGCTTGTCAAGGGGTTGCAAACAAATATGTTGGTACTTTTATATTCGATTAAATTTCAATAACTTTAGTTACGAGAAACAACTTGAATGATAAGAAATCATTATGTGAGGCACATGTCACTTTAATGCCTTTTTCTTCTTAAGGTTGAAAAGCTATGGATTTTTTTCAGACTGTTGTCCAAATGGTTATCTTTTTGGAATAGCCGTGGAAAGCGTTTTAGCTATGAATTTCGGCGAAACGAAAGATCAGCGGCTTCAACTGTCTGAGTCGCAGACGAGTTTTGAAGACGCCTTTCGGAAGCCTTGGAATTCATCGAAAACGCTTCCGGCAAAGGAAAAAGAGGTTACCATTTGGGCAACAACCCGCTAAGATATTTCCCATAATCATTTCCCATCATTGCCTTTTTCAGAAGGCCAATGCTGCGGCTTCAGCCT
>Ga0116143_10004635_pt1 | contig 12904 bp, 12 predicted proteins | sample AD_UKC034_MetaG_FD_89745 | JGI IMG/M metagenome (GOLD analysis project Ga0116143, IMG submission 89745) | Active sludge microbial communities of municipal wastewater-treating anaerobic digesters from USA - AD_UKC034_MetaG | ecosystem: Engineered > Bioreactor > Anaerobic > Digestate | place: USA...
CATATTTTCATTCAAAAAAACACGAAAGTCCTTTGAGGTAAGTTTAACACTTCTTTCGTATAGAAAATCAAAGTAATTATTCAAAGCACAAACAACATTCTTATTAAAATCAACGTTTCCCACTGGTAAATTAAATTTACCACCGCCATTGAATCTAAGCATTCTATTGAATCCGTATATCAATAGAACATAAAGAATCAGGGGGTCATTTTTCTTGTTTTTATTGACGGCATTTCTAAGCTTTGCGTATCCTTGCTTATTAAACTGCGCATAATAAGTTTTCTTAAACTTCCTCTTTAAAGAGTCCGGAACAATATCTCTTTTATAGGAATGAGACAAGTTATATTTCTTAATGATCTTTTCAATATTCTCAAAAAACTCTCCAGGGATAGCGGAGTAAGAAATTAGCAATTTATGTATGTTTATGAGATGCTTGTCTATATCGTTAAGAAAATATTTCCTAGCCTCTATATTCAAAAAAACAGTGCCGCCACCAACAAAAGGTTCATAGAAATTATTTATTTCCTGAGGAAACAAATCTAATAATTGCGGCATCAATTTGTATTTATCACCCACATAAAACAGCGGTGATCTTCTTGTCTTTTTATTCATGGTCAACTTTTGTCACAAATAAGAATTCCTTATGATCTTTAAAATCTGTATTCCCTGCATTAAAATGCCGGTAATCTTTCTCGAATATTTTTGTTTTACCGTGTCTGCCTAAAATATCCTTTATTTCTTCAAGCGTAATCTTGTTTTGTGATGAATTGCTTTTGGAGTTATAAGTATTGTTGTATGATACCACCAGATATTTTGCATTCAAATTTCTAACCAACTCTGCAAATTTATGTTTTGCTCCGACTTTACAATAATCACTCATATTTTCCGGATATGGCTTTAATGCCGTACCTGACAATTTTGGTTTATCCCATTTGGTAAGAGTTTCTAAAACATGATAAAACCTGCTATACTGTCTAGAGTTGTATGGGGGATCAATATAGACAACGTCAACCCTGATTTTCTTAGCTAATACGTTTGCATCCTCTCTAAAAATAGAAATTTCCTTAGTTGACTGGATAGGATGTATCGGTCGCATAAAGAAATTATCTCTCAAGAATTCTTTTCTGAAATATGCATCATAATGGCCAACCGTATTGGCAACCTTGTCTGCAGAATAAAGCAAGGATGCAATCAATATATAATATTCTCTTTCCGTAAGGTTTCCCTTATTCTCTTCTATATTTTCTCTAATGAAGCCAAGAAGTTTTGCCGTGTTTTTGGAGAAATATTTCCCCCCAAAGTTTAATGAGAAATAATTTTCATCTAAATCTTCTCCGTTTATGTTGTTGTAATCTTTGATAATAAGATATATTTTCTCTTGATTGTATTCTCCCTTATCAAAAAAGGCTTTATAAATGGCATAATTCGAATAAAGGAAGTCATTCAAAACAACTCTACTAAAATGCTTGCTTGCAACGGCAGCAACGACACCCGTTCCGGCAAAGATATCTGCAAAAGACTCTCCGGAACATTCTTTACCCAGAACAGAAAAAATCCAATCTATAAGTTTATATTTATTGCCAATGTATCTGCGACTATGCAATTGAAAATGATTCGCCTTAGTTTGAGGCACATGAAAATATGTTTCTTGAATTTTTTCAGCGCGTATTCCATGAAATTGCTTTTTCTCAGTTTCTAACAAATCGAATAGAGAATTCTGAATTCCATCCGATATATAATGTGTTGTTTGAATATCCACTGTTTGATTTTTAAGAAAAAAACTGTAAATGTTGCTTTCGCTTACAGTGATAAAATCAATTACATTGATGCTCATTATTCTGCCGGCTTCAAGGATTTTGTTTATAACCTCTATGTCCTGTTTACTTGGTGTAACATCTCCTGAAGGATGATTATGTATTAATATAACTCCTGCTGCTCTCAATTCCACGGCAGGACCAAATATTTCTCGCGGATGGATTATGCTTTTATCTAAAATGCCGACAGATATAGTCTCTTTTACCAAAAGAGCATTTCTTGCATTCAAATAAAGACACACTAAATGCTCTTTTTTTCGGTTTCTGATTTCGGAGGTTAGGGAAACTGCATCTTGCGGAGATAAAACAATATTATCTTTTTGCCCTAACTCTTCGTAAAATCTTTTAATTAAGGCAAATGCCGAAACTATTTGTAACGCTTTTGCTTTGCCAATTCCCTGAATTATCATAAGATTATCAACTGTAATATCCAATAATTTGTTCCCATATTTTCTAATTATCTGTTCGGAAAGCTCTTTCACATTCTTACCTCTAATTCCGCTACCAAGCAGAATAGCCAAAAGTTCACTCTTTGAAAGAGCATCTGGCCCTTTTTCTAAAAACCTTTCCCGTGGCCGGTCAATTTTAGGGATATCTTTAAGTTTTCCCATGTTTATTTTTTGTAAACCTTTTCTATTGTCTTCCACTTCTTTCAACCATTGTAGGAAAGACTCTTATGGTTTTGCTTAACTATTTAATGGAATATTAACTATATAATATTGACTGATTTTATAAGAGGGCTAATTGGAATGCGTTTTGCGCGTGACAAACCCTCTTTATTCCTGCCGTGCATATGTGTTTAATTTATCATTATTGCACCTTTTTTGCAAATTGTCCGGTATTCTGTTTTCCACTTTTTTAGCGTTGTGGTAATATATAATGGAATATGAAAATTTCCGTAAGGGTAAAAACAAACGCCAAAGTGGCGAGGGTAGAGGAGAAGGATAATATCGTTCATGTTTGGCTTAACGTTGCGCCTGTGGAAGGGCGGGCAAATAAAAAGCTTATTGAACTGCTTTCGGAATATTACGGAAAACCTAAATCATTGATAACCATAAAGCGCGGCCTGAAGAACAGAAATAAAATTGTGATGATTGAGGAAAATTAATGGGCAATAACGAAGAGACAGAACTTGTCGAAAAAGCGAAAAGTGGTGAGATGTGGGCTTTTGAGAAATTGATCAGGAGAACCAGCGGGAAGATTTACAACCTGGGTCTCAAGTTGCTGAGAAACAAGGAAGATGCTTCTGACCTGATGCAGGAAACGTATATCAAGGCATATCAACATCTTAATTCTTTCAGGGGTAATTCGGCTTTTGCAACGTGGCTTTACAGGATAGCGACAAACCTTGCACTCATGAAGATGCGCAGGGATAAGCAGCAGAAGGTATCCGTGGAAACATTAAAAGAGACTTCAAGCTATTCCATGATAAAAGAGATGCCTGACTGGACGCATAATCCGGTCTCCTATTTCAAAAAGCAGGAAATGAAGGATATTCTCAATAAGGCGATAGATTCTCTGCCTTCAAAATACAAATCCGTATTCGTGCTGCATGATATGGAAGGATTTCCCATAGCGGAAGTTGCCGATATGCTTTCCCTGTCCGAGCCTGCGGTAAAGACGAGGTCTCACCGGAGCAGGATGTATCTCAGGGAAAAACTTGCCGAATATTTCAACCAGGGAGTAAAAGCGCAGTCCGGGCAGGGCTGAACACGGGGATTATTATGAAATGTGAAGATATTTGCAGGCTCTTATCGGAGTACATGGATAATGAACTTGAGGACGAACTGCGCAGTTTAATGCGGGAGCATTTCCTCGTTTGCAGGAAGTGCATGTCGCTGCTTAACACAATGGAAAAGACCATTTGTTTTTCCCGTGAGATGAACAAGGCAGAAAAAGTTCCTTCAAAGGTAATCAGCAGGGTTTGTTACGAGATACATGTCAGGTATGAAAAAAAAGAGAAAAAATGAAACCTGTCATACGCCTTCTTCATCTAAAATAGTAAAATAAAAAAACGACGGAGGTGTTTGATATGGATAAAATGGTAAGATGGAATCCTTTCAGGGAACTGGTTGACGTAAGAGATGATTTTGACAGGATAGTGGACAGGATATTCAAGCCGGAAGTGGATTTTTGGGAGGGGCATACCAAGGCGCCTCTCGTAGATATTTACGAAGAGAATGACAGCGTAATTGTAAAAGCCGAAATTCCGGGGATGAAGAAGGAAGAGATTGAAGTCTCGATAACGGATGATGCCATAACCCTGTCGGGCAAGAAAAAAGATGTTAAAGAGGTAAAGAAAGAGAACATCTACAGAAAAGAAATAAGAGAAGGAGCTTTTCTCAGAACGCTTCCTTTGCCTTGTGCAATAGACAGGGATAATATCAAGGCTTCTTACAAGGAAGGAGTTCTCGAGATAAATCTTCCGAAAGCTGCCGAAGAGAAAAAGAAGGAGTTAAAAGTAAATATCCAGTGATTCCGGGAATTTTGGCGGAATTTTTCCGGATGGGGGGAGTTGCAGGGCATCTCCCCCCCATTATTTCTTTATTATAGAGGGCTATGTATTGGAAAAAAATGTTCTAATAATAGGGGGCGGACCCGCGGGTCTGACCGCCGGCATGTATTCTGCGAGAGCGAGGATAAAAACTGCAGTGATTGAAAAACTCTATGCCGGCGGCAATATGCTTATTACCGAAAAAATAGAAAACTATCCGGGTTTTGAAGAAAGCATTTCCGGCACTGAGCTTTCTGAAAGAATGAAGAAGCAGTATTTGAGCTGGGGAGGAGAATTGCTGGAGGGTGAAGCGGCGGAAGTTTCTTTTGAAGGCCGGAACAAAATAGTCAAACTGTCAGACGGCAGGGAAATGAATGCCGGTGCCCTTATAATAGCCAGCGGTTCGTCAAGGCAGAAACTTGGCGTTGAAGGTGAAGACAGGTTTCTCGGCAGAGGAGTTTCTTACTGCGCCATTTGCGACGGGGCTTTTTTCAGGAATAAAAAAATCGCTGTGGTGGGAGGAGGCAACTCTGCCCTTGAAGAGGCCATATATCTTACCAGGTACGCAAGCGTATGCTACCTGGTTCACAGGAGGAACGAGTTCAGGGCTTCGAAACATTTCCAGGAAGAGATTCTTAAATACCCTTCCATCAAGCCTGTCCTTTCGGCTGTTGTCGAAAAAATAAAGGGCGGAGAAAGCGTAAGAAGCATCATTCTAAAAAGACTGGACAAAAATATCACGGAAAATCTGGATGTTGACGGAATTTTCATATCGGTGGGACAGAAGCCGAACGTTGATTTCATAAAAGGAAAGATTGAACAGAACCCGAGCGGATACATAATGACGGATTATAAGATGCAGACGTCCGAAAAGGGCGTTTTTGCGTGCGGAGACGTGGTAAGAAAATCTCTCTACCAGGTTGTTACCGCCTGCGGGGAAGGAGCTACGGCGGCAACTTCTGCTGAAAAGTACCTTGAAGGCCTGGAATAAAAATAAGAAGGTAAAGGCAGGCTGATGAAGACTAAAATTGTTGTTGATTCTTCAATGATGGTCCACTACGCGAGGGCTGAAAAATCAGTTTTAAGGGCGCTCTGGCATTTTGGCGTTTACGGCGAAGCGATAGACCTTGCCCGCCTTAGAATTTCTTCTCATGAACTCGAAGATGTCCACCTTCTTATACTTGCCCAGGAAGGAATAGGAAAATCCCTGTGCAAAGAAGAAACAGATATTATTATCAAATCCGTATCCAGGGGAATGGGACTTCTGGTACTTGACGGATACCTGGATTGGTATCCTGTTTCATTTCTCAAAGATATGAGGATTTTTGCAGGCAAAAAATGTGAAATTTCTTCTCTGAAACTCAATGCAGGCAATGATGTGGCAGACCTTTTTGAAAAGGAAATCTTTTTAAAACAACCGCTTCCCGGATACGCTGTTTCGGATTTTGAAGGCTGGTCCACTCTCCTTGCAGACGGAGAAGGCAGTCCATCGGTAATTTACAGGAAGTGTGGAAAAGGCAAGGTAGTGTTTTTTCTTCTTTCCGCCGCCCTGTGGCAGAAGCAGTATCTCGGGTTTGGAGAGGGTCTTGACGGGGTTTTCCGCAACAGCATGGCATGGGCGGCGAAAAAACCGTATATTATGAAATCCATGCCGCCTTTTATAACTGCAAAATTTGACGACGTTTCCTTCAGCGGAAGCAGGACGATGAAGCAGAGGGATACCCTTGCAGGCTTGGGGTGGCTTGATACACTTAACAGGTACGGGTTTATTCCCAATATAGGTGTTTTTATTGAAGATATACAGGATGAGGATGCGAAAAGGTTCCGGGAAAAAGAACGAAGTGGACTGGCGGAATTTTCTCCCCACGCTTTCGTTGATTTCCGTTACAGGGATAATGAGGACGAGTGTCCCATTTACCTGAAACACAACGGACAGGAGTTTACTTCTCAGGAATTGAAGCGGAATTTTGCAAGGGTGGATTCAAAATTTGAAGAGTGGGGAATAAACCCTGCGAAAACTTTGAACGCTCACTACCAGGAGATAGGACTTAATTCGTTGCCGTTAATAAAGGAAAGGGGTCAAAAGTACCTGATGACCCCCATAAGGCTGGGAAAGGCATGGTCAGACCCGCAAGCCCATTCATGGGATTGTCCGCCCTATGGCAAGCCTGGTTTTTCTCTGGGGCAAATGTACGAGGATAATGACTTTTTCAATGTTCTTTCCATACCGCCAAGGAAGGATGTGAACGTACCTACTTCTGATTTTCTTTACGGATGTACCGGGCTTCACGGGGAAAGTTCATTCAACAATGTGGAAAAAGCGATTGACAGGGCTGTTTTCCAGATAAAAAGAGGTCTTGAGACGGGTTTCTTCGGCTGTTTCATGACCCACGAGCAGAGAATATCCCAGCTTTCTCCGGAAGAGTGGAAAAAAATCATAAAAGGAATATCTGATTCAGTGGGAAGGATAACACATATTATGAAAAGCTATGACGATATAAGCCGTTATGCCGAAAACAGGACTTTTTATTCCATAGAGGATGCCTTTTTCAGGGATGAGCTGACAGTCAGGCTTAAAGGCAGAAGCGGCATGCCTCAATACCTGTATCTGTTTGTTGAAGAAAACGGTAATGTAAAGGAAAGCTTTCTCAAAATACCCGAGTTTGAAAAATCCATAGAACTTAATTTCAGGATTTGAAACTTATCTGTTGACAGCATTAAATAATAAGGGTACAATTGATGTGTCCCTGGTGACCACAGCGGAAGGGCAACACCCGTTCCCATCCCGAACACGGCCGTTAAGCCTTCCAGCGCCAATGGTACTATCCGCGCAAGCTGATGGGAGAGTAGGTGTTGCCAGGGACATTTTTTTTTATATGAAAAGGCAGTTTCTATTACAGGCAAACCCAATGGAAAAAGAAAAACTTTTGAAAGACCTTTCATCTTTCGACCCGGATATCAGGAAAAAAAGTCTTAGCGATATTTCCTTTTTGATAAAAAAAGGCAGGATAAGAAAATCCGATAAACCGACACCCTGGATTAACCTGCATATCCACACTTTTCATTCTTTTAACTGCGAACACTGGTCTCCTTCCCGCGTTATTTATGAGGGATGGCATAGAAATTTGAAATACACCGGAACAGTTGATTTTGATACTCTTGCGGGCTTGGATGAAACACTGAGAGCTGGAAAAATTCTGGATGTGAGAGTTACAGGGGGATTTGAATCGAGGGTCCTTATTGACGAATGGAAAGATATCGTGATAAATTCTCCCAGCGAACCCGGAATTTACTATCTCTGCGGCAAAGGGTTTAAGAGAGCTCCTGCCGAAAATTCGGAGGAGGGACAATTTTTCAGCCATCTCAAGGATGTTGCCCATGATAGAAACAGGAAGGTTATAGAGAAGCTGAACAATTACCTGGGAGAAGTAAAGGTTGATTATGAAAAAGATGTTCTTCTGCTCACTCCTTCGGGCAATCCTACAGAAAGGCATATAGTTGAATCGTACATGAAAAAATCCGAAGATTTGCTTTCTGGAAAACATGACAGGTTTTGGTCAGAAATTCTTTCTGTGCCGGAATCTGCTGTGGAAGAAACCAGGAAGAAAAGGCCCGCAGGTTTTCTTGAAATGCTCAGGAAGGCCCTGATTAAGTTTGGAGGGCCCGGTTACATAGCGCCGGAGAAGGAAAATTTTCCCAGGCTGGAAGAAGTTACAGCTATGATAGAAAAAGCGGGAGGTATTCCTACGGGCACATGGCTTGACGGAAGCAGCAAGGGGGAAGAGGATGCGGGCAAATTTGTTTCTTTCTTGAAGGGTAAGGGTATAAGGGCCATAACCATAATACCCGAGAGGAACTATAATTTCAAGGACGTTACGGAGAAAGAAAAAAAGGTGAAAAAGCTGAATGAATTTATGCAGGCATGCATGGACATGAAGATGCCCGTGGTATGCGGAACTGAACTGAATAAAACAGGACAGCCGTTTGTTGACGATTTTACCAAATCGGAAATAACGGTATATCTTGATTATTTTCTTCAGAGCGCTTCTGTTTTTTTCTGAAAGAATTCTATGCCTTGGATTGACCTTGAAGTTGGCTGGTTTTGATGATGCATGAAAAGTATGGTATAATGAGTGACAAAATTCAAATATTGCCAAGTAGCGGAGGAATAACAATGAACAAAACTGAAACTGCAAAAAAGAAAGATATCGCAAAAAAATGGTACGTAGTGGATGCAACCGACAAGGTCCTGGGCAGGCTTGCAGGCGATACGGCAATGCTATTGATGGGCAAGAATAAATCTGTCTGGACCCCCAATGTCGATACCGGAGATTTTGTGATAATAATCAATGCGGAAAAAGTCCGTGTTACCGGAAGAAAACTTACCGACAAGATATATTACAAGCACACAGGATATGTCGGAGGATTGAAAGAAGAGTCTCTCCTTTCCCTCAAAAACAGAAAGCCGGAATTTATCATAACCCATGCAGTCAAGGGGATGCTACCCAAAACAAAGCTTGGAAGACAGATGATAAAGAAACTGAATGTTTATAAGGGGAAAGAACATCCGCATAAAGCCCAGAATCCTGAACCGCTGAATCTCGGGCAGTAAGGCTGTTCTTGCAAAATCTCACAAAAGAGGCTGGCCCTCCTTATGTTTCCCGGCTTTAATTTGAATTATTCATGCCAGGAGGATATAATGAAAAATGTCATCAGGATTATAGACGTAACAAACAGGGACGGGGTACAGACTGCTCATCTGGGGCTTTCAAAACTCCAGAAAACCATGCTCAACTATTATCTCGACAAGATGGGTATATTTCAGAGCGAAGCAGGTTTTCCCGTTACCGGACACGAAATCAATTATCTCAATGCCAACCTGAAGCTTGCCAGGGAAAAAGCAATATACCCGATACGCATATCAGGATGGATGAGGGCTATTCCGGAGGATGTCGAAGCGGCTTTCAGAAACGTTCCCGGACTTGAGCATGTAAATCTATCCATATCCACATCCGAACAGATGATTGTCGGGAAATTCCAGGGCAAGATGAAATTCAAGGATGTTGCGAAATCCATGCAGAAGGCCATAAGGCTTGCAAGAGCCAAAGGTGCCAAAAGTGTCGGGATAAACGCCGAGGATGCTTCAAGAACAAAACAGCAGAGGCTCATTGAATTCGGAAAGATAGCCAGGGAGGAGGGGGCTGCCAGAATAAGGTACTGCGATACTCTCGGGTATGATTCCCCTTTTTCAATATACGACAAAATATATGAACTTGCAAAAGAAGTGCAGATTCCCATAGAACTTCATTGCCACAATGACTTGGGAATGGCCGTCGCCTGTTCGGTGGCCGGAGCAAAGGCAGCTGTTGACGGGGGAGTCGATGCTTATATCAACACAACTGTAAACGGGATGGGAGAACGCGCCGGCAATGCCGACCTTGTTTCCGTGATTCTTGCCCTGAAATACGCAGCCGGGTTTGCCGGTAAATACCTTTTGGATAAAAGTATAAATATGAAGATGGCGTGGAGAATTTCCCATTACGCATCGTATGCCTTCGGGGTGCCCGTGCCAATAAACCAGGTGGGAATAGGCAGAAATGCCTTCGCCCATTCTTCCGGCATACATGTTGACGGGGCTTTAAAGGACAGGAAGAACTATGAACTGTACGATTTCGAGGAGCTTGGCAGGGGCGAGCCCGAAATCATCGAAACAGGAAGGATGATATTGATGGGAGAGTACAGCGGCATCAAGGGTTTGAGAAACGTTTACGGCAAACTCGAGGTAAAATTCAGAGATGACGATGAAGCGCGAGATATTCTAAGCCTTGCAAGATATGCGAACGTTGTCAACCAGAGGCCCCTGACCGACGATGAATTGATATTTATAGCAAAGCATCCTGAAGAGGTAAGGAAAATTTTAACCCTTCAGCCGTAAGCTATTTTCGGGAAAACAGATGGATATACTCAGTCTCTCTATAAGCCAGGCAAGCGAACTGCTCAAAAAAAAGGAGGTTTCCTGCCAGGAAATAATTTCAAAACTTCTTAATGCCCTGGATGAAAAGGAGAAAGATATAAGATGTTACCTGTCTGTCAACAAAAAAGCCCTTGAAGAAGCGAAAGCATCCGATGAAAGGATAAGGAAAGGTGAAAAAGCAAGGCTTCTTGAAGGCATTCCTTTTGCCGTAAAAGATAACATATGTGTCAAGGAGATGCCTGCCACATGCGCATCCCGCATCCTTGAAAATTTCATTGCGCCTTACGACGCAACGGTTATAAAAAAACTGAGGGACGAGGGCGCCATTATCCTTGGCAAGACCAATATGGACGAATTTGCATTCGGTTCTTCAACCGAAAATTCGGCATTTTTTACCACAAGAAATCCCCATGATGCGTCCAGGGTGCCGGGAGGTTCCTCTGGAGGTTCTGCGGCGGCAGTGGGCGCCAATCTCTGCTTTGGAGCTCTCGGGTCGGATACCGGAGGCTCCATAAGACAGCCGGCTGCTTTCTGCGGCGTTGTGGGATTGAAACCCACTTACGGAAGCGTTTCAAGGTACGGGCTTATTGCCTTTGCCTCTTCTCTCGACCAGATAGGTCCCCTGACGAAAGATGTAAAAGACGCCTGTCTCATAATGAATGTCATTGCCGGAAAAGACGCAAAAGATTCAACATCTCTTGATTTCACTTCTCCGGATTACACTAAATTTCTGCGCCATGATTTGAAAGGGTTGAAAATAGGAGTTCCTGATGAATACTTTGCTTCGGGAATAGAGCCTGACGTAAGAGATAAGGTAGAGAAAGCCATAAAGGCCGCAGAATCTCTCGGGGCAGTTATAGAAAAAATATCCATGCCTCATACGGGATACGGCATAGCCGTATATTATATAGTGGCCACTGCCGAAGCCAGTTCCAACCTTGCAAGATTTGACGGCGTACGGTACGGGTACAGGACGTCCAAATACCGAAATCTTCTCGAAATGTACATGAACACGCGTGGGGAGGGTTTTGGAAGGGAAGTGAAGAGAAGGATAATGATGGGAACGTATGTTTTGTCATCCGGCTATTATGAAGCCTATTACATGAAAGCGGAAAAGGTAAGAACGCTGATTAAAAAAGATTTTGACGAAGCTTTCAAAAAAGTTGATATTATTTTTACTCCGACAACCCCCGAGGTTCCTTTCAAGATAGGAGAAAAAAAGTCAGACCCTCTCAAGATGTACCTCTCTGATATTTTTACCGCAAATGTTAACCTTGCAGGACTTCCTTCCATAAGCCTGCCTGCCGGATATGCAGGGCATCTTCCCGTGGGGCTTCAGATAATAGCTCCTCATCTGAGAGAGGACTTGCTTTTTCAAAGCGCTTCGGCCATTGAACAGCATTTCAAAAACTGAATTTTACCCGCCTCTTCTTTATTTCGGAAGAGACTATTTCACAAACCAGGTCAGCATATCTATAACAGACATATATTTCAAGTTTTTGTTTCCAAAGATAAAATAAGGGAAAATGGCTCCTGCTTGCGTTTCTTTTTTTAACGGCGGTGGAGAGTTTATCATACGGAGAGGGATGAAATCATGGAAAAAAGGTTTGAAGAAGGCCTTCTGCTTGCAGAAAAGGCAGGCAGATTTTTGAGGGAAAACAGGAACAGACCTCTGGTTGAGAAAAACCTTAATTACGATGTCAAGCTGAAGCAGGACAGGGAAAGTGAAGATATAATATTGAAGGGCATAGAGAACCTTTTCCCCGGGGATGGTTTCCTGTCCGAGGAGAGGGGCGGGAAGAAAACTCTTTCGGGCTGGGTATGGATAATTGACCCTCTTGACGGTACCGTGAATTATTCAAGCGGCATACCACATTGCTGCGTATCTATTGCCTGCAAAAAGGGGAACAGATGTTTTGGGATAGTTTATGATTTTTTCAGGGACGAGATGTTCAAAGCTTTGAAAGGGAAAGGAGCTTTTCTTAACGGCGGAAGGATAAGAACGAGTGACACGTCAGATTTAAAGGATGCAATAATGTCTTTCGGACTCATGAAAAGCAGGGAAGAAATAACTTCCGGAATTGATGTTTTTTCGGGTTTGGCCTTGAAGGTCAAGAAAGTCAGAATTATGGGAGCTGCCGCTCTTGATTTATGTTATGTGGCATCAGGCAGGACGGATTTTTTTGTTGAAACGGGTCTTAATGCATGGGACGTGGCCGCAGGTAGAATAATTGTTGAAGAAGCGGGTGGAGAATACAGGGAATTTAATTCAGGGCATTCCAGTTTGTTCTATGCGGGAAACAAATCTATGGATATGGAGAGTTTATGCACAAAACTGGCCGGAGTATGAAAAAGACTTTGGGAAATATTGTGAAGCCCATAGGCAACCTTGCGGATATTTTCAATTTTTTCATGAAGAAGACAGATGCAAGGGATTCACGGAAAAAAAACTCCGTTGACGCGGATAATTTTGTGAACCTGCTTCTCGATGAAATGAAAGAAGCGGAGCAGGGGGTCTTCGCCTTTTTTACGGAATTCCTTTCCATGCAAAATCTTGCTGACAGCATGGTTCAGATAGAAAATGAGGTTGCTCTGGCAGGCATACTGACAGGAAGAATAAAA
>Ga0116143_10004638_pt1 | contig 12901 bp, 11 predicted proteins | sample AD_UKC034_MetaG_FD_89745 | JGI IMG/M metagenome (GOLD analysis project Ga0116143, IMG submission 89745) | Active sludge microbial communities of municipal wastewater-treating anaerobic digesters from USA - AD_UKC034_MetaG | ecosystem: Engineered > Bioreactor > Anaerobic > Digestate | place: USA...
AGGGAAACACAAAGCTGTTGACCTGTCCGTCTGATGCCCGCACGTCAGCGAAGATATCGTACGGCATCAATAACGCTGTGGCCGGGAAGACACGCGATGAGTATATGGCGCTTCCGGCAAATATGGTCGTCATTGCGGACAGCGATACAAAGGTCTTCAGCGGCGGCACGGGAACTTCGACGGAAGCATCGGGCGGGAGCGAGCGTCATAAAAGTTACCAGGGTTTGAAAACGGTTACGTTCGCGAATGCCGTTACCAAAGGCGGATGGGTGAAAAAGAACGGTGCCGGAAGCGCGTGCGCCAGTTGTGCCAACAGGGAGCCCAAGGGCCCGAGGCCGTCGCGAGAGAAAATACAGGAAGCAATCGCTTGCTGGAGCAGATGTAGATAACCCTCAGCCCATTGAAGAAGAACGCTGTCGATTGGAAACTGGCTGTTTTTTGCGCCGCGGCATTCGCGGCCGCGTATTTTTTCATTCCTGAACGGATATTCCTGTCCGTTAATGATCTTCCCAACCAGTACCATTACAACGCATCCGGCCGCACCGTTGCGGTCCCCGCCCGGATCGTTGCCGTCGCGATCGACGATTATTCCCACAGCAGGATGACTCAGCGCTGGCCGTGGACGCGTTCAGTGTATGCCGACCTTTTCAGGAATCTTGACCGGGAAGGCGTGCGGACCATTGCCCTGGATGTGTTTTTAAGAGGCTCCTCCGGCGATCCCCTGGACGCAGGGTATTTATCCCGGGCTTTGCAGGAGATCAAGGCATCGGTCGTGCTCGGATACGAGTTCGATTTCCAAAACATGGCCCCCGGCGCGATCGTCGAAGAGATCCCCAAAGACGCGTATATCCCCGCCATGCTCAACACCCTGCAGGACGCCGACGGCTTTATCCGTAAAGCGCGGGTATCCTGTATCGGCAAGGACCAGATATATTATTCTTTGTCAGTGAAAGCTGTCAGCGCGTTCCTCGGCAAAGACCCGGCTGCGGTCGCCGCGTCTATCCGCTCCATCGCAGACCGCAGATTCAAGCAATATTTGAATTTCGAAGACCGGTATTTTTATATCGACTACAAGTTCACGCCGTATCAGCGGGACAGGGCGATCCCGATCGTCAGCTTCTACGACGTCTTGAACGATATGGAAAAATTGAAAACGGAATGGGGGGAGCATTTCCTCAAAGACAGCCTTGTTGTGGTATATCCTGCGGCCGCGATCCTCCAGGATATCCACCTGACTCCTCTGGGAAGGATGCCCGGCGGATTTGTCCATATCAACGGGATCCTGAATGTCCTTTCAGGCGATACCGTCGACAGCCCCGGTTTCGTGCCGTTCATTCTCCTCGGTCTGTCCCTTATAGCGCTCATATATGCGCTCCGTTGCGATACCATCCAGTCAGGCCTGGCAATATTCGCTGCGGTCATCGTCTTCAATATCCTTGCCGGCCTTGTCTTATGGCGGTTTCACGTCAAGACGGACTTTTTCCGGGTGATATCGTTCTCGACAATATTCTTCGTGAGCGCAGGGCTGTACCGGATCATCGATTTTCTTGCACGGCTGGCATCGATCAAGGACCGCGCGACCCTCGACCCGCTGAGGGGGATCTATACGCTGAGGTATTTCCGGTACCGGCTCGACCTGGAATCCCGCAGGCGCAGGACGCAGGCGATCATGGTGTATTTCAGGGGCTTGGGGGCGGAAACTGAAAAGGTCCCGGTTGACCGGCAGAAGCAGATATGGTCCCGGGTCAACGCGGCAGTATCGAAAGTCGGCAGCTGCTGGGCGAGTTATTCGCTCGAAGAGATCTGCGGGTTTTCCTTTCAGGACAGGACGCGCCTGGAAAAAATTCTGTTCTCTTTGCGGGATGATCTTGGCGAGGTCTTTCAAGAGGGATCTCTGTCGGTCGAGGCCAAGATCTGCGCGGCAGAATATTCCAGAGATCACACGGCGTCCGACCAGTTAGCCGCTCTTGCCGGACAGATCCGGTCTCAAACCGCCGGCGTCCTGATGACAAATGCGATCAAGCCGTTGATTCGCGGGCCGGCTGAAGGCCGGGCCGGTGACGGTCAGGTGCATCTATTAGATAATCTGGCAGATGATATAGAAGAAAAGAACCGGCAGTTGTTGAACCTGTATGAAAAGCTCAAGTCCGAGCATGATAAGACGCGCGAGGCTTTTTACCAGATCATCGAGTCGCTGGTGAACGCCCTCGAAGCGCGGGATCCGTATACGCAGGGCCATTCCCGGCGCGTTGCCGATTACGCCCTGCAGATGGCTGATCGGCTCGGCTGGACGCCTGACCGGAAAGAGCGTCTGCGCAAGGCAGCCCTTCTGCACGATCTGGGCAAGATCGGCATCCCCGACGCCATTCTGCATAAACGGGGCCAGCTTTCCGAAGAGGAATTCGGCATCATCAAACAACATGAGATATTCGGGGTCAATATACTCAAGCCCCTGAAGGAGATCGAGGATATCCTTCCGTGGATATTGTATCATCATGAAAAATGGGACGGGACAGGGTATCCGCACGGGTTTGGCGGAGACGCAATACCCCTTGCGAGCCAGATAATTGCGCTCGCTGACGTCTATGATGCCCTCACCACGGGCCGGGATTACAAAAAATCCCTCAGCAAGCCGGAAGCCGTCGACATCATCGTCAAAGGCAAAGGCACCCATTTCAGCCCTCAACTGGCAGAGGTATTCATTTCGGTCCTCGGATAAAACATGGGGACGGTTCTCAGCCCCAAGCGAACCGGGTCGCTTGGGGCTGAGAACCGTCCCCATTATTTATTTACTTTTATGGCCGGCTATGATATACTAATCCAGATTCGTCATCATCCACCGCCCTATAACTATATCAGGGAGACCATGGACAAAAAACTGTGTATTCTGCTTTTGTGTTGGGGGATGTTCTTTTTCGCTCCCGCGTTCGCGCAGACCGGATCGTCGCCCGGTTCTCAGGCTCCGGCAGGGCAGGATAAGACCGTAACCGCTATTGAGGTCAAGGGCAATGCGTCGATCAGCACGAACACCGTCCTTTCAAAGCTGAAGACGAGGATCGGCTCGTCCCTGAACGATAACATCATCAGCGACGATATGAAACGCCTCTATCTGCTGGGGTATTTCAGCGACATCAAGATCGATACGGAATCGTATCTCGACGGAGTCAAGGTGATCATTACCGTGGCCGAGCGGCCTATCATCGAAAAGATTTCTTTTGCCGGCGCGAGGCGTATCGGTATGCAGGAAGAAAAGCTCAAGGAGATGCTCCGTTCGAAAGAAACACAATATCTCGATTACACGGATCTCGCCGAGGATGTCGAAGCGCTCAAAAAAATGTACGAGAAAAAGGGTTTTTCGCAGGTCAGCATAGAGCACGCGGTCGATATAGACGAGGCTGCGAACAAGGCGAAGATCACCTTTACGGTGTCGGAAGGCAAGAAGAAGCGGATCCGCATGATCTATGTGGAAGGCAACGAGAACGTTTCCGATGCACGGATCCTCAAGATCATCAAAACGAAGCGCGCCTGGCTGTTCAATTCCGGTGTCCTCAAGGAAGACGTCCTCGAGGACGATATCGAGCGCATGAAAGCGTTCTATCGGCGCAAGGGGTATATGGATGTGGCCGTTGAGAAAGAGCTCAGGACCGATCCCCGCGGCAGGTTCTGGTACATAACGTTTACGGTCGTCGAAGGGAAAAAGTATCTCGTCGGCGATGTCGGCATCCGCGGGAACAGGGACATCCCGGAGGCCGATATTCGCGCGAAGATCAAAGAGTCCCTGCCCGGCAATGTCTTCAGCCAGGATGCGCTCAAAGGGGATGTCATGGCGGTGCAGGGCGTATATTTCGACCGGGGGTATATCGCGGCGCGGGTCCTCGATACCACTTCATTGAACAGTTCCACCGGCCGTATAGACATCGTCTTATCCATTGAAGAGAACGGGGTTTATTATGTCGACAAGGTCAAGGTCCGGGGCAATGTCAAGACAAAAGACGTGGTCATCCGCCGCGAGATGAGGATATATCCGGGCGAAAGGTTTGACGGGGAAAAGCTGCGCCGCAGCAAGGAGCGTTTGCAGAACCTCGGGTTTTTCGAGGAGGTCAGCTATGATACCGAGGATTCCGATACCCCCGACAAAAAGGACCTTATTGTCGATGTGCGGGAGTCCAAGACCGGGGCGTTCAGCTTCGGCGGCGGGTACTCGAGCGTCGATCAGCTCGTCGGTTTTATCGAGATGTCGCAGAAGAACTTCGATTGGAAGAACTGGCCGTATTTTACCGGCGCGGGCCAGGACCTGAAGGTGCGCGCGACCATGGGTTCTATCAGCGAGGCGTATGACTTGAGTTTTACCGAACCGTGGCTTTTCGATTACCCGGTCTCGTTCGGGTTCGATCTGTACAAGCATACGCATGACCGCGATTCCGACGTCGGGTACGGATACAACGAGGATATCACCGGCGGCGATATCCGTCTCGGCAAGGAACTGTCCGAATATGTGCGCGGCAGCCTGACGTACCGCCATGACAAGATCAAGATCTCCGATGTCGAGGAAACAGCCACCCAGGACCTGAAGGACGAGATCGGCACCAACGTCGTGAGCAGTATGGAATTCGGGCTGACATACGACAGCAGGGACAATGTGTTCGATCCGACGCGCGGCGATGTGCTCGGAAGCTCCATATTGGTGGCCGGAGGGCCGTTCGCCGGGGATAAGGATTTCTGGAAATATTTCGGCAATGCGTCGCATTATTTCAGCGTCGGGAAAGCCGTTATGGATATACGCGTCCGGGCCGGCGCGGCCGATGCCTTCGACGATACCCAGAAGGTCCCGATCGATTCCCGGTTGTTCGCCGGCGGCGCCTATACGATCCGCGGCTACCGGGAGCGCAAGGTGGGCCCGGTCGATGCCGTAACGGGCGATCCGCTGGGCGGGCGTTCCCTGCTTGTCGGGAATATCGAATATATGTATCCGCTGTCCAGTTTTTTCAAACTGGCGGTCTTTTATGATATCGGCAACGTATGGCCGAAGGTCAGCGATATCGGTTCCGGCGGATACCGGTCGGGCACGGGCCTCGGTTTCCGCCTCAAGACCCCGATCGGCCCGGTCATGCTCGATTACGGGATCCCGCTTGACAAGGAATCCGGCGAAACGGAACGGGGCAACGGCCGGTTCCATTTCAGCATGAGCCACGGTTTTTAAGACAAACAATCATTATCCGCGCCGATCACGGATCAGCGGGATACCGATGGCGGTATCTTCGGTGAAGCCGGGGGGCGGCGCAGGATCAAGGAGAGGAAAAGATGAACAGGAAGGCGTATCTGGCATGTTTGATGGTCGCAGGGATGCTTGTGGCCGCGGGTTCTGCCGCAGCCGCTGAAAAATTCGCATATGTCGATCTCACCAGGACCTTTAGCGAATATTCCAAGACCAAGGATTATGATAAGGTTCTCGGCGACAAACAGGGCACCTATGAACAGGAACGGGAAAAGATGGTCAACGACGTCAAGGCGGCTGAAGATAAAATGAAGCTTTTAAGCGAGAAAGAAAAAGAGACCAAGAAAGGCGACCTTGAGAATAAGATCAATGCTTTGCGCGAGTACGACCGCGCCAAGCAGACCGATCTGCGCAAGGAGCAGGATGACAAGATGAAGGAACTGCTCAAGGATATCAACGATGTGATCAAACAGTATGCGGAAAAAGAAGGGTATGCCATGGTCTTTAATGACCGCGTCCTCGTGTATCAGGACAAATCCATGGACATCACCGATAAGATCATCGCGATATTGAACAAGGGTTCCAAGAAATAGGATCGTGCATGTCCAAGACACTGAAGGAGATCGCCCGGCTTGTGAACGGCGATATCGTCGGCGACGAGAATGCCCTGATAACGGGCGTTGCCGGCATTGAGGATGCCCGCGAGGGCGATATCACCTTTATGGCGAATCCGAAGTACCATGCGTTCCTTTCCCGCACGCGCGCATCATGCGTCATCGTCGGACGCGATGCGGCTGATGCAGGCGGCAAGACCCTGCTTCGCGTCGATAATCCCTCGCTTGCGTTCACGCAGGTCGTATCGTTCGTCCATCCGCAGGAGATCAGGCATCCCGCAGGGGTGCATGCATCCGCTGTCGTGGCGCCGGGCGCGGTCATCGGCAGGAATGCCGGTATCGGCGCCTGTGCGGTCGTCGGCGAGGGCGCGCGTATCGGCGATAACACGGTGATCTATCCGAACTGTTCCATCGGCCGCAATGCCGTGATCGGCGGTAATACGATCGTATATTCGAACGTTTCGATACGGGAGGACGTCAAGGTCGGCAATAATGTCATCGTGCATGCCGGCACGGTGATCGGGTCCGACGGATTCGGGTTCGTGACGGTCAACGGCGTGCATCATAAGATCCCGCAGGTCGGCACGGTCGTCATAGAAGACGATGTCGAGATCGGAGCCAACTGCACGATCGACCGGGCGCGGTTCGATAAAACGGTCATCGGTCAGGGCACAAAGCTCGACAATATGGTCCACATCGCCCATAACGTCACGATCGGCAGGAACTGCCTGATCGTCGCGCAGGTCGGAGTTTCCGGCAGCACGACGATCGGCAATAACGTGATCCTTGCGGGCCAGGTCGGCGTGGTCGGCCATGTCACGATAGGGGATAATGCGATCGTCATGGCAAAATCGGGCATCAGCAAGAATGTCCCGGAGAACAGCGTTCTCTACGGCGTGCCCGCCCAGCCGGTCAATGAGGCGAAGAAACTGCACGCGTATGTCAACGGCCTGCCGAAGATGCATCAGACGCTGAAAGAATTGAAAGAGCGCATAGATAAACTGGAGAAAAAACAATAATCTTATGAGCAACCAGAATACGATCGCAAAGTCCGTCACTATCAAGGGGATCGGCCTGCATACGGGCAAACAGGTCAGCGCGGTATTCAAGCCGGCTGCCGTGGACACGGGGATCGTGTTCATCCGCACGGATCTTGCCGGGAAGCCGGCCGTCCGGGTCGGCGTCGATGAGTTGACGCGGCGGACGGGAAGCCTGCGGTGTAATTGCATCGGCAAAGATGACAGCGCGATCCTGACCGTTGAACATCTTCTCGCGGCGCTTTCAGGGTTGAACATCCACAATATCGAGATCGAGATCGACGGCAACGAGGTGCCGGGGTTCGACGGGTCGGGGACGCTTTTTTATGACGCGCTTTTAAAAGCAGGCGTTTCGCCGCAGGACAAGGCGTGTGTCCCGTTCGTGGTCCGGGATCCGATCATTATTCACGAGGGGCCTGCTTCGATCATGGCTTTTCCGGCGCCTGATCTGAAGATATCGTATACGCTCTGTTACGACCATCCGCTTCTGAAGGATTTTCTGGAGCTTACGGTGACGCCGGAAACGTTCAAACAGGAGCTCCTGGGCGCGCGGACCTTCTGCCTCGAGGAAGAGGTCGAACGGCTGCGGTCCCTCGGTTTCGGCAAGGGGGCTTCGTACGAAAACACCCTTGTCCTGGGCAAAGACGGCGTGATCAAGAACAAGCTTCGGTTCAAGAATGAATTCGTCCGCCACAAAGTGCTTGATCTCATCGGCGATTTGTACGTGCTGGGCAGGCCTTTGTGCGGCCATATCATCGCGTTGAAAAGCGGCCATTCGCTCAATCTGCAGCTGGTCAAGCGGATCATGGAACAGCAGACGGGTACCGTGGGCCAGGATGTCGAGGTCGTCCCGGGCAAAGGGCTCGATATCACGCAGATCATGAAGATCCTTCCCCATCGCGATCCGTTCCTGTTCGTCGACAGGATCCTCGATGTGGACCCCGGCAAGCGCATTGTCGGCATCAAGAACGTCACCATGAACGATTATTTTTTCAGAGGGCATTTCCCCCAGAAGCCCGTGATGCCCGGCGTCATCATCCTCGAGGCAATGGCGCAGGTCGGCGGGGTCATGATGCTGTCAAAGCCGGAGAACAGGGGTAAACTTGCGTTTTTCATGCTCATCAATAATGCAAAGTTCAGGAAGACCGTCGTGCCCGGCGACCAGCTTGTGTTCGAGGTCGTGTCGGTCAAGATCAAATCGAAGACCGGCCAGGTGCACGGTACCGCGACCGTCGACGGCACCGTCGTCGCGGAGGCAGACCTGATGTTTGCCATAGACGAATCAACCACATAGAGGCGCACCATATGGATATTCATCCGACAGCGATCATTTCAAAGAAAGCGGCTCTTGCCAAAGGCGTCATCGTCGGCCCGTACACGGTCATCGAGGACCATGTGACGGTCGGCGCGGGGACCAGGATCGGAGCGCATTGCGTTCTCACCGGCCACACGACCATCGGCCATGACTGCGAGATCTTTACCGGAGCGGTGCTGGGCGCCCGGCCCCAGGATATGAAGTTCAAGGGGGAGAAATCCTACCTTGAGATCGGAGACCATAACACGATCCGGGAATACTGTTTTTTCAATCCCGGCACGGGCGAAGGCGGCAAAACCGTGATCGGGTCCCATAATCTGTTTATGGCGTTCGCCCATGTCGCGCATGACTGTTCCGTCGGCAACCATTGCATCATCGTCAACAACGGTACGCTCGGCGGCCACGTGGTCATGGAGGATTACGCAATGATCTCGGGCCTCACCGCGGTGCATCAATTCGTGCGCCTCGGCAAGCTCTCGATCACCGGAGGAGTATCGAAAGCGGTGCAGGATATCCCTCCGTTCTCGACGTGCGACGGCCATCCGGCGCGTGTTTTCGGCCTCAATCTGATCGGGCTCAAGCGCCATAGCGTCAACCTTGAATCCGTGCGGTGCCTGAAGAAAGCCTTTCGTCTGCTGTTCAATTCAGGGCTTCCGGTTAAACGAGCGATCGAACAGCTTGACCCGCAGCTGCTTGCCAACAAAGAAGTCTCCTACCTTGTCGATTTCATCAGGAATTCAGCGCGGGGGATCGCGCGCTCTGCCCGGATCGATAATGAGATCGATTCAGAAGAAAAAGTCGCTGTGTAGCCATGGATAAGGTCGGATTGATAGCCGGGAACAGGCGTTTTCCGCTCCTTTTCTGCGAAGCGGCGCGCGCGCGCGGCGTCAATGTCGTTGCGGTCGCCATCAGGGGAGAAACGAGCCGCCGGATCAACCGGTGCGCCGATACCGTTCATTGGATCAAGTTGAGCGAATTTGAACGGGCCTTTGATATATTCCATAAAGAAAAGATCACCAGAGTGGTCATGGCTGGCCAGATAAGCCCCCGGTCATTGTTCAAGCGCGAGGTCCGCGAGAGCAAGGCCATCCGGGCCTTATTCGACAGTATTGCGGACAGCAGGGCGAATACGATCTTCAGCGCTATTGCCAAACGGCTGGCTGACCAGGGTCTGACGCTTATCGATTCCACGACGTTCTTACAGCAATTTGTGCCCGCACAGGGCGTATTGACGCGCCGGCAGCCTTCCGAGAGCCAGTGGAAGGATATCCGGTTCGGAATGAACCTTGCGAAAAAAGTTGCTGACCTTGATATCGGATTGACGGTCGCCGTCAAGCATCAGGCTATCGTTGCCGTTGAAGCTCTTGAAGGGACTGATAACCTGATCCGCAGGGCAGGCAGGATATGCAAAGGGTTAGTGATCGCCAAGGCAGGCAGGCCTGCTCAGGACATGCGGTTCGACATACCCGTTATCGGGTTTAATACGATCAAAACCCTTATCCGGGCTCGGGTTACATGCCTTGCGATCGAGGCTCAGAAAACGCTAATCATCGACATGCAATCGGCGATTGCCCTGGCTGATAGAAAAGGCATAGCTGTTGTTTCTATTTAAAACCTGGGGACGGTTCTCCCCCAAAAGGGGGAGAACCGTCCCCATTATTTTCTTGACAGACTTAAAAAAAAGTGTATTATAAATACTTGAATTAAAAGGAGGTTACCATGCCAAAAGCAGCGGTCAGCAGTTCGAGAGTAAAGTCAACGCAGTTCCAGATCTTTGCGCCACAGGCAAAGAAGGTCAGTGTCGCCGGCAGTTTTAATAATTGGGATCCCAAAAAGGTTACCGCCAAGAAAGATACAAAGGGAAATTGGGCGGTCAGCGTCAGCCTCAAACCCGGGCGTTATGAATACAAGTTCCTGATCGACGGTTCATGGGTGAACGATCCGAAGTGCAACAATGCCGTATATAATACTTTTGGCACTCAGAACTCTGTTGTAGAGGTAAAATAAGCAGTTTGAGCCCCCATCTTTTAAGCAAAACAACATGCGCTGTTGCCTAAAAGGTGGGGGTTTTTTTATTTCATTATGAGATACATTTACGGACCAGTGGCATCGCGCAGGCTCGGCGTATCGCTCGGCGTCTCATTGACGCCGCATAAGACATGCCCGTTCGACTGCGTATATTGTCAGCTTGGCGCAACGACTGACAAAACCTCCGAGCGGGCAGCATACGTGCCTTCTGCGGATATCATCGCTGAGGTCAAGGCCTGGATCGAGGCCAATCCGGATCAGCTCAAAACGCTTGCGTTCATAACGCTGGCGGGCGCGGGTGAGCCGACGCTTCATTCCGGGATAGCATCCATTATCGCCCAGATCCAGAAGATAGCGTCCGTTCCTGTTGCCGTGATCACCAATGCGTGTTTGCTGACCGATGCCGCAGTGCGCCGGGATCTGCTCCAGGCGGATCTTATTGTCCCTTCCCTTGATGCCGCCTCCGCAGAAGTCTTTGCCCGGATCGACCGTCCGTTGTCAGGAGTGAAGATCGACGATATTATCGAAGGTTTGGCGGGTTTGCGCAGGGAATACCGCGGCCGGATATGGCTTGAAATCATGCTCGTCAAAGGGTTCAACGACGACATCCGGCATATACGCAAGCTTAAAGAAGCGATCGAGCGCATAAATCCCGATAAGATCCAGCTGACGTCGCCGGTGCGCAGCACGACCGAGAAGGATATCGAACCTGTCGATGAAGCGAAATTGAAGCATATTCAGGAGCTTTTTGGCGAAAAAGCTCAGATCATTTGATCGCTGCGCCCATAGCTCAACTGGATAGAGCGCTAGCCTTCGGAGCTGGATGCTGGAGGTTCAACTCCTCCTGGGCGCATTGATTCAAGGGAGGTTCTCCCGCTCGTAACCATGCGCACATTGTCTGTGACAATTTGTGCATACTCGCGGGATTAATTCGCAGACGGCCTTCGGCCTACGGTTTATGTCACTCACTGCGTTCGTTCCATAAGCCGTCTGCTCATTAAAACTCCTCCTGGGCGCATAAGAAAACCGGACACAGAGGCAGATATGAATAAAAAAAGGTCAAGGGGCGTAATTGTCCTGGGTTTATTATTATCGGCGTATGGTTTTTTGACGTTCGTGGGCAATATTATTTCGTCGCTCGCAGCATTCCATAATGAGGCTTTTTTAACAAAAGCCCTGTCATTCGGTGCGAGATTCTTTGCGGTCTTCAGGAATGCCGGTATGCCTTTGACAGAGATAGGCGGACTTTTGAGCGGTATCACCAGAATGGTCTATAGGGAGTATCCGTTTTTGGCGATAGTGTCATTCGTTATAATCCCGACGATCGGCTTTATCGTGTTCCTGGGAGGGATAGGGATCTTGCGGCTCAAGGAGAGCTGGAGAAAAGGCAGTATGGCCGCCTACGCATTGCTGCTATGCACGGTTTTTTGTTCAAGGATATACGTTGGGCTTTACATGGTATATGTTTTCATGGTCGGGAAAATCATTAATTCTCAAGGCCCCGAACTTGTGCTTGGAATAAAAGGGCTCATGCGTTCCGGTTCCGCCATGCTCGTAAAAGATTTTATCGGACATGCTTTTTTGCTTAGTCTGCTTGTTTTCTTTCTCACGCGCCCGAAAGTCAAGGCGCAGTTCGCATAATTAGCCGGAAAATGATTATTGCCAATCCGGTTTTTTTAAGTTAAAATATTGTATCTTAGTGAATATTTATCGATAGGCTCGGGCCGCTAGCTCAATTGGTGGAGCAGGACCCTCTTAAGGTCAAGGTTCTTGGTTCGATTCCAAGGCGGCTCATTTAATAATATCCTCTAACTGTATAAGTTAGGGGATATTTTGTTTGTACCAAGTGGCATTATTTGATATTGGTTAGTCGAAAATTTGGACACTTTTTGGACACCAAGCTGGGAAACGTCTTTCTCTATGTGCGTCTAAAGTGTCTCTAGAGCGAAAAATTTAGCCGTTGATATTTGTTAGAAAACAAATAGACCCAAGATTCGCTTAAATAATTTGCCTTGTTTCTGCTTTAGCTTAATGATAAAATATAAACATAAAGTTAAGTTTAAGCAGGTATATTAAAAGTATGTCTACTCTTTCCTCGATATGCAAGCCTTTCTGTTTAATATCTAGAGTTAAACCTATTTTTCTTATTTGGCTACTTTTCGTCCTTTTATTAGGTCAAATTGGCATTCTTTGTTCGATATTCTTTCACATTAAGACTTTTGGATTTTTCAATGGTATCTATATTAGCATTGCAAAAAATCTAAATTCAGGGAATTTTTATACATTTTCTATTGCATTATTAGCCGGATCATTAGGTGCGATTAATATTGATTATTTATTAAACGATGATATAAAATTCAAAGTTTATAAAGTGATAGTTTCTGCCCTAAGCGTTCTCTTTATAGTTCTTATGGCGATTTTCTATTCCTTTTTATTTCTTAATGACAATTCTCCATATGGCTTATACAATTGGACTTCACAAATTACTATGGATTCATCAAAGCTGACTTTTGATAAGGGACAAATTACCTTTTATTTTATTACTATATTTTTGAGTATTTATGTTTTTTGTCTTGGGTATTTACATCTAGACTATGAAAGTTTTAAAGAGTTGGATGATTCTTTGATGAATGCTTTAAAGAAAAATTCAGGAAAAGTTGCTAATGACGGGAAGGGCAATAAAGTATGAGAG
>Ga0116143_10004642_pt1 | contig 12891 bp, 12 predicted proteins | sample AD_UKC034_MetaG_FD_89745 | JGI IMG/M metagenome (GOLD analysis project Ga0116143, IMG submission 89745) | Active sludge microbial communities of municipal wastewater-treating anaerobic digesters from USA - AD_UKC034_MetaG | ecosystem: Engineered > Bioreactor > Anaerobic > Digestate | place: USA...
CCGTCATGCAGGAATTCGCCCTCATCCACCGGCTGACCAAAGACCTGCCCGCCAACCCGGCCGTGATCGTGGGCCCCGGCGACGACTGCGCCGTGCTCGACATCGGCCTGCCGGATCGCTGGCTCCTCTTCAAGACCGACGCCGTCGTCGAAGGTGTGCATTTCCTGCCGGACACGGAACCCGAACGCTTGGGCCACAAGGCCCTCGCCCGACCCCTCAGCGACATCGCCGCCATGGCCGGCCAACCCACCAGCGCTGTGGTCACGCTCGGCTTGCCCCCGGGATTCGCAGTCCACCGCGTCGACGCCGTCTACGCCGGCCTCCGCCGCCTCGCCGATCGCCACGGCGTCGCCCTCGTCGGCGGCGAAACCACCACCAACCCGGGAGGCTGGATCCTCTCCCTGGCCGTCGTCGGCACCGCCCCCAAAGACCGCTGCCTCCGACGCGCCGGAGCACGCCCCGGCGACGCCCTCTTCGTCACCGGCACCCTCGGCGGCTCCGCCGCCGGTAAACACCTCGACTTCGAACCCCGCCTCGCCGAGGCCCGCTGGCTCGCACAACGATTCGCCGTCCACGCCATGATCGACCTCAGCGACGGACTCGCCGGCGACCTGCCCCACCTGCTCGCCCCCGATAACCTGGGCGCCGAATTGCTCGCCCGCGCCATCCCCATCAGCCGGGACGCCCGGACCCGGTCCCGCTCCGGCCCGCATCCCAAATCGCCCCTCCTCGCCGCCCTCAGCGATGGCGAAGACTTCGAATTGCTCTTCGCTCTCCCACCCTCCCAGGCGGTACCCCTGCTCGATGCCTGGAAACCCGCGTTCCCCAGCCTCCCGCTGAGCTGCATCGGTACAGTCACCGCCGACCCCGGCATCCGACTCCGCGACCGGCATGCCACCCGACCCCTCGAAGCCCATGGCTACGTCCATTTCACATAGCCCCGAGGAAACCCTCGCGATCGGTGAGGCCTGGGGCCGGATCGCCCACCCCGGATGGCTCATCGGACTCTCCGGCGACCTCGGCTCGGGCAAAACCCACCTGGTCAAGGGAATCGCCCGCGGCCTCGGTATCGCCACACGCGTGCTCTCCCCAACCTTCGTCCTCGTCTGCGAGTACCTCGAAGGTCGCCTCCCCCTCTATCACCTCGACCTCTACCGCCTCGAAACCGCCGACCAAATCGTCAGCGCCGGACTCGACGCTTACCTCGAACCCACCCGCGGCGTCACTGTCGTCGAGTGGTTCGACCGCTGGCACCCCACCCCCGGTCACATCTACCCGGGCTTCCTCAGGTCCGTCCAGCTCTCCTGCCTCGATCCCACCACCCGCCGCCTCGACTATGAAGATTCTGGCGTTTGAGTTCTCGTCCGATTGCCGCAGTGTCGCCGCGTTCGACCCCGGCCACGCCCCGCCCGTCGTCCTCACCCAACAGTCCCCAGGCCCGCAAACCGGAGCGTTCGCCCTCCTCGACAACCTGCTACACCCGATCGACTGGAAACCGGCCGACGTCGACCGCATCGCCGTCGGACTCGGACCCGGCAGCTACACCGGCATCCGCATCGCCATCGCCATCGCCCAGGCCTGGCACCTCGCACACCAAACGCCACTCGTCGGCGTCCGCACCATCGACGGCCTCGCCTTCCAAGCCCTGGCCCGCACCCCCGCCGAACCTGTCACCCTCGCCGTCAATGCCCACCGCGGAGAGTTCTATGTCCTCCGGGTGGCCGACTCAGGCTCCGGCGTGCGCGAGATCGAACCGCTCCATCTCGAGCCCGCAGAGTCCGTGAACACCCGGCTGCGCCGCGGCGAGCGGGTGGCCGGACCCGGCCTGGCTCAGGCGTTCCCGGGCGGTGTCGACCTCCTTCCCGACGCCGGCGTCATCGCCCGCTTGGCAGCCCAAGGCACCGAAACCGCCCCGGGCCAACCCCTCGATCCTGTCTACCTGAGAACCCCCCAATTCAAGAAGGCCCCCCCACCGCAAGTGCCGCCCCCAACGGCCTAGCGAGGCGCGCCTCAGACCAATGAAACATGCAGTCCCAAGGAACCGTGGGGGGCAGCGGGGCTCCCTGCCTCCGCGCCTCGCTAGCCCGGCTTCCGCGAGGCGTTCTCTGCGAAAGGCCCCATGATCCCGGAGTTGGGCCCACTGGAAAGCGGTGCCGCTTGGGACGCGGCACCGCACTCCACGACGCTCTCGCGCGGGACGAAAGGCGGTCGCCGCCGACGCCTGTTTTTGGAGTGCGGCTGCCCCCTGCCGCTTTTTTCTCACGGGGCGGCTGGATTGAGCCCGCGGCGACAGAGTGATAGGTTCAGCATCGGCCCCTCAGGATGCGTGGGCCAAGCCACATCACTGACAGGGTAGTCGAGAAAACCGGCAAATGGACCCTCAGAACGCGGATTCGCTCTACTGGAGCTTCGCCAGCAAATCGTCGTTGGTGCGGTGCTTCCGAAGCGCGGCCTGAAGGGTCTCCATCGCCTCGATAGGCTGCAGGTCCACCATCATCCGGCGCAACTTGCGCACCGCCTCGATCTGGTGCTTCGGAAAGAGCTTCTCCTCCTTCCGGGTGCCGCTCTTCGGAATGTCGAGCGCGGGGAACAACCGGCGATCCGACAGCTTGCGATCCAGCACCAGCTCCATGTTGCCCGTGCCCTTGAACTCCTGGAAAATCAGCTCGTCCATCCGCGATCCCGTGTCCACCAGCGCCGTGGCCACAATGGTCAGCGAACCGCCCTCCTCGATCTTCCGCGCCGCGGCGAATATCTTGCGCGGGATCTCCAGCGCCCGGGCGTCGACACCGCCGGTCATCGTCCGCCCGCTGCCGCCGTGGACGCTGTTGTAGGCGCGCGCCACCCGGGTCAGCGAGTCCAGCAACACAAACACGTCCCGCCCCGCCTCGACCATCCGCCGGCAACGCTCGATCATGAACCGCGAAAGCCGTACGTGCGTCTCCAAATCCTGATCGTTCGAGGACGCCACCACCTCCGCTTTCACCGACCGCTGAAAGTCCGTGACCTCCTCCGGACGCTCGTCAATCAGCAACACCAGAACGTGCACCTCGGGATGGTTCGCCGTCACCGAGTTCGCAATCTGCTTCAGAATCGTCGTCTTCCCCGTCCGCGGCGGCGCCACAATCAGCCCGCGCGTCCCCTTGCCGATCGGCGTCACCAGATCGATGATCCGCATCTCGAGGTTGTCCGGCGACGTCTCAAGCCGGAACTTCTCAATGGGATCGATCGTCGTCAGGTTCTCGAACCGCATCGACTTCGTGTAGTTCGCATAGGCCATCCCGTTGACCTCCTGCACCTCGCGCAGCTGGGGGCTGCTCCCCCGATGCGGCGGCTGTAACGCACCCTTCACATAACAGCCTTCCCTCAAAAAATGCCGCTTGATCGTGTCCGGAGTGACAAACACGTCGGTCGGCTTCGGATGAAAATGACCCTCAGGGGTCCGCAAAAAGCCGAACCCTTTCTCGGATATCTCGAGGAAGCCGCCCCCCACTTCCGGAACCGCATGCACGTTGCCCGGGTGCGGATTAGACACAGGTTTCTGACTGATCGGTTTCATAGTGGCTTCAGAACCACAAAGACGCTCACAACTTCGGGAGTACCGGCGACCTGAAGACATCATTCCCCAGCCTCATCTCGAATAGAGGCCGCACGGTGAACCTTCGACAGGCCCCATATAAGCGCAAATCCCGCCCGACGCAACAAGTATTTCGCACCTCCCCACCCCCAGGGACTTGACGCCCCCCCGCCCCTGCCCTTTACTCAACTCGCAAAACGCAACGCTGTCCTTATGAATAAGACCCAGGCCCAAAGCACCCGACGCGAATTCCTGCGCACCTCGACCGCCGTCACCCTGGGCGGAATCGCCGCCGCTCACCTCAATCTCGCACCCCAGGGCTTCGCCGCCAATACCGACACCCTCAAGGTCGGCTTGGTCGGCTGCGGCGGACGCGGCAGCGGCGCCGCCCGCGATGCCCTCGCCGCCGACCCCAATACCGTCCTCACCGCCATCGCCGACGTCTTCGCCGAGCCCTGCCGCGGCGCCGTCAACGCCCTCCGCAACGACGCCAAATTCCGCGACCGCGTCAAGGTCACCCCCGAAACCACCTTCGTCGGACTCGACGGCTACCAGAAGCTCATCGCCAGCGGCGTCGATGTCGTCCTCCTCGCCTCACCCCCGGGCTTCCGCCCCGCGCACCTCCAGGCCGCCGTCGCCGCCGGGAAACACGTGTTCTGCGAGAAACCCATGGCCACAGACGCCCCAGGCGTCCGAACCGTCCTCGCCGCCGCCGCCGCCGCCAAGGAAAAGAAGCTCAGCCTCGTCGCCGGCTTCTGCTGGCGCGCGGATACCGCCTGCCGGGAGTTCTATAAGCGCGTCCATGACGGCGCTATCGGCGACGTCCGCTTCGTCCACGCCACCTACCTCACCGGCCCCGTCAAACCCATGCCCCCCGCCAGCGCCCGACCCGCCGGCATGACCGACATCGAATGGCAATTGCGCCATTGGTACAACTTCGTCTGGCTCTCCGGCGATGGCCTCGTCGAACAGGCCTGCCATAGCGTCGATAAAATCGCCTGGGCCATGAACGGCCTCCTCCCCGTCAAAGCCGTCGCCACCGGCGGCCGCGTCGTCCCCAACAACGAAGGCAATATCTTCGATCATATCGACGTCTTCTACGAATACCCCGGCGGCGTCCGCGCCACCATGGCCCAGCGCCAAATCCCCAATTGCTACTCCGATAACTCGGACTACCTCCTCGGCTCGAAGGGAACCGGACAGTGCGGCTGGAACCCGCCCGTCATCCGCGGGGAAACCAATTGGCGCCAGCAGGGCCCACGCCCCGGCGCCGAAATGTACGTCCAGGAACACCGCGAGTTGTTCGCCTCGATCCGCAGCGGCGAAGCCCGAAACGACGGCGTCTGGATGGCCCACAGCACCCTCATGGCCCTCATGGGCCGCACCGCCGCCTACACCGGACAGGAGATCGCCTGGGAACAAATGCTCGAAAGCAAGGAACAGCTCGTCCCTGAAAACCCCACCTGGGACATGAAACTCCCCATCCCCCCCATGGCCGTCCCGGGCAAGACAAAGTTCGCGTAGAAACCGGACACAAGCACAGCGGCGCCTCTGCCCGGGGGCACTGACCGCGGCGGGCAGAAGGGCGAACCTCCGCCCTCTGTCCTCGGTCCTCGGTCCTCCGCCTCAACGGCGGCCGCGAATCGCTTCCTTCTTCGCCTCGAGCTCCGCCTCGAGCTTGCGCCTGCCCGACGCCCACGCCGTGCGCAGTTTCTCCGCCTCCTCCTCGTTCCCCGCGTGTTCGGCGTCCGAAATCCCCCGCTTCAACCCCAAATCGTGTTCTGCGATCTTCGCCCGGTACAGCGTGTCGACCTCGGCAATCTCCTGCTTCTGTTTCGCCGTCAGTTTCTTCACCGGCGCGGTCTTGTTGAGACGTTCCATCGCCAGCTCGTAAGCGGATTTCATATGGTCTTGGGAGCCGGACTATGGTGGACAAACGCCCCGCCGTCAAATCACTCCGCTGACCCGCCGGGCCGCACCCGGGGGAACTGCAGCCACCGAAAAAACCGTGGCCTGCCCTCCTCCCATCCGGTAGGCTCTCGAGTCAATGAATGCTCCCGTCTCCGAATTCCGTCGCGCCGCGCTGACGGCCCAGGTGGACCGCGTCGTGAACTCGACGCCGGTCCTGGACATTCACACCCACCTCTACGATCCCCTCCTCGGCGATCTCCTGCTCTGGGGCATCGATGAGCTGCTCATCTACCACTACCTCGTCGCCGAAGGCTTCCGGCACCTCGATCTCCCGTGCGAAAACTTCTGGATCCTCTCAAAACAACGCCAGGCCGAGATCCTCTGGAACACCCTCTTCATCGAGCATTCCCCCCTCTCCGAGGCCTGCCGCGGCGTCCTCACCACGCTCCATCGGCTCGGCCTCGATGTGAAGCAGCGCGATCTCCCCGCCCTCCGCGAGTGGTTCCGACAATGGAACGCCGAAACCTACGTCACCCATTGCCTCGAACTCGCCAACGTCCGGGCGGTTTACATGACCAATTCGCCCTTCGACGACATCGAGCGGCCCATCTGGCAGAAGGGCTTCCTCCGCGACGACCGGTTCATCGCCGCCCTCCGCGTCGACCCCCTCCTCACGGATTGGACACGCGCCGCCCAACGCCTCCTCGCCTGGGGCTACGACGTCGGCGAAGGGTTCTCCCCCGCCACACTCAGTGAAGTCCGCCGGTTCCTGGCCGATTGGACCCAGCGCCTCGAGTCCCGCTACCTGATGATCTCGCTCCCGCCGGACTTCTCCTGCGAGCCCGACAGCGATTGCACCCGCCTGATCCAGGGCGCCGTCCTCCCCCATTGCCGCGATTTCGGACAACCCTTTGCCCTCATGCTCGGTGTCCGCCGCGCGGTCAACCCCGACCTCCGCCTCGCCGGCGACGGCGTCGGCCACAGCAACCTCGACACCATCGCCCACCTCTGCGCCGCCCATCCCCAAAACAAGTTCCTCGTCACGGTCCTCGCCCGCGAAAACCAGCACGAGCTCTGCGTCCTCGCCCGCAAGTTCCGCAACCTCCATCCCTTTGGCTGCTGGTGGTTCCTCAACATCCCCCACCTCATCGACGAACTCACCCGGATCCGCCTCGAATTGCTCGGCGTCAGCTTCACCGCCCAGCACTCGGACGCCCGCGTCCTCGACCAAATCCTCTACAAGTGGGATCACACCCGCCGCGCCCTCGCCCGCGTGCTCGTCGAGAAATACAGCGACCTCGCCGCCACCGGCTGGGAACCCACCGCCGCCGAAATCGAACGGGATGTCCGCGACCTCCTCGGCGGCTCCTTCGAGCGGTTCCTCAAAACCTGAGAAGCAGGCCGCGATAAGATGGGCACGGGGAGTCGCCGCAAAAAGGCACAAGAAGCACAAGATCGAAATCCCCCGATCCTCTTCTTGCGCCCTCTGTGCCTTTTGGCGGCGATCCCTTCTCTCACACTTCCTGGCGGCCTGGTGCCGCCTTTTCGCGGCGAACCCCTTTCCTCTTCGCGGCCGCAACGAACCCCAAATCACACAAGCGAACACCGCTCCCGGCCAATCCCTCCCCCCTTGTGCCGTCTGCGCCTTTTCGCGGCGAACCCCTCTCCTCTTCGCGGCCGCAACGAACCCCAAATCACACAAGCGAACACCGCTCCCGGCCAATCCCTCCCCCCTTGTGCCGTCTGCGCCTTTTCGCGGCCATCCCCCCCTTTTCGCGGCCGCAACGAACCCCAAATCACACAAGCGAACACCGCTCCCGGCTAATCCCTCCTCCCTTGTGCCGTCTGCGCCTTTTCGCGGCGAACCCCTTTCCTCTTCGCGGCCGCAACAAAGCTGACCTTTGCTCACCGCCCTTCGAGCTCGGCCAACCGCCGCTCGAGCTCGGCTACCCGCCGCAGCAGCTCCGGCAGTTTCTCGAGCGCAATAAACTGGCGCTTCATCTGCCGATCCGGCCGCGCCGGCGCTCCGAGCCATTTCTCCCCGTCCGGGATGTCGTGCATCACCCCCGACTGCGCCGCCACCACCGCCCGGTTGCCGATCCGGAGATGCCCCGCCAACCCCGCCTGCCCTGCCAGCGTCACGTAGTCCCCCAACCGCGTGCTTCCCGCAATGCCCACCTGCGAGATGATCAGGCAATGGCGCCCCACCACGACGTTGTGGGCGATCTGCACCAGGTTGTCGATCTTCGTCCCCTGCCCGATCACCGTCGGCCCCAAGGCTCCGCGGTCGATGGTGACATTCGCCCCAATCTCGACGTCGTCCTCGATCACCACCCACCCCACCTGCGGCACCTTCCGGTGCGCCCCCTCGTCAAAAACATACCCGTACCCGTCCGACCCGATCACCGCCCCCGCGTGAATCCGCACCCGATCCCCAATCCGCATCCGCGGATACACCGTGACCTGGGGGAACAGCCTTGTGTTCTCCCCGATCTGCGTCTCCGCTCCCACCACCACCAGCGCTTCGAGCACCGAACCCGCCCCCACCGCCGCCCCATCCCCAACCACGCACCCCGGACCCACGTGCGCCGACGGATCCACACGCGCCGACCCCGACACCACCGCCGTCGCATGAACCCCAGGCGCCGGTGTTGCCTCCGGAAAAAACAACGGCAGAACCCGCGCAAACGCCACCCGGGCGTTCGCCACCCGTATCAGGACCTTCTGCGCCGACTGGAAATCGCCGCCCACCAGGATCGCGCTCGCTGCGCTCTGGTCCGCCCGCGCGAAGTACGCCTCGGTTTCGGCAAACGTCAAATCCCCCGCCTTCGCCGTATCCGCCGGTGCAAACCCCCTCAAGACCACCGTCGGATCCCCTCGCACTTCGCCGCCAAGGTGTGCGGCAATCTCGGCCGCGGTATAGATGCTGGGCATGCGATTCGCCCTTCAAAGGCCGCGCGAGTTCACCACGGCGTTCTGGTGCCCCAGCACCACCACCCGCGGCGTCCACCCGACCGCCTCCGCCGCCTCGACCAGCGCGTAACTCATGATCGTCAGCCGGTCCCCCACCGCCCCCAAATGCGCCACCGCGCCGTTCAACACGATCTCCCGCTTCCCGCGCTGACCCGGAATCGTGTAGGTCTCGAACCGGGCCCCGTTCGCCATGTTCCCGCACAGAATCCGCTCGTACGGCATCAGCCCCACCTGGTCCATCAGATCCGCATCGATCGTCAGACTCCCCTCGTACTTCACATTGGCACCGGTCACGTGCGCCCGGTGGATCTTCGATTTCAACAGATGAACTTGCATACAAGGGCGGCCATCGACGGCCGCAGCCCGCCGATCAGCTAAACCGACGCGCAATCACGCACGCATTGTGCCCGCCAAACCCAAACGAGTTGTTCGCCACCGCCTCGACCCTCGCCTCCCGCGCCGCGTTCGGCACGTAGTCCAGATCGCACTCCGGATCCGCCGTTTCCTGGTTGATCGTCGGCGGCAGGATCCCCGTCTGCAACACCTTCACGCACACCGCCATCTCGACCGCCCCGGCCGCGCCCAGCATGTGCCCCGTGGCCCCCTTCGTCGAACTCACCGCCAGCCGTCGGGCGTGCTCCCCAAACACCGCCTTGATCGCCTGCGTCTCGCAGATGTCCCCCTGCCACGTCGCCGTCCCATGCGCGTTGATGTACCCCACCGCCTCCGGCGCCAGACCCGCCGACCGCAACGCCATCCGCATGCACCGCGCCGCCCCTTCCCCCCCAGGCGACGGCGCCGTCATGTGATACGCATCCGCCGTGTTCCCGTACCCGACCACCTCGGCGTAAATCCGCGCCCCGCGCGCCCGGGCATGCTCGAGCTCCTCGAGCACCACCGTGCCCGCGCCTTCGCCCATCACGAACCCGTCCCGCCCCCCGTCGAAGGGACGCGACGCCCGCGCCGGCTCCGCGTTCCGCGTGCTGACCGCCTTCATGCTGCAGAACCCCCCTATCCCCAGCGGCGTGATCGTCGCTTCGCTCCCCCCGGCGAACATCACCTGCGCATCGCCCATCACGATCGTCCGCCACGCCTCCCCAATCGCGTGCGACGACGTCGCGCACGCCGAGCAGGTCGCCAGGTTCGGCCCGCGCAGCCGGTGATACATCGAGAATAACCCCGACGCCATGTTCAGGATCAGCATCGGAATCATGAACGGTGAGAGCCGGCTCGGCCCCCGGCTGAGCAGCACCTTGTGCTGCTCCTCCGTCGTCGACAACCCCCCAATCCCCGAACCCATGAACACCCCGATCTCGTCCCGGTTGCACCGGTCCAAATCCAGCCCCGAATCCGCCAACGCCTGCCGCGCCGCCATCAGCGCAAATTTCGTGTACCGATCCGACCGCCGCTCCTCCTTCGGCGACGGAAACGCCGGGACCGCGTCAAACCCCCGCACCTCCCCGGCGATCTGGCAATCGAACGCCGACGCATCAAACAGGGAAATCCGGTCAATCCCGCATCGCCCCCCAAGGAGCGCGCTCCAGAACGTCTCGACATCGAGCCCCAGGGGCGTCACCACCCCCATCCCCGTGATCACCACCCGCCGGCGGCCAGCTTCACCTTGCATAGCAGATAAGCAGATTATCCAGTCTCGTCTGTTCCCGAGCCCGCCCCGTCCAACGGCCCGACTTCGGACCGCCGTCCGGCAAACAAACGGGGCAGCCGTCGCTCGCTCCCGGCGTGGCTGCCCCCTCATCCCAAACCGATCGACGCACAGCGCCCCCGGCGCCGCGCCCGCCCCTAACGCTGGGTCCGTTCCTCGATGTACTGCATCACCGAACCGACCGTCGTCAGTTTCTCCGCCTCTTCGTCGGGGATCTCCGACAGACCCTCGTCCTTGAAGCCGTCCTCGAACGCCATGACCAGTTCCACCACGTCCAGAGAATCCGCCCCGAGATCCTCAATGAACCTCGCCTCCGGCGTGATCTGATCCGGCTTCACGTTGTTCAGCTGCTTCAAGATGATCTCGCGGACCTTCTTCTCGATGTCTTCGCTCGTCATGGGCACTCTCGCTTTTTCCGGTGTGTCTCTAAGCGACGCCTCAGGCAGCGTCAAGCCCCGATTGGCATTTTCTCAAACCGCCCTGAGACCCGCTCACATCACCAACCCGCCATCCACCACCAGCACCTGCCCGGTCACGTACCGCCCCCCGGGCCCGGCCAAGTACAACGCCGCCGCCGCAATGTCCTCCGCCCGACCCAGCGTCCCCAGCGGGATCAGCCCCAGAATCGCCGACCGCTGCTCTTCCTTCAGCGTCGCCGTCATGTCGGTCTCGATAAAGCCCGGCGCAATCACGTTCGCCGTCACCCCGCGGCTCGCCAGTTCCTTCGCCACCGATTTCGTGAACCCGATCAGCCCCGCCTTGCTCGCCGCGTAGTTGCTCTGCCCCGCGTTCCCCATCAGCCCCACCACCGACGCCACATTCAGGATCCGACCCGACCGCTGACGCACGAACGTCCGCACCAGCGACCGCGTAAAATGGAACGCCCCCTTCAAATTCGTGTTCACCACCGCCTCCCAGTCCGCGTCGCTCATCCGCATCAGCAACCCGTCCCGGGTCACCCCGGCGTTGTTCACCAGAATGTCCACCCGCCCTGCCTCCGCCACCAGCCGTTCCGCCGCCGCATTCACCGCCGCCGCATCCGCCACGTCCACCGCATACCCCCACGCCCGACGCCCCAACCCGCGCACTTCTCCCGCCACCTTCTCCGCGTTCTCGGCCGTCCGCGACACGCACACCACGTCCGCCCCCGCCCCCGCAAACGCCAGGGCAATCGCCCGCCCAATCCCCCGCCCCGCCCCCGTCACCACCGCCACCTGGTCCTTCAAAACGCTCATGCCCCCTTTCTCCACCCACCCGGCCCCCTTGGCAATCCGTTTTTCAGCACATCCGTTCTTCTCTTCAGAAGCCGATCGCAACCGGTCCAGCCACAGGCGTTAGGCGAGGATCCGGCCCCCCTCCGCCTCTTGTGCCTCTTGCGCTTCTTCGCGGCCAGAGCCCTCGACTTGTGGAATGTGTGGTCAACAGGTCAAGTTTGGCCCCTTGCCGGTCCCAACCCCAGCCCCCCGCCTTCGAGGACTCTACATTAGCGAGGCGCGGGACGAAGGGTAGGGAGAGACAGCAGGGTTTTCATGAGCCTGGGGACTCGACTGGGTCTGAGGCGCGCCTCGCTAGCCCGCCAGCGCTTGCACCGTCGCCTCGAGCCCCGCCGGATCCGCCACGCTGGTCACCGCCGCCGCCGGCTCGATCCGCTTCATGAACCCTGCCAAGGCGCTCCCCGGCCCCAGCTCGATGAACCGCCGATAACCCTCCGCCAGCAATCGCCGCATCGACGCCTCCCACAGCACCGACGACGTCACCTGCTCGACCAGCCGACGCCGGATCGCCTCCGGCTCCTCGTGCGGTTGCGCCGTCACATTCGAGATCACCTCCACCTCCGGTGTGCGGAGAGCCACCCCGTTCAACACCTCGGCCAGCTTCGGTTGCGCCGCCGACATCAGCCGCGAATGATACGCCCCCGCCACCGGCAGCGGCAGCGCCCGCTTCGCCCCCCGCGCCTTGGCCAATTCGCACGCCCGCGCAACCGCCCCTGCCTCCCCTGAAATCACCAGTTGCCCCGGACAATTCAAATTCGCCAGCTCGACCCCGGCCTCCGCGCACACGGCTCGTGTCCCTTCCTCCCCCAAACCGATGATCGCCGCCATCCCGCCCCGGGTGACCTCGCACGCCTCCTGCATGAACCGGCCCCGGAGACGCACCACCCGCAGGCCGTCCTCGAACCCGAGCGCCCCTGCCGCGGCCAGCGCGGTGAACTCGCCCAGCGACAGCCCTGCCGTCGCCCCGAACGCCAAATCGGGCACCCGCTCCCGCAGCAGGGCCAGCGCCACCCAGCTCACCAGGTAAATCGCCGGCTGCGCGTTCTCCGTCCGGGTCAGCTCCGACTCCGGCCCCTCGAACGCGATCCGCGTCAAATCGAAGCCCAGCACCTCGTTCGCCTTTGCGAACCACTCGCGCGCGGTCGCCGACCCCGACGCGAGCTCCCGTCCCATTCCCACCGTCTGGGCCCCCTGACCTGCGAACAACAACGCCGTCTTTTCCATAGTGCCGCGAGGTCTACCACGCGAGCTGCCCGGCGGAAAGCCGGGAATTCGCCTTGCGCCTTGCCGCTGGTCGGCTATGGTTCCCGTACGCGGCAGGCGGGGTAGCCAAGTGGTAAGGCAGAGCTCTGCAAAAGCTCCATTACGTCGGTTCGATTCCGACCCTCGCCTCCAGCCTTCGCCCCCCGCAACGCGGGGGGCGAAGGCTGCCGCGCCGAAGCTCGAAGAGCGAAGGCGGGCTTCGGCTCGGCAAGCCAGTGTCTCGGTTGACA
>Ga0116143_10004648_pt1 | contig 12876 bp, 11 predicted proteins | sample AD_UKC034_MetaG_FD_89745 | JGI IMG/M metagenome (GOLD analysis project Ga0116143, IMG submission 89745) | Active sludge microbial communities of municipal wastewater-treating anaerobic digesters from USA - AD_UKC034_MetaG | ecosystem: Engineered > Bioreactor > Anaerobic > Digestate | place: USA...
CCTTCATTTTTATAGTAAATCTGCACGGGACAACCGAGCAGTTTCTCAAAATTACGTGCGCGGTAGAGAGGAGAGGGACGCCACAGAACATACTTTTGTAACACATCGTCAGGAATGTCGATCCAGCGCTGGTCGGAGACCTCCTGTTCGATGATATTCATAGGGAAAATAGCCGCCAGATCATCGGGGCCCACCGGTTGGCCTGTGCCGGGATGCAGCGGCGGTTTCATCGGGGTGGGCAAATCCGCCATCACATTGTACCATTGCTTCGGTATTTCATGATCTTCCAATAATGTTTTCACCTGTTCCATAGACGCTCTCCTTTATAAGAATTTTTTTATAAGGTCCGGTATTCATGCGGCGGGTTTTTTTCTTTCCCGTTTTGCGGGTAAAAAAATGCCGTGGATTTTTCTTCCCACGGCATTTTGAAATTCGTTTAAAGTCACGGGAAGGATCCTCCTTGCCCATGCTCGATGATTTACGGGAGCTTACGGGCAGACACTTTTCGCCTGCCACCACCAGTTTTTACTGAGAATATCCGCCAACATGACCTTCCATCAACTTTCTGAAACGTGGTCTGTGCCTAACATAGGGGGGAAAGCCTTGTCAAGCCGAAAATTATACACCTATGCAGAAAGACAAGGAATCGACATCGTCGTGACACGGATTTTCCGTCGGGTTTACGCTTGCAGATAGTACCATAACTTTCAGGAACATTTCACCTAAAGCAAGGATTATAGATTATGAGCTGCGCTGAAGCGGACATCATCACCTGAAGGCACAAAATGTACGCACACGGTCAACAGCACGATCGTTCAGGCAGATTTTCCGCGAAACCGCGCATACTCCACCATGCGTCCAAACGCGAAGATGGCGCGTTCCGGCGTCGGGTAACAGGGCACTCCCAACTTGGCAAAGCCTTCATGAATGTGGGCGATTTCCCGCGCGGTTCCGCCGTAGTAGCTGGCAAAAACCGGTTTTTGCGGATAATGGCGAAAAAGATCGGCAAAAGCTTCGGAAATATCGAAAATGCTTTCCGGCATCAGTACAAAAGTAATCAAAAGAGCGTCCACATCCGCCTGTTCCAGCAAACAGTGGGCAATGTGGCTTGTGGCTTTCTTTGAGCCGTGCTGTTCAATAGCCGACCAGGTGTCTATCGGATTACGAACCGGCGCCCAGGGGGGCATGACTTCGCCCAGGCGCTTTAAAGTGGCAGGCTTCAGGACAGGCAAAACAACGCCTGCTTCTTCTGCGGCATCCGTCGCCGCGACACAGCCCATTCCCGTAATGGAAAGAACACCCATACGGTTTCCCTGGGGAAAAGGAAGTTTTTCAAACGCGGAAAGGGCGTCGAAAAATGCTTCAGAATGGTGTACCCGCACCAGACCGGTTTTACGGCAGACGGCATCAAATGCCGCATCCGACCCAGCCAGCGACCCGGTATGGGAGGCCACCGCAGCCGCGCCTGATTCACTTCTGCCCGCTTTCATCACAACGACCGGTTTTGCTCTGCAGGCGGCCAGGGCGGCTTTGATAAAGCGTTTTCCGTCCACCACCCCTTCCAGATACATGCCGATTGCGGTGGTTTCAGGATCTCGGGTCAGATATTCCAGTAAATCGCTTTCATTCACATCCCCCTTGTTGCCAATACAGGCCACTTTGGACAACCCGAAAGGCTTCGTGTCGGAAATCCAGCGCGCCCACCCGGAAGCAAACACCCCGGACTGTCCAATAATGGATACGCCACCCGGCTGAATCGGCTCCAAACCGACAATGGAGGTGGCCATACCGGCTCGCGGATGGATGGTGCCAATACTGTTGGGCCCCATGATGCGCATCCCCGCAAGGCGGACCTGTTTGATCAACGCTTCCTGCTCCCTGGCGCCCGCCTCTCCGATGTCCGTATATCCTCCCGTACTCAAGATAATATTGGTAACGCCTTTGGCCGCGCAGTCGGCCAAAGCTTCGGGCACGGCATTTTTGGGAATGACGATCATCGCCAGTTCCACCTGCGTCGGAATGTCCCGGACGGTCGGATAGGAAGGAAGACCGAGGATTTCCTTGACGGTAGGATTCACAGGATGTATGGCTCCCTTGAACCCCGCTTTCAGCAGATTACGCAAAATGATATTGCCTCCTTTGCCCGGACTGCGGGAAGCGCCGATCACGGCGATGGAGGAGGGGTGAAAAAACGGCGCGACGGATTCCGGGGCAGGAGACTTCCCAAAACGGTGTGAACGGATTTTTGTCAGGCGCACCAGGACATCCACAGCGACAACACCTTCCGGGGAAGCGATGAGGGGATTGATCTCCATCTCCAGAATATCGGGTCGGGCGGTGATCAACCGCGAGAGAGCGGCGATGACAGAACCTATGGCTTTGATATTCAAAGGTTTTTGAGAACGGTAGCCCGCAAAAAGCGCAGCGCCTTTCAACCGCCGAAGCAAAGCCTCCGCCCTTTTTTCGTCCACCGGTGCCAGATCAATGGCTGTATCCCGAAAAATTTCCGTAAAAACTCCTCCAAAGCCGGCCAGAACCAATGGACCAAACACGGGATCACGTTTCACTCCCAGGAGGAGCTCAATACCCGGCAAGGCCATCTTCTGAATCAGCAGCGCATGCGGAATATCCGAAAAATTCTTTTTCATGCTGCGAACGGCTCTGTCCAGCATCGCCTCATCCGTGATATTCAACACAACACCGCCCCGCTCGGTTTTATGCGGAACGGCTTCGGAGCATATTTTCAGCGCAACCGGAAAGCCCAGGCGGCGAGCCGCCGGACCAGCTTCCGAAGCTTCTGAAATCAGGACATTTTCCATAACGGGAATCCCCGCTTCCTTGAGAAGTTCCGTCCCGGCAAACTCATCAAGCAGGATCATTTGATTTTTCAGCATATTCTCATCCTTTCGATGATGCGATATAGAAAAAGCCCGACCACCTGTCAACGAAAAAACGTCCAAAGAAAAACAGCGGCTTCAAGTTATATCCTTGAAAAAAAAATATTAATATTATATTCTTTTTTACAAAAATAATTAAACAAAGGAAATACCGCATATGATTTTAGGCCAGGAAAAGCTCGACAAAATGCAGGACATCTTGCAGGAAAACCTCATTGCTTCCGGCGTCCGAAGCGTCATGCTGATCGACACGGCGGGCAATGTGGTGACCTTTCTCAATAATGGAGATGAAACCATTGATGTATATGCACTGGCCGCGCTGGCTGCCGCCAATTTCGGGGCCATGAGCTGTATGGCCAGAATCATCGGGGAGGATAAATTTACCATTCTGTTTCATAAGGGCGAGAAAGAGAATATTTACTTTTGTGAAATCAATGAGGAACTGCTGTTGGTCAATATCTTTAACAATCAGATATCGCTTGGTTTTCTCAGATTGAAAATGTCCCGGGTCATTGAGGAGTTGTTGAGCATACTGTCGGTATAACTGAAAAAGATCAAAGAATCTGGGGAGGATGGCGGATTGTCGTTTATTAATTTAAAGGATAAGGTGATTCAGGCAAAAATCGTTTATTATGGCCCGGGTAGATGCGGAAAGACAACCAATCTTGAATATGTGTACCAGACATGCCGCCCCCAGGTCAATTCAGAAATGGTCACCGTAAAAACCCAGGGAGACCGCACGTTGTTTTTTGACTTTTTTCCGCTGGATATGGGAAAAATCGCTGGTTTCGATGTTAAAATTCAGCTTTACACGGTTCCGGGCCAGGTAAAATACGACTCCACAAGAAGGCTGGTGTTAAAAGGCGTGGACGGCGTCGTTTTTGTCGCGGATTCCACAGCGGAGCGCCGCAATAAAAATATCATCTCTCTGCAAAACCTGGAAGAAAACCTCAAAATTTACAACAAAGACATTCACGTCATTCCGCTGGTCATCCAATACAATAAAAGAGATCTGGCTAAAGAAGGCATTGAAATTCTTGATATTGAAACCATGAGAAACGATCTCAACGCAGAGCTGAAGGTTCCCGAATTTGAGGCCAGCGCCGTGGAAGGAGATAATGTGATTGTCACCCTGAAAACCATTATTTCCCTGACCATGGCATCTCTGCAAAAACAGTTGAAACAGGAGCAATAAAATGGCCGAAAAAGAAGAATCGCAATTTCTTCAGGAACTGGAAAGCCGTCTGGACAGTCTTTTTGGAGAAGACACAAAAACCGTCAGAAAAGATGCTGCTCTGACGTCCGAAGCAGAGGCGGAAAGCCCTGACATCATGCCGCACCATGAAGAACCGGAAAGTGAAAAAACCGCGGACACTGACATGGAAGGGGAAATGGGCCGGGAAATAGCGTCTGAAACGCCGGAGCAAGAACCGTCGGCCGCTGCTGAAATCGACCGGCGTTTTTCAGAGATATTCGGCGATAACCACAAAACAAGCCCCCCGATTCAGAAAACCCCATCGCCGCAGGCCCTGCCCTTTGAGCCTCCTCCTTCCTTTGACCGCCTAAAAAGCATTATATTGTCTCTGGAGTGGGAAATCAGTCTTGAAGTCCTTGAACAAATGGAAAATGAGATTGACGACGTGTACCCGTGCCTGAACAACCATCCTACGGCCCAGGGATTATTGAAAATTCTTCGATTTGTCGGCCGGTATCTCCGCGTGTGGCAGGAAAAATCCGATCAGGACTCCGTCCACTTGCTGCTTTCTGTTTTCGATCAGCTGGAAAATTTGATCTTCTCAAAATGGATGACAGAATCTGAAAAGCATCAATGCCTGACGGAAAGCATTCAGCATTATCGCTACTGGGTTGAGCGGGTGGAATTGGAAAACCCACCCGAGGAGTACCTCGCGGAACCCTCCGACACGATAACGCTCCCCCCGCAGGAATCCCCCGTTCCGGAAGAAACCACCCAAGCGTCAGAACCGGAATCGCAGGAACCGGAACTTCAGGCAGAACCGGAACCTCTTCTTGCGGAAGCGGATCAGGAACCTCTCCCTCCCGAACCGGAAGACGAGCAGCCATCCTTGCAGGAGCCGGATCGGATCGAACCGGAGCCCTCCGACACGATAACGCTCCCCCCGCAGGAGTCCCCCGTTCCGGAAGAAACCACCCAAGCGTCAGAACCGGAATCGCAGGAACCGGAACTTCAGGCAGAACCGGAACCTCTTCTTGCAGAAACGGATCAGGAACCTCTCCCTCCCGAACCGGAAGACGAGCAGCCATCCCTGCAGGAGCAGGATAGGATCGAACCGGAGCCCTCCGACACAATAACGCTCCCCCCGCAGGAATCCCCCGTTCCGGAAGAAACCACCCAAGCGTCAGAACCGGAATCGGAAGCGCAGGAAGAACAGCTTTCGGAAGAACAAAAGCCTGCTCCTGCCGAAACCATTGATCAAGATATTGCCCAAACTCAAAGAATTGCCATGAATGAAAGAGCATTGGCACAAGAGGACAATGCAGAGCATAACAAGAATGACTTCATGGATTTGCCGTCTTCCGAGTCTTTTACACTCGCGCTTGAGGAAATCAAAAGAAATTTTCAGGCCGAGATTGATGCGCTGAAAGAGGAGATTCGCCAGTTGAAAAACAACAGATAAGCGAACCTGCATGCCTATGATATTAAAGGCATTTAACTGAATTCTCAAAGACAAGAAGGGTGCTTGCATGAATATCGAGAGGATTTCGATTGATTTAAAACAGGAAAAAAAGGAACTTGACGATTTTTTATCCCGACTGGAAGAACGTTCCACCTGGCTGGAAGAAAATGCTCAGACAGAAACACCCATTCCATCACCACCGGAAAATCCCCCGTTGCCGGAAAGCATAGAACCGGAAATATCGGCTCTTAAGCTGGAAACACCGGAAACGAAACCGGAAGAAGTTTCCAGGACTCTGCGCATGGAAAACGATGCACAGACGGAAGAAGAAAAGATTGCCCCGGAGCCTGCTTTGTCACTGGAAATGGAGGTCCCCGCCCTGGAACTGGAAAGACCGCCGGAAAAGTTGAGGCTGGAAGAAAAACCCGACTCACCAATGACTGAATCGCCGTCTCTCCGTTTTGAGGACACATCTGAAAAACAAACGGAGTCCGCGCCTGAAGTCAGGGTATCGCCTGCATTTGCTTCTCTGGACATTGAAGAAGCTCCGGAAACCGCACCGAAAATAGAGTCCTCGGAACCGCCTCAGCGCTATTCTGCGAAAACCGAATCCGACCGAAGAACTGTCTCCGACGAACCGGAAATACAGGATGCTTCTTTGCCAGCCAACGAAAAAATCACCAAAAAGCCGGAGACGAAAAAAAGCAAATCTGCCGCCATGGACTTCGCTCCGGAAAAGGAAAGTTCCAGCACGGGAAAATGGATTGGAATCGGCATCGGCACGGTCCTGGCCATCATTCTGATTGCAGGACTGGCCTGGTATTTCTTATCGTAATTTGCGGAACATCAATCGCGTGATTTTACTTCATCGAGCAATGCTTGAATTTGCGCATCTTTGGCTATCCACAAATCCTGCACCCACTGCTGGAAGGCAGCTTGAAATTCCTTGTCATTTTCATAATCACCCGCCAGAAATTCAGGCGGTATTTCCAAAGAAGAGGCGCGGAAAATTACCCTTTTCACCTTACCGCACAAAAACTCCCAGAATGTCGGAATGCCGTCAGGATAAACAATCGTCACATTCAGTAGAGAATGAAATTTTTCGCCCAAAACGCTCATCGCCAAAGCAATACCACCCGCCTTGGCTTTCAAAAGGTATTTATGGGGAGAGTTTTGCTTCCGGTGTTTTTCTTTCGTAAATCTTGTCCCTTCCAGAAAATTCATCACACTGGTCGGAACAAGCGAAAATATCTCGCAGGATTTCCGGGTGGCTTCATAATCCTTTCCTTTCTGCTCGGGATGTTTTTTCAGATATTCCGAGCTGTGGCGGTTGAGAAAGGGAAAGTCCACCGCCCACCAAACCAGCCCCATGACCGGTACCCAGATCAGTTCTCGCTTGAGAAAAAACTTTAAAAAGGGAATTCGCCGGTTAAACATTTTTTGCAGGATCAAAATATCCGCCCAGGACTGGTGATTGCAAACCACCAGATACCAGCCCTGGTACTTCAGATTATCCACCCCCTGAACATCCCATACGGTTTTCTGGGTTAAATTCATCCATCCGACGTTGCCGCTGATCCATTGTTCCGCAATCCACCACAGCATCTTATCGAAGAGCTTGGTCAGCGGCTTAAACGGCAGCAAAAATTTAAAAATTGCGACAACGAATATCAAGAACGCCCAGAAAAGAACATTGATTGTCAATAAAATCATTGCGATGAAGCCCACCAGCCAGCCCGGCAGAAAATTCAGCATATTCAAACTCCTTCATGGATCAATATTGGATAGCGCCATTAGCACGGGTTTACAGATTGGTCAAAGAATTCCTGACATCTTACGCTTTCATTGGCAATAATTTGCCGGGTAATGTATAGGCTTTTTTCCATGACATCAGCATTCCGGATCGGAAATACGTTTGCGTTCCTATTGCAGAGCGCAAATCGTTAAGAAAAGGAGTAAACCGTTGTGAAAAAGAAGATCATCATTGTTTTATTTGCATTGCTTTTTGCCGGAACAGGCTTGTTGGTCTATCTCGGTCGTCAGGAGCAAAAAAACGGGGAATTGCTTTATTCCGGAACGATTGACACGACACAGGCCAATTTGTCTTTTCAAATTCCGGGACGTGTATTGCACGTTTATGTGCAGGAAGGTCAGGAGGTGAAAAAAGAACAGCTTCTGGCCATTCTGGATCAGGCGGAGCTAAACGCCCGTCATGAGCAGGCTAGGGCAAATCTGCAACGTGCGCAAAAAAGCAAACAGCAACTGGAAACAGCCCTCCAAATCAGCCGGAAAACTTTGCCGGCGGAAGTTGCCCGGGCACAGGCGGGTGTCATCGGCGCTAAAGATCTTCTTGCCGACGCGGAGAAGAATTATCGGCGCTTCGAAGCATTGTACAGCCGCGAGGTGGTTACGGAAAAGGAACGAGACACCCTGAAACTCAATTATGATGTCGCCCGATCCCGTCTCCAGGAAAGCGAATCTCTGCTTCGGCTGGCCGAGGGCAATTTGAAGCGTATGGATGCGATTCGGGATGAAATCGCCACGGCCGATGCCCAAATTGATCTGGCCCGAGCTGCGCTGAATCAAGCGGTAATCCAGTTGGATTATGCCGGATTGAAAGCACCGCAAGACGGTGTGGTCACCAGCCGTAATATAGAACCGGGCGAAACGGTCAACGCCGGACGCGAAGTGATCACGCTTTCGGACCTGCATCGCGTCGACTTGAAAATCTTTGTTGAAGAAACTTCGATCGGACACGTAAAACCGGGACAGAAAGCGGAAATACGCGTGGATACCTTTCCAGGGAAAATTTTCAACGGAACGGTGTCTTTTGTTTCTCCGGAAGGCGAATTTACACCCAAAATCATCCAGACGCACAAAGAGAGAGTCAAACTGGTCTATCTGGTAAAGGTGTCCATTCCCAATCCAAAATTCGAACTCAAGGCAGGCATGCCGGCGGACGCCCGTCTTCTTCCCTAGGAGAGCAAAGAATGCAGGATTCCCCCTCCCCGATGGTAGAAGTGAAAAAGGTCTTTCTCAGGTTCAAACAGGTGGAAGCGCTGCGGGATGTGTCTTTTGATGTAGAGCGGCAAACCATTTTCGGACTGGTCGGGTCCGATGGAGCAGGAAAATCCAGCATGTTGAGACTCATTGCCGGCATGCTCAAGCCTTCCCTGGGCACCATCCGGATTAACGGCCTGGACGTTACGGAACAGCATGGAAAAATCAAGCAGCTCATCGGCTACATGCCTCAGCGCTTCGGGCTTTATCCGGATCTGACCGTGGATGAGAACATGGCTTTTTTCATGGATGTATTCGGCATTGCACGCGCGGAACGAAAAAAACGACGGGAAAAATATCTGGGTTTTTCCAACCTGCTGCCTTTTGCAAACCGGCCCGCCGGCAATCTTTCCGGCGGCATGAAGCAAAAGCTTGGTCTGGCCTGCGTTTTGGTTCATGAGCCGCGCCTGTTGATTCTGGACGAGCCAACCAACGGTGTGGACCCGGTCTCCAGGCATGAATTCTGGGATATTCTCAACAATATGAAGCAAGAAGGCATGACCATGATTATCTCAACCGCCTATCTTGATGAAGGCGAAATGTGCGACTCTCTGGGAGTCATGCATCAATCCGTTCTTCTGGCCTCGGCGCCCCCCGACGTCATCAGCGGCGGTCAGAACTCCCTGGAAGAAGCCATCATTCTGCAAATCGAACAAAAAAACGGAGATTTAGCGCATGACACTTTCCAGCTTTGATTCGATTTCCGTAACCGGTCTGGAAAAAAAATTCGGCGATTTTATCGCCGTGAATCAAATCAGCTTTTCCGTCAAAAAAGGGGAAATCTTTGGATTTCTCGGCGCCAATGGATCCGGTAAATCCACCACCATGCGCATGCTGTGCGGCATTCTCACGCCGACATCCGGCAGGGGCTTTGTCGCGGGACACGACATCATTACGGATGTGGAAGCGGTTAAGCATTCCATCGGCTACATGTCGCAAAAATTCTCTCTTTACGAAGATTTGACCCCTTTTGAAAATCTCCGTTTTTATCTGGGAATCTATAATGTCCCGCCATCACAGTGGCGGAAACGCATTGACTGGGTATTAAACATAACCCGCCTGCAACCGGTAGAACGCCGGAAAACCGGCGATCTACCGGTGGGCTGGCGTCAGCGGCTGGCGCTGGGTTGCGCGCTGCTCCATGAGCCGGAAATCCTGTTTCTGGACGAGCCCACCTCCGGAGTAGACCCGGTCACCAGACGGCACTTCTGGAATTTCATCAAACAACTGGCCAAAAACGGAATGACCATATTTGTCACCACCCATTACATGGATGAAGCGCGTTTTTGTGAAAGGATTGTCATGATCAATGCCGGTAATATTGTGGCTTCGGGAAGTCCGTCGGAAATCATCGCCGGCGTCTGTCCGAACAGGCCGGGAGCAGATCTGAACGACGCCTTCATCGCCCTGATGAAAAGGAATGACTCTTGAATCCTCTGCGTATCACCGCCATTGTCCGCAAGGAATACTATCACCTGATTCGTGATTTTCGCAGTCTTTACCTGGCATTTGCCATTCCGTTGATTCTGATCATTCTTTTCGGATATGCGTTGAGCCTGGATGTCGATCATGTCGAAACCGTCGTGGTCGATCATGACCATAGCGAAGCAAGCCGTGACTTTATCCGCAAGCTGGATGCCTCTCCTTACTTTCTCGTTTCGGAAAGGCTGTCCCGGTTAGAAGACGCCATCGCCCGTCTGGACGGTAACCAGGCAAAAGTCGCCATAATTTTTCCACCAGATTTCATGAAGAACCTCCTGGCCGATCGGGAAGCTCCCATGCAAATTCTTCTCGACGGCAGCGATCCGGTGTTTGGAAACATTCTTCGCGGCTATGTCACCGCGTTTACCGAACAATATAACCAAAAGTTATTATTGAAATTTTTTAATCGACAAAATCTTCAGCCCTTAAACGCGCCGGCAGACGGGCGGATTCGCGTCTGGTTCAACGAAGACCTGGAAAGCCGGAATTTTATCATTCCGGGCATCATTGCCATCATCATCATGATCGTCGGCGCTTTGCTGACTTCACTGGTGATCGCCAGGGAATACGAAAACGGCACCATGGAAACCATCAAGTCTCTTCCGATAAAAGCCGGAGAATTGCTTCTGGGCAAAGCCATTCCCTATTTCTTCATCGGACTTACCGATGTGCTGATTGCCATTTTATTGGCTCAGCTGCTTTTCGGGATTGTCATGAAGGGAAGTTTCTGGCTTATGATCGCCGCCGTCTCTCTTTACTTGAGTGTCGCCCTGTCACTGGGATTACTGATTTCCACAGTCACCCGGTCGCAGTTGCTGGCTAACCAGATCGCCATTTTAACCACCTATTTACCTTCCTTATTGCTTTCCAATTTTGTTTTCCCGGTGATGAACATGCCCCAGGTTCTGCAATGGCTGACCTACGCCATTCCCGCAACCTATTTCATCGATATTCTGGGGGGAATTTACCTTCGAAATTCAGGCTTTGCTTACTTGTGGCCCAGTATGGCGGTTCTGGCATTCATGCTGATGATTTTATCCGCTGCAAACTTCATTTTACTGAAAAAGGAAGGGTTATGAGCTGGCTCAGAATCCGGGAACTGGTGCGCAAAGAATTTCTCCAGCTTTTCAGCGACAAGCGAAGCCGACCCGTCATGATCATTTTTCCTTTTATTCAGATGCTGATCTTCGGCTATGTCGTCAATTACGACATCAGCAATATCCGCGTGGCCTTTCTGGACTATTCCCAAACTTCGGAAAGCCGCAGATTGTCTGACAGTTTCACGGGTGGAAATCTTTTTCATCGGGTTTACTCCGTATCGGATGAACGGCAGATGGCGGATCTGCTCCTCAAGGGAAAAATTGACGCCGGTATCAAGATCAGCCAGGATTTTGCGCCTCTGATCCGCAAAGGATACAGCGCACCCATCCAGATCCTTATTGACGGCTCGATGAGCAATATGGCTACCATGAGAGTGGCATACACCCTTTCCGTTCTGGACAAATTCAACCGGGATATTCTGAAAGAACTTTACCCCCTGCATATGAACTACGGCAGAGTCGATGCTCGAATCCGCACCTGGTATAACCCCAATCTCGACAGCCAGAATTTTTTTGTTCCCGGCATTGTCGCCGTCCTCATCATGATTACGGCCTTCATTTTGACGGCCATCGCCATCATTCGGGAAAAAGAAGACGGCACTATGGAACAATTAATCGTTACCCCTCTGAAATCGCATGAATTCATCATCGGGAAAACCATTCCATACATTATTCTTTCGCTGGGACAGATGTGCGCAGTCATTGTCGCGGCGATTTACTGGTTTGAAATCCCCCTGAAAGGCAGCGTTCCTCTTCTATTTCTGGCCACCTGTTTATTTTTGCTCAGCACGCTCGGCATCGGACTCTTCATCTCCACCATCTCCTCCACTAAACAGCAGGCCATGATGACCTCCTTCTTTTTTATTCTGCCCTTTTTCATGCTCAGCGGATTTGTCTTTCCCATCGCCAATATGCCCGAAGCGGTGCAATGGCTGACATTTTTAAACCCTCTTCGGTTCTTTCTGGTAATTCTGCGGGGTATTTTCCTCAAAGGATCCGGCATGGATATTCTGTGGCCTCAATATCTTGCTCTGGCCGTTTTGGGAATGCTGGTTTTTTCCGGAGCGATTGCCCGCTTCAAAAAGCGGCTGGATTAGTATAGGAATAACGTAATAAAAACATAGGAACAAGAGAAAAGATGCTAAAAGTCATTGATGAGAAAAAGCAGATTGCCCGGTATGCGCGGCGGTTTGCCAAAAGCTTCAGGCCGTTTCTTGACGAAGAGATCAAAGTCCATCTTGGACATCAGGGAGCAAGCGTAAGCGCCAGAGTATCCTGGTTAAAAAGCCTGGGCATCTGGACGTTTACCCGGACGGCAAAAGACGGGCGCTTCTGGAACGCCTTTGGCGTAGGCAAACCAAAACATTCCGGATACTTACCGATTACTACCGAAATCAATTTTCCCGAGGCGGGCATCGACCGCAAAACCGGCGCGGCTTTTGCCGCGGATGCCTGGAACCGAGTCTATGTGGTGCACCGGGGAAAAATCGGAGGAGGGAAAAAAGGCGTCGGTAAATCCTTTTTTGAGGACAACTATCGCGGAGTCTGGGCTTGGATGGAAGACGGCGGATCCATCACAAAAGTGGCCGTCATCGGCGAACTTCGCAGTTCACGCTTTGCCTTACAAATTGCTCAATTCGTCGAAAAAATTGACAAACTGAAATCAAGCGACTCTTTGTC
>Ga0116143_10004650_pt1 | contig 12871 bp, 10 predicted proteins | sample AD_UKC034_MetaG_FD_89745 | JGI IMG/M metagenome (GOLD analysis project Ga0116143, IMG submission 89745) | Active sludge microbial communities of municipal wastewater-treating anaerobic digesters from USA - AD_UKC034_MetaG | ecosystem: Engineered > Bioreactor > Anaerobic > Digestate | place: USA...
ACATGGTCAGGTACTCCCTTGATGAAGCGGGAATTCAACCGTCACTTCTGTCCCCTGTGTGCTTACGATCGTGACCGTTCCATTTAGCTGTTGGGCGAGGCTCCGTATGAGCTTCAGGCCGAGGCTTGTTGTCCGGTACACGTCGACGTTCCTGGGGATTCCGGCCCCGTTGTCCCGGACAACAATCCTGATGCGATCATCCACCTGTTTTGCGGATACTTCCAGCATGCCCTGCTTTTTTCCCCTGAATGCATGCTTGAATGCATTGGAGAGGATTTCATTCACAATCAGTGCACATGGGATAGCCTGATCGACAGGCAAGTAAATCTCATCAGCCTCGATCTCACTCTGAATATCAGCCCCTGAACGGCTGTAAATGTTCGACAGGTCAACCACCTGGTCCCGAATCTGGCCCCCCATGTTAATCTTATCGAACTGCTTGCTCTCGTACAACCGGGTATGAATCTGTGCCATCGTTTTTATCTTCATCATCATATCAGTCAGAATGCTGTTCGTGGTGCTATCCGATGTTCGCATCCGTGTCATGTCAAGGAGACCTGAGATGATCTGAAGGTTGTTCTTGACCCGGTGGTGAATCTCCCGGATCAGGGTTTCCTTCTCCTGCAGGGAGGCAAGCAGCCTCTCCTCGGCATGCCTGCGGTCAGTCACATCCCGGAAGCTCTGGACCCTCCCGATGATGGTGGTATCCATCTTCTGGGGTTTTGAGTATCGTTCGAAGATTCTGCCGTCTTTGAGCTCCAGCATGTCATAGGTCTCACGATCCTGGTCGTAGTCATGAGAATTTACCCTCTCGCTAAAGAATTCGGGATTTTTCACCCGGGTGCGGAGGTAGTGGGAAACCACCCTGTCTTCACCCGATAGCAATTGTTCGTCCGGAATCTCCCACATGGCAGCGAAATTCTGGTTATACCGGATGATCCTCCGCCTGCGATCGACGACATAAATCCCATCAGCCGTTGATTCAAGGGCTGCATGCAGTTCTGAAACGGTTTTTTTTACCAGTGACTCTGCCCGTCGCCGCTGGGATATCTCTTCCCGGAGATCGGCATTGGCTTTTGCCAGCTGGGACGACCTCTCCTCTACCCGCCCTTCAAGCAGGTCGTATGATATCCTGAGGGCATCCTCGGCCTTCTTCCGTTCGGTGATGTCGCGGGCTGCTGCGAAGACCCCTGTGACGTTCCCCGATGCATCCCGATAGACCGAGGCATTGTACAGGACAGGAGTGATATATCCATCCTTGTGCCGTATCTCCAGTTCATAATCGGTTACGGAACCTTCACGGAATACCCTCTGATAGCCTGCTTCTGCGAGTACCGGGTTGGTGAAGTAGTCGGAGAAGTCGGTCCCGAGCAGCTCTTCCCGGGAACAACCGGTGATCCGGATCGTTGCCTCATTGACATCACTGATCTTTCCATCCAGGTTGATAGTGACAAGGGGATCAAGACTCGCCTCGATCAAGCTTCGGTTGTAGGCATTCGCCCTCTCGGTCGCCTCTTCTGCCTTCTTCCGCTCAGTGATGTCGCGGGCTGCTGCGAAGACCCCTGTGACGTTCCCCGATGCATCCCGGTAGACCGAGGCATTGTACAGGACAGGAGTGATATATCCATCCTTGTGCCGTATCTCCAGTTCATAATCGGTTACGGACCCTTCACGGAATACCCTCTGATAGCCTGCTTCTGCGAGTACCGGGTTGGTGAAGTAGTCGGAGAAGTCGGTCCCGAGCAGCTCTTCCCGCGAACAGCCGGTGATCCGGATCGTTGCCTCATTGACATCACTGATCGTTCCATCCGGGTTGATAGTGACAAGGGGATCAAGACTCGCCTCGATCAAGCTTCGGTTGTAGGCATTCGCCCTCTCGGTCGCCTCTTCTGCCTTCCTCCGTTCAGTGATATCGTGTGCGATGGTGGATGCGCCGATCAGGGTCCCCTTGCTGTCCATGATGGGTGAAATCACGAGTGAGACCTGTATCTGCGTCCCGTCCTTCCGTACCCGGGTCGTGTCATAGTGGAGCACCGTTTCTCCTTTCCGGATCTTTTCAAGGAGATACCCAAACTCATCGGTTATCCCAGGGGGCATGAGGACCGATATGTGCTGACCGATCATCTCATCAGCCGAATACCCGTAGATCCTTTCGGCGCCGGAGTTCCAGCTCAGAATATTACCGCCGAGGGATTTGCCGATGATTGCGTCTTCGGAATGTGCGACGATCGATGCGAGGATAGCATTTTCTTTGTCGGTCTTCTTCCGATCGGTGATATCGATGCCCATCTCAAGGATCTTCAACGACCCGTCCGGATCCTCAAGGGGGATGTCATGAATCTCATAATCCCGGCCGTTTGGTCCAGTCCAGTACCATTGGTGAGGTTCCCGTGTCCTCATGACCGTAAAGGTCTCGCAATCCTCACAGGGTTCGGTCCTGTTGAAGAGGGATCGGTAACATTGTTGATTCCCGGGATCCACGAATGTCTCACGGAAATAGCGGTTCGCAAACGGGATACGGTACTCTTCATCGAGGAGACAGACATACACCGGGAGCGTTTCGAGCAGATCAAAGAGCCGCTGCCGTTCCTGGTCCGCAGAGGTGACAGCCCTGGACAGTTCGGTAGTCCGTTGGTTGACGAGGTTCTCCAGCTCTTCATTCAGCTTCAGAAGAGCCTTTTCTGCTTGTTTTCGATCGGTACTGTCACGGGCAATACCCCGATACCCCAGCAGTGTGCCGTTCCCATCAAAAAAGGGGACCCCGCTGATCTCCAGATGTATGGTTTTTCCCTGTCGATCAATTGAGGTTATTTCCAGTCCATGAAAGTGTCTGGGATTCTTCAGGATATCGGTGAGTAACTCTTCCGCGTAACTTTTCTCAACCGTAATCAGCAGGTCGAGAATGGTCTTTCCTATCACCCCATTGTGATCGATCCCCCATAACGCCTTCATCTGGGGGCTGCAATAGGAGAATCTCCCTTGGGCATCCATCTCCCAGATAAAATCAACATTGGTCTCTATCAGTGCCTGGTATCGCGCGTGGCTCTCTTTGAGCGCCAGCTCCATCAGTTTTCTTCTGGTAATGTCGATGATCACATAGGCAAAGCGGGGAAATCCGGAGGGAGCTGTCCCGAGGTAACTGACCGTGTTGTGGAACCAGATCTCCTCACCATTCCGTTCATACCTGGATTCAAAGGTAACCGGAAGGCCGGTCTTCTGGCTTTCGCGATAGTGCCTGATCCACAACAGCAGGAGATCTTTCGGCACCCCCAGTTCAGAGCCGAGTCTGTTCTTTACGTCCTCTGGTGTCAGTCCAATATATGCGGCCGCGGCGCTGTTACAGGCAATGTGAAGCAGGTCATCCTCTGCAATGACCTCATTGATACCCCTCATCACACCTGACGAGTCAAAGAAACTACAGAGAAGGGCTTCACTCTCCTGCAGCTCATCCAGCACCTGCCTGCTCTCGCTAGGATTCTGATTGAATGCTATCGACTTGGCAGGGATCCTGATATCCTTACCAGAATTGTGATCGTGTGCAGAATCTTTCAGAGCCAGGTTTGTTTTTTTCCTATTCCTCCCCACCATCTCCTCTCCCTCGTGGCTGAAATGTTCCGGGATACGATGCTTCTATCGGTGGAATGTTCCCGCTTCAATAGCATCAACTCTGCTTTAGAATCAACTCTGTTTTAGAGAAGTGAATATGTTTCTTTGTTTAAAACCGGATGGTATGTTTCAAATTTTGAAACAACCTGCTGTTTCTCATTTTTAACAAAGGCACAGATGCCGAGGGGGTGGTCTTCAATCGTATTTCAGGAATTCAAAACAGGATTCAGGTGACTCCACCATTTTTCGATTATACCACGGAACCTGAGGTGGTTCCACGTATCCACTCTCCGGAAGGAACATCAGTGCCACCGTTGAGCGCCCTCCCCTCTCACCCGGATCAATGGTTCAGAACAAGTATCCCTGCAAGCCAGATCAGATATGCGGTGACAAGACTCGGAATAAAAGGGAACCGACCCATCAGCAGAAAGAGGGCGAGGACAAACAGCAGGGTAGGGATCATGAAGGTGAATGAGGCAAGGACCAGTTCCTGGGTAGTCTGGGCTCCGTTTTCGACGTAGGTAAAGATGAAAGCCAGGGTGGTGACGATCGGGGCGGCGATGAGGATACCGCCATATTTCGGATCGACAAACCGTGAGAGCCAGGTCACCGCGACCACCATCCCGCCGCCGACCAGGAATTTCAAGAGCGTGTAGTAGTACTCCGTCCACATCGGAACTCACCCGGGTTTCTGTAGAACCATTCATTCACTTTACGGTTAAGGATTGTCCAGATCGCCCCATGGAATAACAGGATTTCTCCTGTAAATGATGGATATCCCTGTCATCCTTTCGATACGCTTCCGCGACGATGCCGAAGGGCGATTTTCAGCCCATCCCAGTAAACCATATCCTTTTCATCGAGTCATCATCCGTGGATTCCCGTTATCCCCCCGGAAGAGAAATCCATTGGGAAAAAGGTGGAGCGGATCCTCGTATCCTCCTCCGCCTCATCCTCCACCCCCAGCCCCTTCACGCCCGACAATGACGGTGTTGGTATCGGTCGCTGGAGGGACAAGGGGGGTGTGATCATTATTCACCATAATAGTTATTATGGGACGTTTCAGTCTCTGAATCATTTCCTGACACATGAAGTCAGGTATAAATACTCACCCTGCTCACTGAAGGACCAATACAGGAGGGAGAATATGCCATACCGCTGGAAGAAGAAGGTTGACGTCGATGAGACCATTGTCGTCATCAAGAATGTGCTTGACAATCAGTCTGACCTGCCAAACTGGCTGGTGAACACCATTTATGGAGCTATCCGGGATTCCGATCCTGCTATGACGAAATATTTCTACACCGAAGTGAAGCGATACGTGCCTGCGACGATGAAGTATTTCGAAGAGGGTTCGGTGCGGACTCCGATCTGAAGAATCCTCTCTTTTTGTCTTATTGATTCCGTTCCGAAACGGAGTTTTCACAGCTCTTTTATCAGGAACACATGCCATCTGTTCAACCCGGCATATTCTGAACGAATCGTTGCAAAAGTGCTTCCCCCCCTGACCTGAACACTTCCAGGGTATGTTCGTCACAAGGACCTAGCCACGATTTTGAATATTATCCACTGGAACGTCGTATATAAATCGTTATAAAAAATGAATCATACCATTATTTTTATCATCGGAGAAGGTCATAGCCGGAATCATGCCAAGACTCAATCCAATCCTTTTCATGCTCATCGGAGTAGTGCTCTTCCTGGTGATCGCAGGCTGCACTTCCCCCCCGGTCATGCCGGCAGTTCCGAAAGTAACGATCATGGAACCTGCAAATGGTGCCACCCTCTCTTCCGGAGCGGTAGTGGTGACAATCCAGGTGCAGAACTTCTCCATTGTTGACAAGGAGGGGCAGGCCAGCGTTCCGGGAGAAGGGCATGTCCATTACTACCTCGATGTCAGCCCGATTCCGATTGATCCAACGAAGCCCGCTCTTCCCGCAGACATCGATGCCATCTGGGCACATGTTGCAGCACCGTCCTACACCTTTACCAATGTGACACCCGGAATGCACACCCTGTCCGTGCAACTGGTAAATAATGATCATACTCCTGTTATTCCCCTTGCCACCAGTATGGTATCAGTTGTTATACCGGCTCCGACGATTACTATACCGACCCCGACGACAATTACACCCACCCCGACTACCATGCCTCCAGGGCAGACCATCCCCCTCTCACTCGTTGCGAAGAACAATGCTTTTAACATAAGCACCATCACCGTTCCCGCCGGGGCCGCGGTGGTTATGACGTTTGACAACCAGGACAGATTCCCCCATAACGTTGCGCTCTACACGGACTCTACAGCAAGGACGACGATCTACAAAGGAGAGATAATCACGGGTCCAAAGATGATAACCTACACCTTCAACGCACCCTCCCAGCCCGGGACGTACTTCTTCAGGTGCGATGTGCATCCGTCAACAATGACCGGTTCATTTGTCGTCACCTGATACCCCTCTTTTTCAGGCAAGCCTGCCAAAAAGGTTCAGGGAAGGGATGCCTCTGATACACCCGTTCTTGGTTCCCTCGATCAAAAACAAGAGGGTGAATAAAGACCTACTACGCCCGGACTACCGGGTCCTTGCCACCATAACCCTCCTGATAAGGACGTGAGAAGAATCAGGCAAGGTGCTTTTGATCAGTCTCTCATGCCTTATGGCTCTGGTGATCGGGCCGGATTGTCTCATGAACAGAGAGACCCGCTAAACCGAAAAAAAGGAGGTGTGAATGTTGGAGGGAAGGAGGAAAAATCGGGGAATCAGGGTATTTTGGCCCCCCAGATGGTATGTTCATACCGCTGTGCTTTCTCTGCTCCTCTCGTGCAGAAATTTTTATACTTCAGGCCCGCGGCTTTGGTCACCGGGCAGGTGGGGCACATGCACCCTTTCTCTGCAGAGATACACATGAAACTCTTACCGGTTGCGCAGAAGAGTAATTCTTCATTCTTCTTGGCACAGGAGTTGTGGGTCGGACAGGTTGGACAGATACAGACCTTCTTGTTCTCGGCGATCCATTGTGCCTGTTGGTCTGCCGTCATACCCTTCATCTTCTTCATCAGATCTTCAAAGGCATCCATGGGAACACCACAGCGATGTAGGAGGAACAGATGACATTAAAGATATCCCTGAATTCCAAAATTTATAACAAGGCGTCAGAGGACCGAGATCTCCTCTTCTCCGTGATGATCCCAATTTCCCGTAAGTTTTATGATTCATCATAGGTGATTACGGTCGTACGATGAAGGTCCCTGATACCAAGGAGACCCGGGATCAGTGTCTCTGTCCCGGATGTCCCTCTTACCCCCATTGGTGTAAAGGTGAGGTGTTGTATTGTTCTGCCGGTTGTACCTCATGCGACATCAATGCAAAAGGATGTATCTGTCCTGATTGTGCAATCTATGCACAATATTCCCTTGAATGGATCTATTTCTGCGACAAGGAATCAGACGAGGAATCGGGCGTGGTGATGCGGAAAAAACGCTCCCATGAGGATAACGGGGTGTATCAGGAGATACACGACATCAAGACAATTGCATCAACCGGAAAGAGTATGGTACGTTCGATGGGATCGCAGAAACAGCTCCCCTTCTCATTGGATGTTCTTCACCTTGTCCCGGCACAGATCGCTCAAATCCCCAGAAACCGGGAAGATCCGGTGAATACCCGGATCATGATCGGCCCGGCATCTGCGAGGCCTCTCGTATCCTCTTCACCGGTTCTGATATCTGGAATGAGCTATGGGGCCGTCTCAAAGAATGTGAAGTTGATCATCTCCCAGGTGGCTGCTCAGGAGAAGATCGCGTTCAATTCCGGAGAAGGGGGCGTTCTTCCCGAGGAGCTCGTGGCAAAAGATCACCTGATTGTACAGTATTCGACGGGACGGTTCGGGATCAGCGAGACCCTGCTGGAACAAGCTGCAGGGGTGGAGATACGGTTCTCACAGGGAGCCTACCCGGGAAAGGGAAGTTTCCTCCCTGCCGCCAAGATGACACAGGATATTGCGAGGATACGGGGGTTGAAAAAGGGGGAGGATGCCTATTCCCCTGCCCATCATCCGGATATCCGGAATCCCGCCGAACTTGCAGAGAAGATTGACTGGCTCCGTTCCGTGACAAGAGGTGCCCCGATCGGGGCGAAAATAGGCTGTGGGGCAATCGAGCAGGATATTGCGGTCCTCGTATCCGCGGGGGTCGACTTCATTGCTCTCGATGGATTCGGTGGCGGGACAGGAGGGACCAATGACTTTGTACGCGAGAATGTCGGGATTCCCCTCGTGGTAGCAGTGCCCCGTGCTGCACGGTATCTGAGGGAACTGGGCGTCAGGGACAAGGTCTCGTTGCTCTGCGGGGGATCGCTTCGGACCTCCGGAGATTTCACAAAGTGCCTTGCCCTGGGGGCAGACGCAGTGTACATTGGCACGGCCGCTCTGATTGCCATCAACTGCGAACAATACCGGCTGTGCCATACCGGTCTCTGCCCTACCGGAGTGACCACCCAGAGACCTGATCTGGTAAGGCGATGCGATGTGTCAAAGGGCGTCGTTCGGCTGGGAAATTTCATAAGGGTCATGACCGGGGAGATCGCTGACCTGACCCGGATTGCCGGCAAAGACACCATCCATGATCTCACCTGCCGCGATCTGGTCTCTTTCAACAGGGACCTGGCGCTCATAACCGGGTGCCCGTGGGTGGGCGAACGATCTGGGGGAGCTTCATGAATTCTGCAGATGAACCGGACCTCTTTTTCACCGCAAACTATGTTTCAAAAAATGAAAGTGAGACAATTGGTTATCATTCCGGATCTTCCATCAGGATCCATGAACTCCTTGTCAGCCCCGGCACCTCCCGTTGCCAGGATCGATCCCTGTTCTGATCCCCCTGACCGAGCTGATCGCTCCCCCCGTCTGGTAATCCCCGACAGGACAGAACCGGGTATTCCGGATTTCTTTGATGCTGCCACCCGTACCGTGATGGAGCGATTTCACGAACAGTGCCGAATTGAAGGGGTGCCTCTTTATCCTGAAGAGTTGATCGAATGGGGATTGTTCGAGTCGTTTCTTTCTGCCCATGTGGCACCTGATTCACGCCGGGAGATCCCCTGCATGTTCCTCTGGGCTGAATGGGTCAGGTTTTCCTTCCCCCGGATGCGAACCTTCCCCTCCCTCATCCGTGAGAAAGAATTCCGAACCTTGCTCAGGGAAATCTTCGGAACGGAGATTGCAATGGATGACCAGCGTGGACTGACGTTTTCCGGGATACGATACATCTCGAACGGTCGTTCTGCCTGATCCGGGGATCCCACCCCCTCAAAGGTGAGGCACTGTGGACGAGAGGAAGCACGAGCCCGTGCACGAAGCCGGTCATGATCATCATAAAGAAGCTCCTCCCCCGATAAGTCACGGAACTCCAGGAGATAACACACCCAAGGGGAACCATCATCCCCATGAGAAGCACCAATCAACCGGGGGAGAGGAGGCGGGGATGCACGGCTCCCATGGGCACATGATGGAGGACTACCGGAGACGGTTCATCGTCTCGATGATCCTCACGGTGCCAATCCTCATTTTATCATCGACCATCCAGTCGCTCCTTGGATTCACCCTCGTCTTTCCAGGATCTGACCTGGTACTCCTCGGCCTGGCTACCGTAGTGTACCTCTACGGAGGATGGCCGTTCCTGAAAGGGATCGTACGTGAGATCCGCTCCCGCCTCCCCGGCATGATGACCCTGATCGCGGTTGCCATCACCGTGGCGTATGGGTTCAGTGCATCGGTTGTCCTTGGGGTTGTCACAGGGGAACCCTTCTTCTGGGAACTGGCCACCCTGATCGATATCATGCTCCTCGGCCACTGGCTGGAGATGCGATCGGTCCTTGGCGCTTCGCGTGCCCTCGAGGAGCTGGTCATGATCATGCCATATGAGGCGCATCTGCTGAGGGAGGGTGGGACAACAGAAGAAGTTCCTGTCGAACGACTCGTGCCGGGAGACCGGGTGCTGGTCAAGCCGGGTGAGAAAGTTCCCGTCGATGGAATCGTGGCAGAGGGGAGATCCAATATCAATGAATCGATGCTCACCGGGGAGTCCCAGCCGGTCGCTAAGAAGGGAGGAGATACGGTCACCGGCGGTTCAACGAACGGGGAAGGATCTCTGGTCGTGGAGGTGACAAAGGTCGGGAGGGACACCTATCTCAGCCAGGTGATCGAACTCGTGCGGAAAGCCCAGGAGAGCAGGTCCCGGGCACAGGACCTTGCAAACCGGGCAGCCCTCCTCCTTACCCTGGTTGCCCTCTCGGTCGGTGCGATCACCTTCCTTGGCTGGTATCTCCTTGGCGAGAGCCTGGATTTTGCCATCGAACGGATGGCTACCGTCATGGTCATCGCCTGCCCGCATGCCCTCGGCCTGGCAGTCCCTCTTGTCGTCGCGGTCTCGACCACCCTCGCAGCAAAATCCGGTCTCCTGATCAGGGACCGGCAGGCCTTCGAGCGGGCAAAAGACCTCCAGGTGATCGTGTTTGACAAGACCGGAACCCTCACCAGGGGGATTTTCGGAGTCACCGATATTCTTCCCTTTGATGAAAGGGGAGAGGAGGAGGTGCTTATGAAGGCCGCTTCACTGGAAGCAAATTCAGAGCACCCCATTGCCCGGGGGATCATGCGGACCGCAGAAGAGCGGGGGATTGCACTTATCCCTCCACAAGACTTCAGGGCTCTGCCCGGGAAAGGGGTGGAAGGACAACTTAGGGGTATTCTTACCAGGATTGTGAGCCCCGGGTACCTGGAGGAGGAAGGGATAATGATCCAGGATCAGCGGGTGGAAAAGCTCGCAACACAGGGAAAGACGGTGGTGTTTGTGCTCCAGGAGAGGACTGTTGTCGGGGCACTGGCGCTGGCAGATATCATCCGTGATGAATCTCGCGACGCGATATCCCGGCTTAATGCCATGGGGATCAGGAGCATGATGCTTACGGGGGACAACCGGTTTGTTGCCCGGTGGGTGGCGGAAGATCTCGGGCTTGCCGATTATTTTGCCGGGGTGCTCCCCCACGAGAAGTCGGGAAAGATCAGGGAAGTCCAGGATCAGTACCGGGTCGGTATGGTTGGTGACGGGATCAACGATGCCCCTGCCCTGGTCCAGGCAGATCTGGGAATTGCAATCGGGGCAGGAACCGATGTGGCGGTCGAGAGTGCGGATATCGTGCTTGTCCGAAGTGACCCGCGGGATGTTGCCGATATCATTGCGCTTTCGAAAAAGACCTATTCGAAGATGGTCCAGAACCTTCTCTGGGCTACCGGGTACAACAGTTTTGCCATCCCCCTGGCAGCCGGTGTTGCATCCGGCTACGGCATCATCCTCACTCCTGCATTCGGGGCTGCGCTGATGAGTATCAGCACCGTTATCGTTGCGATAAATGCCCAGACCCTCAAGCTGACCTGATGTATCGGAGCGTTCTGGGAGGGGTCTGCTGAGCTCGTCGGTCTCTTAAAGGGGAGAGACCTGTGGGATCCCTCATTAGGGCTGCACTTTATCACGGCCTGCTCAGAGAGAACAGGTATCCTCCCGGGCTTGGTTATATAAGAGAAATTTCCTGGCCAGACCACGGATCCTTCTGGTCTCTTGAAGAGCATAGAGTTCATGATCCGGGTGAGGGCCGGGCTGCCATGAAACGGGAACACTACCTGCCGGAATTGTAATGTTTATTTTACATTACTATCGAATACGTACGGGACGCCTCATGGAAACCCCCCACTGGCTGAAACGTGGACTTGCCGGGATCATCGGATCTGCAGGTCTTGCCTACCCGGTCTGTGCGGCTATCTGCCCGAGGGGAAGGGGGTACTGCCCTTACCCGGGCAGCTGTTTTTTGTACACGGATGTCGATGCCAACACCATCTGTGATTATACCCCCCGTTCGGTTACCTCAGCCCCGACCGCTGCCAGCCCCACTCCTGCTGCTTCCCCGGTTTTTGAGGGGACCTCTTCCTCGTTGACCGTGCCGGCAACCCCCTCCCTCTCGCCGGCTGCAACGGTCACCTCCAATGCCTCCGTTCCGTTCACCCCGGATACAGGACTCTTCCTCCCGGATGGTCTGATCATGGGAGCGGTATTTACCATCGTTCTCCTTGTCCTGTTCTTCTTCCTGTTCAGGTCAGGGATACTCGGGACCCGACTCCAAAAACCCGTTCCTGCTCTCGGGACCTCGGCATTGTTCGCCCTCGGGATCGGGGAGATAGTCACCTATCTCCTGCTTGGGGAGGAGACGCTGGCATCGGCATTCGCTGTTGTCTACCTGCTTGCCGGAACGCTCCTTGCCGCCTTTGTCTGGAAGAACGGAGCCATGTCCCGGAAGATCGCGGTCGCAACAGTGATGATGAGTGCGGTCTTTGGCTTTGTCATTCTCGCTCCGCTTATGCCGATGGAGTTTCCCGGGATCGTGAGTATCGTGACATCGGGCCAGACCGTTGCCCCGGGGATCATCGGGATCCTTGCAGGGATCGGGCTTGTCCTGCTTGTCGGAAGAACCTTCTGCGGTCATCTCTGCCCGGTCGGATCGGTACAGGAGCTTGTCTGGAACCTGCCGGGGAAGAAGATCGATATAAGGAAAACGCACTATCTTGAAGTGCTCCGTGCCGGGGTATTCGTGGCCACTGTGATCGGTGCCCTCTGGTATGTGAACCTGATGGAGTATACCGGGGTCTACGATTTCTTCTCGCTGACCCTCTCGATAGGGCTCGTGGTATTTCTCGTACTCCTCCTCCTTTCAGTATTCATGTATCGGCCGGTCTGCCGGGGGATCTGCCCGTTCGGCCTGCTCTTCTCCATCCCTGCCCATTTCAGCCTCTACCGGCTGCGGAGGACGAATGCCTGCATCAGCTGCAGGAAGTGCGAGAAGGCCTGCCCTGCCCATGTTGCCGGCAGGGATTCCTCGAAGCGGGAGTGCTACCTTTGCGCCCGGTGCACGGCCGCTTGCCCGGTACCGGGTGCCCTGGTATACGAAAGAAAAGCCTGAACCAGCACCCTGTTTCCTCCCCGTCAGTACTCATCAGGATGCAACGAACGGAGGATGAGGTACATGAGCCTGCGACCAGTCCCATCTTCCTTGTCTCGTTTCGGTGTATTCTCCAGTGCCAGCCGTTTGATCAACACGGGGTGGTTCGTCTCCCATCCATACCGTCTCCCCCTCCCTTCATTTTCCGGGGGCATGGTGGGGTGAGGACAGAGTGTTCATGGTTCGAATATCCCAATATGTCTGAGGATCGGTATGACCAT
>Ga0116143_10004651_pt1 | contig 12868 bp, 12 predicted proteins | sample AD_UKC034_MetaG_FD_89745 | JGI IMG/M metagenome (GOLD analysis project Ga0116143, IMG submission 89745) | Active sludge microbial communities of municipal wastewater-treating anaerobic digesters from USA - AD_UKC034_MetaG | ecosystem: Engineered > Bioreactor > Anaerobic > Digestate | place: USA...
CCTAGCTGGTTCGTAGTCGCTTGTGCTCCAGAGAAAACATTGGAAGATCAAGAAAGGTGGCTTCAGTGGTTCAAGAACCTTCCATCCGATGAGCAATCTCTGGTTCAGAATCAAGCGCCTTGGACACTGGCTGGTTGGCTCTACTGGCTTCAACCTGAGAACCGCTCCTGGTTCTGGTGGAACGGGTCAGTTGTTTCTGATGACATCCTACGCGTTGAAGTCGAGGTCGATTCCTCACCTTTTGCTTCTGGAGCTCTCGAGTGGATTCTGCGTGCAGCTGGAGCAACAGGTGTCGACATGAGAGGCTGAGGTTTCAGCTGGCCCCGATCCGACGCCGGAGGTCGTCAGGTAAAGGGTAGGTTGTCTCCTTCGGAAGGCGTTCTTCGGCCTCACTGAGGTGGCCAGTGTCGACGAGCGCCTTGATGCCATGGGCATCCTCGGTAACATCCCGGATCGACTTGATCCATTCGCTGACATAGAGGCGCACGGCCTCTTTCGAGAGCCCAACCTGAATCGCCCGAATCGGCAGTGGTCTCAGGTGCAGGTCCTTTTCTGGGTCCCACTGAATGCGGACCGGGCTTGCCTCGAGCTGCGCTCTCCATTGTTGGTCAGTGGCATGCACCGCAGGATCGAAGTGGCTCAAGCATGCGTGGCCCAGTGCCCACTCGAAGCCATCTCTGGAGATCTCCACGGCCAGAATGTGCTCTTGGCCGGGGGCACTTCCCCAGGCAGACCTGTACATCATCCAGAGGAAGGACGGCTTGATCCAAGTCATTCGGCCCATGCCGAAGGGTGGGACAAAGGTCTGAGCCTGGATGGCTGGCCGGGCGATCTCTGGGGAGAAGGCCTGGTAAACGATCAGGGTGTGGGCATTGAACTGGGCCCGGACTTGCCTTGAGCCGTGTGCTTCACTGTGCATTGGCGATCGTGCTCGATCAGCTCGACCGCTGTTGTTGGGCCTGAAGGATGACGGCGTCTAGCATCTCGCTAACGAAGCGCTGCTTGGTCCTGGGGAGCTGGCGGATCTGCTCGACCTGGCGCTGGAGGGCCGGGGTGGGGCCGCGCTTGGCGGGCGGCTCCTTGGAGCCCAGCAGCTCCTCGCAGGACACCTCGAAGAGCCTGGCGAGCCTTGGGACCAGGGAGGCGGGGATCTTGCGCTGGGCAGCCTCGTAGGCGGCCATGAGCTGCTGGGAGATGCCCAGGAGCTTGGCGAGCTGGACCTGGGTCAGGCCCTGGTCCTTCCTGCGGGCGGCGACGCGCTCGCCGAGCTTCCGGTAGAACTCTTTGTCGTTTTCGGTCATCTGCTCGTCCAGTAGATCGTAGCTGACGTTCGGCATCACTATACCTCCGCCTTCCAGGCGACCGCATTTGAGGGTTGCGCTGTACCACAAAGCGTGGTACTACGCAACGTAGTTTTTAGGTGACGATTCTTCTTGACAGGTTTTCTACAGGAGGCGCCCATGGCCCGGATCCCGGAGGTGGAGCTCGAGCGGTTGAAGCGGGAGGTGTCGCTTGTGCGGCTCATCGAGGCGAAGGGGGTGAGGCTCGAGAAGCGCGGGGCGGACCTGATCGGGCTGTGCCCGTTCCACGAGGACCGGGAGCCGAGCCTGGTGGTGAGCCCGGAGAAGAACCTGTGGCACTGCCTGGGGGCGTGCGGGGTGGGCGGGACGGTGGTGGACTGGGTGATGCGGGCCGAGGGGGTGAGCTTCAGGCACGCGGTGGAGCTGCTCAAGGAAAGGGAGAAGGCAGCAGCTAAGGGAGAGGCAGGGCGGGAAGAAGGGCCTGGCCCTGTGCCCAAGCGGTCGACGGTGGTGAAGCTGCCGACGCCGTTCGTGCGGACGGCCGCGGATGACGAGCTGCTGCACCAGGTGGTGGGCTACTACCACGCGAGCTTGAAGGACAGCCCGGAGGCGCTCGGCTACCTGGAGCAGCGGGGGCTCAGGTCAGGCGAGATGATCGAGCGCTTCAAGCTGGGGTACTCGAACCGGACGCTCTGTTACCGGCTGCCCCAGAAGAAACGCGTGGCCGGTGCGGAGCTACGCGGCCGGCTGCAGCGGCTCGGGCTCCTCCGGGAAAGTGGGCACGAGCACTTCCGGGGGTCGCTGGTGATCCCGGTGTTCGATGCGGAGGGCCGGGTGGTGGAGATGTACGGGCGGAAGGTCGGGAGCGGGCTCCGGGCCGGGACGCCGGAGCACGTGTACCTGCCGGGGCCGCTGCGGGGCGTGTGGAACCTGGAGGCGGTGGCGAGCTCGCCGGAGCTCATCCTGTGCGAGGCGCTGATCGACGCGCTGACCTTCTGGTGCGCGGGGATGAGGAACGTGACGGCCGCCTACGGGGTGAACGGGCTGACCGAGGAGCACCTCCGGGCCTTCGCGGAGCACGGGACGAAGCGGATCTGGATCGCCTACGACCGGGACGAGGCCGGGGAGCGGGCGGCCGCGGAGCTGGCGCCGAGGCTGATTGCGCGGGGGATCGAGTGCTACCGGGTGCAGTTCCCGAAGGGCATGGACGCGAACGAGTACGCGCTGAAGGTGGAGCCGGCGGAGAGGTCGCTGGAGGTCGTGGTGCGAAGCGCGATCTGGATGGACAAGGCCAGGGAAGAGGGAATGGCCGCGGCCCAGGAGGCCGCGGAGGGGGCAGAGGATCAGGAAAGGGCCAGGGCAGCAGCTAAGGGGAAACCGTCGGACCAGGAGGAGGCCAGGACAGCGGCTATCCCGCTCAACTGCGGCGGGACTGCAGACACCGCTGAGGGAGAGAGGCTGGAGCCGGGCGAGGCGGCCGTGCCCAGCTCGAGCCCTGAGCCGAGCACGCCTGCGACGACCGCGCCGCCTGCTCCTGCCTCTTCTGAGCCTTTCCCCTTAGCTGCTCCTCCTCCTGATCCTGTCCCTCCGCCGGCCGCGGAGGCCGGCGCCGATGAAGTGGTGCTGCGCTTCGGGGACCGGAGATGGCGGGTGCGGGGGCTGCCGAAGAACCTGTCGTTCGATCAGATCCGGGTGAACGTGCTGGTGGGCCGAGAGGCGATGACCGCGGGAGCCGCCGGCAATGTGGGGGCCGGCGGCTTCCACGTGGACACCTTCGACCTCTACAGCGCGAAGCAGCGGGCGGTTTACGTGAAGCAGGCGGCCGAGGAGCTGGGGGTCAAGGAGGAGGTCATCAAGAAGGACCTGGGCAAGGTGCTGCTGCGGCTCGAGGAGCTGCAGGAGGCGCAGATCAAGCGGGCCATGGAGCCCGCGAAGAAGGACGTGGTGCTCGGGGACGAGGAGCAGGCAGCGGCGCTCGAGGTGCTCCGGGACCCGGACCTCCTCGGGCGGATCCTCAGGGACTTCGAGACGTGCGGGGTGGTGGGCGAGGAGACGAACAAGCTGGTGGGCTACCTGGCCGCGGTGTCCCGGAAGCTCACGGAGCCCCTGGCCGTGGTGATCCAGAGCTCGTCGTCGGCCGGGAAGACGGCGCTGATGGAGGCGGTGCTGGCCTTCGTGCCCTCCGAGGAGCGGGTGCAGTACTCGGCCATGACCGGGCAGAGCCTGTTCTACATGGGCGAGACCGACCTGCAGCACAAGATCCTGGCCATCGTGGAAGAAGAAGGGGCCGAGCGGGCGTCCTACGCCCTGAAGCTCTTGCAGAGCGAGGGCGAGCTGACCATCGCCTCCACCGGCAAGGACCCGGAGACCGGGCGGCTCATCACGCACGAGTACCACGTGAAGGGGCCGGTCATGATCTTCCTGACCACCACGGCGATCGAGGTGGACGAGGAGCTGCTGAATCGCTGCCTGGTGCTCACAGTGAGCGAGGACCGGGAGCAGACGCGGCGGATCCACAGGCTGCAGCGGAGCCGGCAGACGCTCGAGGGGCTGCTCCTCCGGCAGGACCGGGAGGAGGTGCTGAAGCTGCACCAGGACGCGCAGCGGCTGCTTCGGCCGTTGCTCGTCGCGAACCCCTACGCGCCGGAGCTGACCTTCCAGGACGGGCAGATCCGGACGCGGCGGGACCACATGAAGTACCTGACGCTCATCCGGACCATCGCGCTCTTGCACCAGCACCAGCGGCCGGTGAAGACGGTCATGCACAACGGCAAGAGCCTGGAGTACCTCGAGGTGACCCGGGCTGACATCGAGATGGCGAACCGGCTGGCGCACGAGGTGCTGGGTCGGAGCCTGGACGAGCTGCCGCCGCACACCCGGAAGCTGCTCGAGCTCCTGGACGGGATGGTGGCCGAGGGGTGCAAGAAGCTCGGGATGGATCGGGCGGACTACCGCTTCACCCGGCGGCAGGTGAGGGAGGCGACGGGCTGGGGCAACACGCAGCTGAAGCTGCACCTGGAGCGGCTTGCGGACATGGAGTACCTGGCGGTGTACCCGAAGGGCCAGGCGTACGCCTACGAGCTGCTGTACGACGGGCAGGGGCAGGCTGGGAGGCCGTTCCTGAGCGGGCTCATCGACGCGGAGAAGCTGGAGACCCGTGAGTACGATGGCAACCGGTCGGGGTCAGAGGCCGACCGGTCGGGGCAAAAGGGCGACCGGTCGGGCACCGGTCGGGGGGTGGTCGGCCCCTGGTCGGGGGGTGGTCGGGGTGTGGAAAACGCCGTGGAGGCCGATGAGCACAGGCCGGAAGCGCGATCGAGGCCGAAACCACCCGAAACAGCACTTAAGGGTGCAGGAGAAGAGGGCCGGTCGTACGTACTCGAACCGTCGTACGCGCAGGCCGCCAACTCGCCTGCGCCTTTCCCCTTAGCCGCCTGCCCTGGCCCTGGCGGGAGGTCGTGAGATGCCCCGCAAGGGCGCCAGGAAGGCCCGTAGCGAGCCCGGGGACCCGGGCGACCCTCGGGGCATGGCCCGGCGCAAGGAGGAGTTCCTGGAGTGGATGCGCACCCGGAACTACGCCGCGCAGACCATCGAGGGCCGCGGGGCCTACCTGGGCTACTTCATCCAGTGGGCCGAGGACCGGGGGATCGGGCGACCCCAGGAGGTGACCCGGCAGATCCTGGAGCGCTACCAGCGCTACCTGGTCCACTACCGGAAGAAGGACGGGCAGCCGATGAGCTTCCGGAGCCAGCACTGCCGCCTGGTGCCGGTCCGGGCGTTCTTCAAGTGGCTGACGAAGGCGAACCACCTGCTCTACAACCCGGCCTCGGAGCTGGAGCTGCCGAAGCTCGAGCACCGGCTCCCGAAGCACGTGCTGTCGCAGTCGGAAGCCGAGCAGGTGCTGAACCAGCCGAACCTCGCGACGGAGCTCGGGGTGCGGGACCGGGCCGTGCTGGAGACCCTGTACTCGACCGGGATGCGGCGGATGGAGCTCACCCGGCTCGGGCTCTACGACCTGGACGTGGAGCGGGGGACGGTCATGGTCAGGCAGGGCAAGGGGCGCAAGGACCGGATGATCCCGATCGGCGAGCGGGCCGTGGGCTGGATCGAGAAGTACCTGGTCGAGGTGCGGCCCGGGCTCGTGGTGGAGCCCGACTGCGGGGCGCTCTACCTGACCGAGTTGGGGGAGGCCTTCACCCCGAACCGGCTGACCCAGCTCGTGCGTGGGTACGTGAACCAGGCCGACATCGGGAAGCGCGGGGCGTGCCACCTCTTCCGCCACACCATGGCCACCCTGATGCTCGAGCACGGGGCGGACATCCGCTTCATCCAGGCCATGCTGGGGCACGCGAAGCTGGAGACCACGCAGATCTACACCCAGGTCTCGATCCGCAAGCTGAAGGAGATCCACACGCTCACCCACCCCGGAGCGAGGCTCGAGCGGCGCGCGGAAGCAACCCCCGAAGAGCCCTCCGCTGTACTCGATGATGCCCTCGATGGGCCCGAGGAAGCGCTCGACGACGAGCTCGATGAGGCGGCCGAGGAGGTCCTCGACGGGGGCCCGGAGCGGCCCGATGGCCGCTCCTCTTAGCCGCTGATGCGGGCCCGAGAAGGGCCCTGCGCTGTCCGCAGGTGTCCGACACTCTGTCCGACGCCAAACCTCGGCGGTGGTCAAAGGAATCCGGGGAAAAGGCCTCATCTGTCCGACGTTTTGTCCGCTACTGAAAACGGCCTCTGTCCGACGCTTTTCCTTTTCTCCATTCGCAAGTTGGCCCGCAAACAGCGGTTGCGTTAGGTGTGGGGTGCCGACAGGGGTCCTGGGGGAACCCCAGACCCAGGAAGAAAGCGAGGGGCGCGCGATCATGGAAGCGATCGCGATCTCGATCGGAAAGCCGATCGAAATCCGATCAGGATCTGATCGGACTCCGAGGGTCGCGGCCTGGCCCTGGCCGCCTCTTCCCTTAGCTGCTATCCTCGGACCTCATGAGGCCAGCGGCTAAGGGAAGAACCTCGGCGGTGATCCGATCGGCGATGGTCGCGCCGCTGCTCCTGGCCATGGCCGCGCTCCTGGCGCCGACCCTGTCCCGGGCCTCGACCGCCAGCCCAGAAACTCGCGTCTGGGGATCCGAGCTCGAAGGTACATCTCGCGTCGGGGTCGAAGCCTTCCAGGGCCGGGAACCGCATCAGGAAAGTTCGGCCCGCGGCTACGAAAGGGCGGTGGGCTTCCTTGTTGTCCCAAAGCCGGGAGCGGTGGTTTACCGAGAATTGAGCGCGGCAGACCGGGCAGCGCTAGAAGCAGGCAAGCCTCTGCAGCCGCGAGGCACAGGGGGCACAGTTCTAGAGCACGTGCGGGGCCAACCTACAGGTCACATTTCTGCATCAACAACGATTGAAGGCACTTCGCGTTTTTCTGGGGGCCATGGGTTAGCCGAGATTCAAGTGGAGAAGGCCGGTAGCCGGCTTGTTCCACATGGGGAAGTCGTGAAGGCCGTCGGGCCCAGACCAAAACAGGTCTTGAAGGTGGAAGAAGCGGGCGAGGTTTTGTTCGAAGGGCCAATCGATCCGAGAGCTGTGAGGATCATCGATAGAGTGGAGGGGAAATAGCATGCCGTCGCTCGGTAGCTACCCGAATGTGTTCAATACCTGCCTTGTCATCCTTCGGAGGAAGGGATTCTCGATCGGCTACGATCGAAGCGCGGACCAGTGGACTGCCGAGAAAGGCGGATTCACTTTTCTGGCGGACAATCCCATTGAACTTCTTGGCCTTGGCAGCGTTTTTGAGGAATTGTCGCCAACGAAGGATAGTGAATACTGGTGGCAGCTGCTCGAGCCAGACATTCTGGGAGAGTTGGATCCGGAGTGACTGGGTGATGCGACTACAACTACGACGACAGACCCCACTCCTCGCGGTCGCCATTTTCTGGCTGCTGTCCGTCGTAGCCGTACCTGCCTTCGCCTCGCTGGGAGCTGGGCCTGGGGCCCAGGAGGCCTTCGAGGGGGAAGTGGGCGGGACGGCGCCCACACTCGTCCCAAAGGCAGCAGCGGGCGAGGGACTAGGCAGCACTGCGGCCCCCCGCTTCTACGAAGTTGGCTTCGAGGCGCGACTTGAGCGCGGTGTTCACTATCCTGGCGTTTCAGATGCAAGACATTTCCAAGAGGCGAATCGCCAACTCTACGAGGCGATGCAGGCAGATGTGCGTTTCGCAGCACAAATGGAGGAGTTGTACCCAGGGATAGCCAAGGGCGTTGCGCCTGGGCCACAGGGTGCATTCCCTCGGCGACCGCCGACACCAGACGTCACATGGCACCACAACTCAAGCCGCGAAGGTGTTCTTGAACTCATGAGGCGTGTCGAGCATCGGTCTCCAGGGCCAGTGCAGCAATTGCTACATCCTGATGGACGTGGGGGAATGGAAGTCTGGGGCGGGGGAAGGAGGAAGTAAGTCGATGAACACAACGCTTGGGGAAGTGCTCAGAACCGCGTTCGACCTCCCTTGGAACCACGCGATCTACCTCCCTACCCAGGCCGAGTGGCTTGGAGATACTGAATGCATCGTCCAAGATCCTGATGACGTCGAGGACGATTCTGCTGAGGAGCCACTCGAGGTTCGGAAAAGGAGCTTTCGGTACGTTCTGGACATCGCAACCGTGCGCGACATATTGGAAAATCTTCGTGACCAAGGCGTTGAGGCTGATGCGGCAATGGCCTTGAAAGCGTTCCGCTACTATGTCGACCACGATGCGTTTCTTACTGTGGGTTCAGGGTGATGCACCTACGACGACACCTCCCACTCCTCGCAGCAGTCCTCTTCTGGCTGCTGTCGGTCGTAGCTGTACCTGCCTTCGCCTCGATCGAAGCTGGGCCTTCGGCCCAGGAGGCCGTCGAGGGGGAAGTCGGCCGAATCGCGCCCACACTCGTTCCAAAGGGAGCATCGTTTGGCGGTGTCACGGCAACCACAAGTGAAGAGGCCGCACTACTCAACAATGCGGCAGCCACCTTCAAGGAAGGATCCGTCTATTCCTCTGCGACGCGGTTCGAAGGCAACATCGTTATACAGCGGTCGGATATCCCCTGGTCAGTTCAGAATGTCCGTAGGGCGGCGGGTGGCAACACACCATTCGTCAGGAATTCCTTGGGTGAGTGGGAAAGAGTCAACCTCCACCATGTTGGGCGCCAAGAGGGGCAGGTGATCGAGGTTCTGCAGAGCCAGAACGCCTATAACCCTGCTACAGGCGGCCCTCTTCACATCCCTGGCCCCGGTGGTCCCGCCCGAAGCAGTACATCTGGCTACTGGCAGCAACGGCTCCGGGACGCCATTGATGCGGGTCTTGTTGATCCGGCCGTTCTACGGCAAGCCGGGCTCTGAGATCACGCGCGCTCTGGAGGTGCAAGGTGGCAACGCTCGAGGAGGTAGCTGCACTGTTGGACGGTTCTGAGGCAGCCGGTCCTGCTACTGACGAAATGATCGCCTCTGCCGAAAGAGAGCTTGGTGCTGAGTTCCCGCCCAGCTACCGTCAGTTTCTTTCAAAGTACGGCGCGGCCCTGTGCAGGGGGTTCGAATTAGCTGGCGTATTCAAGGTCGAAAACCAAGACGAGCCTCCACTTTGGTCCAGTGTTGTGACGGCTACGAAGCAGCTGCGTCGCGCTTCGGGATCAATACCGACCGGCTATTTGGCGATTTCAGATGACGGTGGTGACTACAAGTTCTTCCTGGCTACCGATCGGAAGAACCCCGGCGCTGAATGCCCAGTAGTCGTTCTTGGGCCTGGGAAAGACGGAGTTGTTGTCGCCAGTGACTTCTTAGACTTCGTAGTCCGCACGTTCCAGAATCAGCTGGTCTTCTGACTTCGACGCAGTCCTACTGTTCGCCGGCGTGCTGGAGGATGAAGGGCTCCAGGACGGCGGCGATCTTTTTCTGCTGGCTACGGGGGAGGCGGGAAGCGGCCTCGAAGAGCTGGCGCATCTTGCCGGTGGGGCCGCCCTTGTGGCGCTTGGTCCCGTTGCCGTTGCCGTCGAGGAGCTGCTCGACGGAGACACCGAGGGCCTGGGCCAGCATCACGATCTGATCGGGACGCAGGGCCACGGGGTTGCGCTCCCAGTAGGCATAGGCCCGCTGGGTGAGGCCGAGCCGCTCTGCAAGCTGCTGCTGGGACAGCCGGCGGGCCGAGGGCCGACTTGCCTGGAGCCTTGCGGACGGCCCCGAGGCGCTGCGGCGCCGCCGCGTGCGGAGCGCAGGACCCAAGCCCGAGGGCAACAAGGACGGCCAGGTAGGGAAGGGTTCTTGACCTCATGGGCCTGGACCATACCACCCCGGCCCCAAGGCGGGGAGGGGCCGGAGCCGCCGCTGGGCCTCAGGACCCAGCGGCAGGGCAGCGGATGCCCCTGGAGCCGTCTAATTCTGCGCTCGGTTCAAGACCTCGAGGGGGACCACCTCGTGATCAGCTTTTCGCTGAGGCGCATTCCCTCGATGCGGATCAGCCTCTTCTACTTGCCCACGATCACGGAGCGCACCGGTCGGAAACTCTGGCCTAGGTAGCAGATGGAATTGCTCTCACAGCTTCCACGGGCTGCGACGTCGAGGACAGCGTCCTCCACAGCGAAGGAACCACCGCGAATGGCGTATAGCCAACCGTCGAAACCATACGGATCGATGACAAGCTCGGTTGGATACCTGATCATCGAGTCCAGGCACCACTCCCATCCATTGCCAAGGATGTCATAGAGCCCGAATTCGTTGGGCACCTTCTCGCCCACCGGATGGGGTGTTCCTGTACTGTTTCCCGAGTACCAGGCTATTTCTTCGAGCGTCTCCCACCAGGCGGACACGCATGGCTCCTCACAATCTACTGCATAGGTTTCGTTCGGATTCCCAGCGCGTGCGGCGTATTCCCACTCTGCTTCCGTCGGCAACCTGTATCCCGGGCAGTCGTAGGGAGATGGCCACAACTCTATCGAGAAGCGGCAGAGGATCTCTCCCTCGATGCTTCCGCAGTCAAAGCAATGCGGGAGACCTTCCGCGTCTGAGAGAAGATTGCAGAAGTAAGCAGCGTGTGACCAAGGCACCATGTCAATCGGGCACAGCGCGCCACAACCAGGGTACTGCGTCCAAGTGAACCCCATCTTCTCCAAGAACTCGGCCTGCGTGATTTCCGTGGTCCTCATGAGGAAGCTGTGTGTCAGGGTGACAAGATGGGGAGTGCTGAAACCGAATGGATCTTCTGCTTTTGGGCCCATTAGAAAGGTCCCGGCTGGGATCGCGGCCCAGCCTACGTCCAGATCGAGCTCGCAGGCGAATGAGGCATTGCATCGGTAGTCGGGCGCACAGCCTGCCCCGCAGCTCCCCCCGCAGCCGTCGTCCCCGCATTCCTTCCCCTCGCAGTCAGCTACACAGATGTCCTCGCAGGTCCCGTCCTCTCCACAGCGCTGTGTCTCGGTACAACCTGGGGCGCATTCTGCGTCGCAACCATCCGGTCCGCAGTCTTTGCCGGTGCACTGCGGAACGCAGATGCAGGCACCATCCAGGTCGCAGACCTCGTTGGCTGCGCATCCAGGGCCGCACTCTCCACCACATCCGTCAGGCCCGCACAGCTTCCCAGCGCACAAAGGTATGCACGGGCAGACGACGCACCCTGAATGGTCCTCCCTACATCCACACTCGCAATTCTCGATGGTCTCGCCGACGTGGCCGCATGAATCCGCCCAAAAGAAGACGCCAGCGGCGCAGACCTTGAATGTCTCCGGGCGACACTGTTCGCGCGGCGCTGTGTCACAAGCACCGACGAGAACGGTCAACAGCAGAAGCGATTTCACGGGAGAACGACGAAGCAAATCCTTGCGGTGTTGCCCTGTGGCGACAGAACATTCTTCTACCCCGAGGTCCCTGCGGTTCAGCGATTCCTGTGGGCTCAAGACCAGTATCATTGTTCTCTCGCTACATCGTGATTTGACTTGACCCCTACTCGCTCGCCTTTCGCGTCCATGACAGGAGCGTAGATGATTCGGTACCAGCACCGAAAAGGAAGTACAGCATACCGCTGACCGTCTGCATCCGGAAATAGTTGGAAGCAGAATCGTGCTGGTCGATCAGCGCCGTCCATTCGCCCCCGGTTCCAGGTACCTGGCACCTTCGATGCGTTGAAGGGTGCGTTGGCTGACCTTCCGTGTGTGGATCGCTCCGGGCATTCTTCAGGGAGGCGGGGACAGGCAAGAGCCAAGCTGGCGAGCCCTTCTCCCTGGACTTTCGGGAGGGGAGGTATCGAGTGTCGAGTATCGGGTATCGGGTTTAGACCCGACACCCGACACTCGGCCATTCTGCAGAGGTGCCCGGCCGCGTGGCGGGGGTTGTGGTATCCTCGAGGGCGACGCGCGGAGCGCGGAAGGAGGAGCCATGGCGAAGAGGATGCGGGGCCTGCTCGGGCTGGGGCTGGCGCTGTGCCTGATGCTGCCGCTGCTCGCCCAGGTCGGGCCCGGGGAGCCGCCCGGGGCCGGCGGACCGGCGGCCGGGGAGCAGGACACGGTCGTGATCCCCAGGGTGCAGTTCATCGACTTCCGCCAGGTCACCATCACCGGCACGCTGACCATGCCCTCCAGCTCGTACTACCTGCTCAAGTCAGACGCGAAGTTCGACTGCCTCATCCCGGTGCGGGCGGACATGCTGCCCGAGATGGTGCGCTCGGTCGAGAACCTGTGAGCGCGGGTGGGCGGGACTACTTGGCGCGCTTGGCCTCTTCCTTCTCCAGGTCGTCGAAGGCCTTCTCGGCGTTGGCGCGCACGTAGTCGCGCAGCTTGGCGTCGAGATCCTGCTTGCCGGCCAGCAGGTCCTTGATGGCGCCCAGGTCGAGGGCCATCATGATGTAGATGGTGCCGTCGTTCGGGTCGCGCCAGGTGTCGACGAGCTGGGCGCCGTTGAGGTCGCCGATCGAGATGGTCTTCTGGACCTGCAGCACGTCGGCCTCGTAGCTCTCCTTGCTCATGTCGCCGGCCGTGGTCGAGCGGGAGTAGTCCTTCATCATGTAGGCGATGTAGGTGTTGAACACCTTCAGGATCTCGGCCCGGGCCCGGTTGCCGGCCCGATCGCGCTGCATGCTGATGTCGACCATCTTGGGCGCCGAGCCCACCCCGAAGATGACCTTGCCGCGGTCGCCGCTCTGGGCGCCGCCGCCGCTGAACACCCAGGCCGGGGCCTGGACCTGGTTCGGGTTGTAGAGCGGCTGCTCCTCGGGCGGGCGGGTCTCGGCCTTGCGGGTGTCGTTGCTGGGGCAGCCGGACAGGCCCAGGGCCAGGAGCAGGGAGGCGCACAGGCTCACGTGGATCGTTCTCATGGCGTTCCTTTCGTCTTCGGTCGGTTTCGAGTTGCCCGCAGCTTGGACCCGGACCCGCGGGCTGTCAAGCGGGCCGACTGCATGGGTGGCTGGAAGCGGGGATGATGGATAAAAACTAGCGATATAAATGTGTTACGATGAATTCAGGCCATGGTTGACATACATGTGCGCCACAAGTATGCTTGTATGCATGAGGACGACCCTGAACATGAACGATGATCTGATGGCGCGGGTCAAGAAGATCG
>Ga0116143_10004652_pt1 | contig 12867 bp, 8 predicted proteins | sample AD_UKC034_MetaG_FD_89745 | JGI IMG/M metagenome (GOLD analysis project Ga0116143, IMG submission 89745) | Active sludge microbial communities of municipal wastewater-treating anaerobic digesters from USA - AD_UKC034_MetaG | ecosystem: Engineered > Bioreactor > Anaerobic > Digestate | place: USA...
ACTCTAAGCGTCTATCTTGATTTTGTCCGCCTCTGTTGAGTTTTTTGTAGAATACCAGATTTTTTAGTTTTGTATTTATAAATCGATGATAACATCTGTATTCCCGCAACTATTGCGTTAAGCTGCTTTTATTTTGGTTTGGTATGAGAATGATAAGTTACTGTTATTTAAATATATAGAATTTTAAATGATTGCAAGCATGCGTGATTTGATTGTATTTACGCAATGCGTAATTGGATCGACTTTACGCAAGGGATAGCTGAGGTTGTCAAAGTCTTCTTTAATTCTACCGGAGATAGGATTGGGCCAGTTTTTTAAAAGGATAATGGTTTGACTTAGGAGTAAGCGCAAATTGCTAAATCCCCTTTTAAACTTTTGAAAGACAATAGCATATATAGCCCTCCCGGGGCATATCCGTGCCGGGTGCATCGTTTTGTTGATTTGAATTGGTCAAATTTACTAATTAGTTGTTAATTGCCATAAATGATTATCGGTAAGCAGTAAAAAATTTGGCAGTATTTATTTATGAAAATAATTCATTATATGTAAGAATCAATAAATCATTTATTTCTATTTAAAGTAAACATATTATTTTTTGAGTAATTTTTCAATAAATGGCCCTGCTTGTTCATAAATCAGGTTTCTTTGATCCATTTGACAGCTGAGAGGAATCCCTTTTAAAAGGCAATAAATAGAGAATGGGCCGATTATCTTGATTCAAAATACCTTGAAGCTTCGGATACTGCCATCGATTAGGTAGACCCGGAGAATGCTCATGGACTGAATCAGGTTTTCTTTTTGGAAAGTGAACTTTTCGGAGACGATGGACTGGGAGTGGATCATTTTTCCATTCAGGCTCAAGAGCTGAATTTTATCTATCAGGGTGCCCTGGGACAAGATTGTGATGGTTTCAGAATGCTGGAAGAGCTGGATCCTGTCTGCAGAAGGACTTTTATGTCCGGAAACTTTCAGGTAATATATTTTCACCGCGGAGCAGTTTTTTTCGTCCGTGACAGTCAGGGTATAGACTCCGTCCTGGGCGATGGTAATCTCGGCAGTTTGTTCTCCGGTACTCCACAGGTACTGGTAGGGTGGTAGGCCGCCTTTGATGTCCAGTGCGTTTTGGCAAATGCATATTAACAAGTAATAAAATCTATTGAATTTTAGAATTTTCTGAATGGGGTCTGGGATGGTATCTGGGGTTGAAGATCAGTTTATATTGGAGGCTCTGGCTGCCAAAATTAATCAGTAGTCCATTGGGGAAATCATAAGCCACTACATAGTTCTTGGCCTGCGCCAGATGGGCATCTTCCAGATTCACCACCGCCTTGATCTCTACCACTATTTTATTTTCCACTACAAAATCAGCTCTGCGCCTACCCACCTCAATGCCTTCGTAATAAATCGTATGCTCCTGTTCCCTTACATAACTCAAACCCGAGCGTTCCAACTCAATAGCCAGACAACGTTGATAAATGATCTCCTGAAATCCGGGTCCCAGGGTATTGTGCACCTTCATGGAGCAGCCGATGATGGTATAGCTCAATTTATCTTTCTCCATATTTGGGTATTTAATTCTGCAAATTTTATCATTCCGTAAATTCTGATCCTGACATTTCCCCTACTTTTACAAAAAAATAGCATGAAGATTTCGGGATTCACCCTGGCCAAAAATACCAGCAAACTGTACTATCCCATCGCGGAGTCCATCCGCTCCATCCTGCCCATCGTGGATGAGTTTGTGGTGGCGCTGGGGGACTGCGATGCAGACGATACGACGGAGCAGCTCATCCGCGGGATCGGATCGGACAAGGTGAAGATCGTACATACCGTCTGGGACATTGTCAAATACCCACGTGGCATGGAAAACGCCCACCAGACAGACATCGCCAAGAATGCCTGCACAGGGGACTGGCTGTTTTACCTGCAGGCGGACGAGGTCATCCACGAGCAATACCTGGACCGAATCTACCAGCGCTGTCAGAAAAGGCTGGACGACCACAGGGTCGAGGGCTTTTTGTTTGGCTACAAGCACTTCTGGGGCGACTACGATCACTACTGCGACCACCACGGCTGGTATCCGCACGAAATCCGCATCATCCGCAACCATCCGGACATCCACTCCTACATCTCAGCCCAGTCCTTCCGCAGGATTCCGGATTTTGACGGGCTCAGCTACCGACAGAAAAAGGGCACCTACAAACTGAATGTCGAAAAACTGGATGCAGAAGTGTATCACTATGGCTGGGTGCGGCCGCCCTCTTACATGCAGCAGAAGGCCAAGTCGCTGGATACGATCCACAAGGGCACAGCGGCCATGGACGAGGCCTACCGCAAAAAAGCTCCCGTCTACGATTACGGCAACATGAACCTGTACCGGCGTTTTCAGGGTACGCATCCCAAAGTCATGGAGGAGTTTGTCCGCCGCTTTGACTGGGCGGATCAGCTGCATTTTGAGAAAAACTACCAACCACAGCGCGAACCGATCAAACAGGAGCGTCTTAAAAACCGGATCCTGACCTGGATCGAGCAGAATGTGCTGGGTGGCCGCCAGTTGATGGGTTATTCCAACTGGAATATTATCCGCTGAGGCGATCGCTCGCTCTTCCACGGACAGTCAGGGAACAAAATGCCCGTTGACGGTGTTTTCCTGTCATCTTATGTCCGGAAAACCGGAATTTTATACCGAATACACCCTGAATTATTACAAATTGTCCCCTTTGGGGACTGCCGGAATGCTCTGATGCATTTTATTTTGGCTAATTTTACCAAACATGAAGAAGAAAAAGAAGAACAAAAGGACCGAGACTACCCTCAGTCCCAATAAGGTCCTCCGAATATTTGCGGACCACGCCGGCAAAGCCCTGGGTCTCAGTGCGCTCAAGCAGAAGCTACACCTCGAGAAGATCGGCCCGCTGGAACAGGCCCTCGAGACCCTGGAGAAAAAGAAACTCATCGAGAAGGTCACCCCTGGCAAATGGGAATACCGCGGCATTGCTGCCAAAGGGGTGCGCAACAAGGAAGAAGTGTACGAAGGCGTGCTGGATATGGCGCGGGCGGGATTTGGCTACGTGCTCTGCAAAGGGCTCAGCCGCGACGTCTACGTCAGTCCTAAGAATATGATGAGCGCCCAGGACGGCGACTACGTCCAGGTCAAAATCGTGCGCATGTACCTGAACAAACCGGAAGGAGTCATCCTCAAGATCCTCCAGCGCTCCAAGTCTCAGTTCGTGGGTATTTTCCGGGCGCATAAAAACCACTCCCTGGTGCTGGTGGAGAGTTACCACCGGGTCATGGAAGTGTACCTGCCCCCGGATGAAGCAGACAAGCTGACGGACTTTGACCGCGTGGTCATCGAGATCACCAAATGGAAACAAAAGCCGGGCGAGCGCATGTGGGGCCGGGTAGTCAAAAACCTGGGTCAGGAGCGCAGCATCGATCTGGAAATGCAGTCCATCATCGCCGAATCCGGTTTCCCGCTGGAGTTTTCCTCAGAGGCCCTGCGCGAATCGCAGGAGGTTTCCGACCAGATCCTGCCCGACGAAAACCGGGTGGACCTACGGGAACTGCTCACCATCACCATCGACCCCGTCGATGCCAAGGACTTTGACGATGCCATCTCCATCCACCGCGACGTCAACGGACATCTGCAGATCGGCGTGCACATAGCCGATGTGGGCCATTACGTGCCCCAGGATTCGGCACTAGACAAGGAAGCCCTCAAGCGGGGCAATTCCGTCTATCTGGTGGACCGGGTAGTGCCCATGCTCCCCGAGCGCCTGTCCAACCATCTTTGCTCGCTGAGACCCCACGAGGACAAATACACTTTTTCCATCATCTTCACCTTTGACGAAGACCACAAGATCAAAAAACACTGGATCGGCAAGACCATCACCCACAGCAAAAAGCGCTTTACATACGAGGAGGTCCAGGAGATCCTGGAAGGAAAACCGCACCTGTACGAGGACGAGCTGAGGTTGCTCAACCGGATCGCCCAGCAGACGCGCCAGGACCGCATGAAAAACGGCTCCATCGACTTTGAATCTCCCGAAGTGCGGTTCCGGCTGGACGAAGCGGGACTGCCCGTCGAGCTCTACGTCAAGAACCGCTTTGACGCGCACATGCTGATCGAAGAGTACATGCTGCTGGCCAACCAGTATGTAGCCCGTTACGTGGCACTTAAGAACAAGACCTTCCCATTGCCCTTCGTGTATCGGGTACACGACCTGCCGGATCCGATGAAGCTGGAAGAATTCCAGTATTTTGCCCAGGAGATGGGCGTCCGTCTGGATTTCAGCACACCCAAAAAGATCTCCAAATCCCTCAACCATCTCAGCGAGGAGGTTAGAAAGGATGAAAAACTGAAGATCCTGCTGCCGCTGGCGATCCGCACCATGGCCAAAGCTGCCTACAGTCCGGACAACATCGGCCACTACGGACTGGCCTTTGAATACTACACGCATTTTACTTCGCCTATACGCCGCTATGCGGACCTGATGGTCCACCGCATCCTCTACGACAACCTGAAGAAAGAAAAGCGCTACCGTCCAGAAATGATCGAACAGCAATGCCGCTATATCTCTTCACAGGAGCGCAAGGCCATGGAAGCAGAGCGCGAATCCGTACGCTACTTTCAGGCCCTGTACATGCAGGCCCACGTGGGAGAGGTGTTTGAAGGCCGGATCACGGGCATGAACGAAAGGGGCTTTTTTGTGCAGCTCATCGACAGTTTGTGCGAGGGCTCTCTGTCCATGGACACCTTTGAAGACGAAATATCCGTCCACAAGAGCAGGCTGTCCGCCAGCTCCTCTTTTTCGGACAAGGAATGGAAGATGGGCGATCCGATCCGGGTGAAGATCCTGTCTTCGGATCCGGAGGACCGGGAGATTACGTTTGCGCCGGTGGTGGAGTGAATGATCCTGGTCGATAGAATATGACCAGATGTATCGTCCTGATTGGAAAAAAGAAAGGAATTATCCTTTCATTTTCTCCAGCTCCCTGATCAGATTATCAAAATTCTGGGTCGGCTCGCCGCGCTCTTTGGCGATCTCGATGCCCTTGCGGCAGGTGCTGATCGCATCAGAGTGTTTTCCGTTTAATTTCTGGATATTGGCCCAGAGGTAATACTGAGCCGGCATCCCTCCGTTTTGTGCGGCTTTTTTGGCCATGCTCTCTGCGTAAGCGCAGACCTTGGCATCTGTCTTGAAATATCCCACGGCCTGTTCGGCAGTCCGGGACAATTTGGTTGCATCGGATTTGGCAGATTTGGAGGTATAGGCTTTGAGGGCGGTCAGGTATTTGGCAGCGTTGCCTGTTTTGGCATAGTATTCCATATTGGTCTGCAGGATGAAGTCCTTCTCCTTGGTTGGATGGTTCTTCATTTTGGACTGTGCTTCTTTGAGCAGGGCCTCGTTGCGGTAATCGACGGCCTTGGTGAAGGTCCGGTAGCAAGCCTGATATACTTTGGCCTCGAAGATCTCTTTGTTCTTGAGGGAAATGATGGCTTCCTTGTTCTGGATCAGCAGATCGAAGATCCGGGAATCGGCTTCCGTGGTGGATTCGAGGATGATCTGCAGGTTTTCCGGCGTCTTCATGTCCTTTTGGGTCGCCAGGTATTCGTTGGCGATTTTCAGGCTGGGCTTGCCGGCTGCGTTGAGGGCCTTGATGTAGGCCAGCACGGTGGCGGGTTCCCGGTTGCCGGCATCGTAGAGCTTGGCAAAATCTCCGGAACGGTCGTTTTTCTTGAGGGCATCGCGGCCCAGTTCGATGAAGGGCTCAGGACCTCTGGCTCCTGAGGCGCGGTGTACGATCTTGCCATCGCCATCGATATAAAGGAGGGTAGGGTAAGAGGCTATGCCATAGCGGATCGCCAGGTCCGGGCCTTCGCCTTTTTCCATGTCCACCTTGAGGTTGATGAAATTTTCGTTGTAGAAGCTGCCTACATTGGCGTCCGGGAAGGTATTGGCGGCCATTCTGCGGCAGGGCCCGCACCAGGTGGTGAAGGCGTCCATGAAGATCAGTTTGCCATCGGATTTGGCTTTGTTCAAAGCCTCCTGAAAACTACCGTGAAAAAAGTCTATGCCCTGTGTGGCGGCCTGCGCCCCTAGATCTGTCAGGCAGGTAAAAGAAATGCTGATTAAGAACAAATAAATTCTGAAAGCCATCCTGGTGGTTTTTTAATAGGAGTAAACAGATAATTTTACGCAAAGATTATGAAACATGGGATATTTATTTCATGTTTATAGCGCTTAACACGCTGCCGATGTATTACCGCCAACAGTTTTTAAACCGAATCGCACAGACCAGCGAGATCCCGCAGGCTTTCGAAGTAAGCCGGGCGGAGGGCAGTTTCCTGTACGATCGTCAGGACAGGCCCTATCTCGACCTCATCAGCGGGCTTGGTGTGAGCAATCTGGGCCATGGACATCCGGAGGTTCTGGCGGCCATCCGTAAACAATCCGATCTGTATCTCCACACCAACGTATACGGCGAGCACATACAATCGCCACAGATCGGGCTGGCGGGACTTTTGCGATCCCTGCTTCCCGAATCCCTGAGCCAGGTCTATTTTCTGTCTGCAGGCAGCGAGACCGTGGATGCTGCGATCCGGCTGGCCAGAAAGCACACCGGCCGGACCGGTGTGGTAGCTATGAGTGATGCCTATCACGGCAGCACCCTTGGGGCTGAATCTTTGCGAAGCGATGAGGAACACAAAAGACCCTATCTGCCCTTGCTGCCGGACATCCGCTGGATCCGTGCCAACCAACTTAATGACCTGGAGAAGATCACCGAAAAGACGGCCCTGGTCCTCACCGAGGTGGTCCAGGCGGAAGCAGGTGTCCGGATCCTGAATCGCGAATATTTGTCAGCCCTTCGCGAGCGATGCAATCAGGTGGGTGCATTGCTGGCATTTGACGAGATCCAGACGGGTATGGGACGCACCGGCAGCCTTTTTGCCTTTCAGCAGGCCGGGGTGTTGCCTGATATCCTGCTTTTGGGTAAAGCATTGGGTGGGGGACTTCCACTCGCCGCCCTGATCAGCCGCCCGGAGATCTTGTCCACCTTTGCCCATCAACCCGCACTGGGCTATATCACCACATTCGGGGGACATCCGCTCTCCTGCGCTGCCGGACTGGCCCACCTGAGGGCTTTGGTAGGCGAACCGGTACTGGAAGGCGTGGATCGCAGAAATCAGATTGTAAGGGAGGAATTGCGTTCCCCCAAAATCCGGCACATCAGAGCCGCCGGACTCCTGATCGCTGTCGAGCTGGAACATTCCGATCAGGTATCCGCCCTGATCCAGAAGGCTTTTGAAAATCAAATTCTGCTGGAAGGATTTTTATTCTGCCGGACTGCCGTGCGCATAGCCCCGCCGCTCAATATAGAACCCGGAATCCTGGAGTCGGCCTGTCGGGAGATTAATGGGATGTTGGGGAAAATATGAGGGCCTAGGCATAGGCCTAGGCTTAAGCTTAGGCAAATGGCCTAAACTCATTTCCCTACCACAAGCCTATTGGATGACAGTAATTTTCCATCCTGAGAGAAGCGGAGGCTGTAAACACCTGAAGGCAGGTTTTCTGTCTCCAGCAAAATGGAATGGGTGAACTTGCCATTTCTGATCTGGCGCCCCCAGGAATCGACCAGTTGGAATTCCACCGGTCCGGAGGCATCTGTCCTGAGCCAGGTAGCTGATTGGCTTGGGTTGGGTTCGATCCTGATGGTTGGGGGTAAAGTCTCTTCCGAATAAGCATTGAATCCAAGAGTGAAGATGCGGTTTTCGGAGTCGTAGTATTCCGGATCCAAGCGGCCGTCGAGGCAAATCAGTTGAGACAGTTTTTGGCCTTCCTCCCGGTTTTGGATCCTTAGGATGAACATCGGTTCATTTTCATTCCAGCTCAGGGGCAAGCCGGTGCTCGAGCTGACGTGCAATCCGGTCTCATCGAGCTGAAAGCATTCATCGCAGAGCTGGCGGTTTTCCAAACCGATGATCTCTGCATCGCTACAGGCACTCAGTGAAAACTGAAATCCCAGTACAGGGGCAGCGGATCTAAGGTAAACCGGAACGTCCACCCATTCAGATGCAGGCATGATGCGATCCCGTAGGATCAATTGCAAATCTTCGCCACGCGAACGAGGGACAGGCCCGTTGTCCAGTTGTCTGCGGTAACTCAGGTCGAGGTCTCCCATCTTCATGGCCAGGATGTCTGCATTGGTTCGGGGGAAATTGACGATCTGCACACCACCAAACTGTATCGATTGAAAACTTTGAACAGGCTTGATGACCTCTTTCCAGTTTTGGACCAGGAAATACCAGGGCAGCACCTCCGTAAAATTGTCTTTGATGCCTAGGATGATCCTGCGCAATTCGGAAATATCCGAAGCAGTGACGTTGCGGTTGTTGTTGACATCCGCTGCAAAATTTTTCAGCGTGTCGACAAATTTCTCAATGCTCAGGATGTGCCTTTGTACGATGATGATATCGCGGGTGGATATGCCTTCTGTTGCTTCTGTGCGCTTGACGAGCCTGTAATCCAAGAAGCCGCTTTTCTTTTGCTCCAGGGTCATGCCGTAGTGCAGACCTCCGTTGGGCGAAAGGCAGTACTTTCTTACATTTTTGGGATCCCCGAAGTAAATGCTGTCCGGATAAACTCGATAGTCGTTTTGGGTGACGATGCGTCCTCCCACATCGGCCCGGTCGGACATGGACTGCAGGGAAGTGGTCTGGAGCTGGTTGCAGTTGAAGCGGTCTGTGACCACCGCTGTGTACACACCCGGGCTGAGGTTATATAATGCATTGCTGGTGGTGTCTCCCGTGTTCCAGCGGTAGCGGAAGGGACCAAACTCTCCTTTGGGGATGAGTTCCACAAAGCCTTCGTTTTCGCAAAGGGCATCTTCGGTCACCTTGGTGTGCTCGAAGCTGTTCTGGTAGTTTTGCACGTTGATGAAGGAAACCTTTTGGGTCACCTGTCCGGTACATAGATCGGTAAACCGCCACTCTCTGCGGATTCGGATGGGCGAATTGCATCCCGGAGACAGTTTGGTGTCCGTGTAGGTGAAGGTGATCATTCGGAAGGGAAGGGTGGCATTGAGGACCACTGCCGAAAAGGCCACATCTCTGGGATAGGACACCGTGGTGTCTGCTGGTACGCGGATGGTGGCCGGAGAAAGGTGCATCAGGTAAATGGTCTGGGTACAGCGCTGCAAGTCACCGAGCGCATTGCGGACAGTGAATATGCGCGTCACGATGTCGTTTTTGTTGGAGCAGTTGCCCGGAGAGAAAAATTCCAGCCAACTGATGGTGACGGTGCCTCCATTGTTTGCGATGATTCTGGGGGCTCCGGTGACCGAGGTGTCATAGGCCTGTCCTTCTGTGAGATAGATGGTGGCAGGGCATTCCACTTCCAATGTCTGAGGAGCCGGGGAGTCTGAGCCTGCTGTTGCCTGATTTTGGTTAAAAAATGAAAGCAGAGCAAGTGCGAAAAACATCCTCATGATTTTCAGTTTTAGGGTTAAATTTAAGGAAAAAGGACCGGATGGACAAGGGAACCGGCGACGGGAGGGCCCGAAAGAATACATTCCATAAATTTATTAAGTATTATTCTCTATCGGGCAATGTCTTGTATATGAATAAATGGATTTATCCAAAAATAATAAATGTATGTTCGTCCTGAATGAGGCAGTGTATTTGGCGGAATTTCAAGATGGGATAACAGAAGGAAAGGGATAAATATTAAAGAAAAAATTAATATGAATTGCTTTGAAAGATTGCTTTTTTGTAGATGAAATACGACGTGCCTCTATGCGGAATTTTCCGGTGGAATGTTTGGTGCATGGCAATTAACGAACGCGTGAAGGATGCGAAGGGCCTTTGGGTCCCCGACGAAGGAGGGGACGGGACCCCGCAGCAGCCTGGCCCGAAGTCCCTAAGGGGACGAGGGACACGCCCAAAACCAGAATCGTCATTAGACTTCTATTCCGTGTCAAAATTTCTGTAAATACCAGGCTCTTCTACAAATTTGTCCTCCATTCAATTCTATATCACTTCGGGACAATTTTTTTGCGATGCCCCCAGTCTTCATAACTATTTCGCCACTGATCAAAAATTATGATGAAAATCCCGGGTTAAAAAAAGAAACCGCAATACAGGGTATGCATTGCGGTCTCTGTGTGAAAAATGATTACGATCTATTTGAATTTTTTACTTCCGTCTGCCTGATAGACGTATCGGAACTTATAGTACCGGGACTCGTCACGGACGGTGGGATTCGCTGGTGCTCCTTTGTAGTAAGAGAGGATTTCTACTTTGGCGAATTTGCCGTCTGCAGTGCGGATCACCAGGACCTTTCCGGGTGCAGGGGTAAAGACCATGGCGGCTGCGTTGTACACATACCAGGAGCGGTCCACTGCGTAATTGGGTGCATTGTCGGTTCTGAACGTGCTGTCAGAGGGCACTTCATTGAGTTCGGAGAAAATACCATTGTAAATAAACGCTCCTCCCTGTCCGGGGCCGCTGGTACCACTGTTGACCAGGATGGTACTTCCTTTGAAGGCGATATCCCATTTGGTGGTAGCGCTGTCCGTATTGGCTACGATGCTGCTGTCTGCGAAGCGGAAAAAGGTGTAAATGCCCTTGTCACCTGTCGGTCTCATCGTCACCGGATCGATGCCGGTGTAAGGGTCGGCAGGCAGGTCGGAGACGGTTACTGATGAAAGGGTATCGACGGGAGTGAGGTCGTCGTCTTCATTGCAAGAAGTCAGAATGAGCAGCGATGCTGCGAAGAAATAAAGTATTGATTTCATAAGATTATTTTGCATGTATGGAATATTGCAGGTGGAGATATACTGTCCGTCCTACCAGCGTCGGGATGCTGACAGGTTCGATGTGGTTGAAGAGGTTTTCGCCGATCAGCTGGATGCTCCAGTTGTGGAAGATTTTTTTGGAAACAGAGGCATTCACCAGAAAATACCCGGGCACGAAATGGTCGAAACGGTCCAGGATGGAGTTTGCGTTGCGGTCTGATGAAGGGATGAGTACTCCGGATACGTTGCCGGCTGTGTTCATGATGCCAAACTTACCGCGGAAGATTCCTCTGAGACTCAGGTCCCATCCGGATTCTGGATCGCTGTAAAACAGTTTGAGGGTGCCGTGGTGGCGGGACCGGTTGGGCAGGCCGAAATAGTCATTGCTGCGGAGTCTGTAGGATTCCAGCGTGATGGGGTCGCGTCCAAATATTTTTCCATCTTTTACCTGATCCTGCACATCCCGGTCATAGGCAAACAGCCACTGGTATCCTGCTGATATCTTAATTCTGGGGTGTACCTGCCAGCCGGCCTGAGCCTCCAGACCTTCGGTCAGGGCGCGGCGTATGTTGGTGTAACTGTAGATGGTTTTTTGATTGGTAGTCACGGCCACCGGGATCGTTTCGATCAATCCCTGGAGCCTGTTTTGAAAAAAGTTGAAATCCAGATCAAGGGCCGGATGGATGCGGTAGTTTATTCCCAGGTTGAGGGCAAAGGAAGATTCCGGCATGATGCTGCCCATGGTGGCTGGATCCTTGAAATATTCCAGGATTCGGCCTTCGCGGTCCAGGGCTTTAAGTTGCTCGCTGACGACCTCAGTACCAAAGACGGCATAGGAGGCAGCGGCATTGTCAAAATTCAGGTAGAGCTGACGGAAATCAGGGGCTTTAAAACCGGATCCGGCAGAAATTTTCAGGCTGAGTTTATTGCCCACCCGATAGCCTGCGGCCAGTTTGGGACTCAGTTGCGATCCGTAGGTGTCATTGTGATCGTAGCGGAGGCCACTCACAAGGGTCAGCTGGCTCAGGGGATCCCACTCGTGCTGGATAAATCCATAGCCAGTATTCTGATGGCGTCCGGTGCGGTCACCATAGCGGGTGGTCTGAACGGATTCGTGGATGTAACCCGATCCTGCGGTGATCCTTTGGTTTTGCCAGCCTGTCCAGACCACCTGCAATTCTGGTCTGGTGAAGTTTTGTGTAAAATCATCCGAGTAATGCAGTTCTCCTGTTTCCAGTTTATCCAGTTGGGTCCTTGTTTTGTAGCGGGTGGCATAAAAGCGGGCAGTAAGCTGAAGGTCTTTCATACCGGTGTAGCGGTACCAATTGTTGAAATTGTAGTCGGAAATGTCGCCACTGCCCTTCACGCGTATGGAATCCGTCCCATTGACCACCTGATAAGCGTTGAGTTGATGTTCGGAAAACCAACGCAGGCTGGTTTGAAACTCATGTCCGGCTGCTGGCGTCCAGGTCAGACGCGGCAGTAGGGTATAGTTTTGAAATGGAGCCACCGTCTGTCCGAAGATCTCCGGAGAGAAGTCGTATCCGTCCGTGGCATATCGGTTGGCCATGATGTCAAAGCGCAATTTGGGGCTTACCAGAGAGGCAGACGTATTGAGGTCTGAAGTATTCCGGGAACCATAGCGTCCGCTGAGCAAGGCCCGCGAAGTGAGGGGTTGCTCAGTAATGATGTTGATGACGCCCGCCAGGGCTTCTGATCCATATAAACTGGAAGAGGGGCCTCTCACGATCTCGATTTTTTTAATGCGGGAGGTGGTGATACGGCTCAGTTCCAGCGTGCCTGCATAACGTCCCACCAGGGGTTCTCCGTCCAGTAGGATCAGGGTATAGTCCGGGTTCAAGCCCTGTATCTGGATTCCATTACCCAGTCCGTTGACCTGAGGGACCACGACCAAACCTGCCTGTTCGCCCAATATATCCTGCAGACGGGTAGAGCCAGAGGAACGGATCATGGAGGCCTGGATCATTTGGACCGGCATGGGTACCGAAGACAGACGCCTCTCTGTCCGGGTCGCAGTGACCATGACCTCATCCAGTCTGACTGAAT